>Ga0183100_1001646_pt1 | contig 10778 bp, 9 predicted proteins | sample Biomet2_FD_127789 | JGI IMG/M metagenome (GOLD analysis project Ga0183100, IMG submission 127789) | Microbial communities from bioreactor (seeded with anoxic lake sediment) at LBNL, California, USA - Biofuel metagenome 2 | ecosystem: Engineered > Bioreactor > Anaerobic > Unclassified ...
TTATCTTTTTAAAGTTAGAATATCCACCATTCGGCTTTTACACCAATATATGTACCCCAGCGCTTCTGGTTAACCTGCAAAAACGGTGAGTAATTATTGTCACGCGCATAATCGTTATAACGTGCAAAGGAGCATACCAATCGAAGATGCGGACGGCACCACGGGCTGCGCTTACCTACAGGAACAATTGTTGGTGCAAAAGAGAACTTCCACATGGCAGCATCGGGATTGTCTCCATCCTTACGTATGGCATAATGTACTTCTTCAATCAGATGCAGCCAGTCTGTTGCATAGAAAAGACTTCTGAAACCCACTACAAAATCTTTCTTTCTGTTATATATCTGTGAACTGTTGAAATATGCTGCCTTATCTGTAGTGGCAGCTCCACCCTTACTTTGGGTGAACACACCATATCCGTTAAAGCTGAACTTTTTCGAAAGATTGAGCAAGAAATGATCAACCACCGTAAAAGAATAGGCACCTGTATATTTACCCGACTCATTCGGAGCTCCATAAGTAGCCCATGTAAATGTATTACCATTATCACCACCGTTGGCAATGCCTGTACCATAACGGACAGCAATATCATTGAAAGACTCGGGCATAGCAGTCTTTATCGGATTAGTAACTTTTATGCCGGCCACCCAACCTTTATCTGATGGGTACTTTATAGAAGCCTTGTCTGACGTAGCCGAAACATGATGAAACTCTCCCAGCAACTTAATCTTGCTACCATCATTCAAATTAAAGGTATGCTCACCTATCCACACAAAGCGTTGTCTGATAGCCGGATTGGTAGCCCCAGCTACTGTTACTTTGTAATTGTACGGATATACTCCGGTAGAATCAGTGGAAGCCGGCATCAATAAAGTTAGTTCTGTAGTCTTGTAACTAACTCCAAACCCTTGTGCTGAATGGTCATCAAAATAGAAATAATCACATATGTGAATATCGTCATACCGACGAAAGCGTGATCCTGCCCAGACTGACCAACGGCTTCCCATTATATTACGAGCTTCAACAAAGGCCTCTGGAAGAATGAAGGTTAATCCATCAGCCGACCGGCTACTTACATTACCCACAAACTGTCCGTTAGCAGAATACATTCCTAGTCGAGCTTGAAAGGTAACATTAGTACTATCTCTCCCTATCAACTTTGGAGTGAAGTGCAAAGCAGGCAACAAGTCGATATAATCGGTCTGCTCCATACGTCCGGCCAGCGAACCCTGACCGGAAAGATTCAACGGTTTCCACATATTGCCTTCGCCTGTTGGTGATGCTCCAACTCCGATTCTTCCTGTGGTTCCCATAGAAAAGCTTGAATTTGTAATAACCACCTGAGCTTTAGCACAAAATGGTATTGCTACTATTATAAATAGTTGAAGAAACTTTTTCATAAAACGATGTTTAAACGTTTAAACATTTGGAGAAAAATAAAAGGAACATAGGTAATTCATCTTGCGATCACAAGAAAGAACATTCACAACCACAGGTATAAGTGTCAACATACCACCACAGGAAGGGGTGCAGCAAAAGCTACTTAGAGGATTTGCAGTATACATAACAGGGATTTTTATAATGATTATCTCTTTATGAAAAATAAGATTTATCTCTTATATCCTTTAATACCGTAGTATGCTACGAAAATGAAGCAAACAAGAGGAACAAGCAGAGAATTTGCAATTCCGGCCATATCAGACAAACGTCCCATAGCAAGAGTAAGCACGGCTCCACCAATGATGGCCATTACAAGAATAGATGCAGCAAGTTTGGTATGTTCACCAAGGTCTTTAATACCTAGTGAGAAGATAGTTGGATACATGATCGACATGAAGAAGCTTGTACCTATTAACGCCCAAAGACCTATTACACCTGGAAACAGAATACCTACAACCAGAAGAACGATGTTGATAAATGAGTATATCCAAAGCAACTGATTGTCTTTTACTTTCTTAAGTAAAGCTGTTCCAACAAAACGACCTACAGTAAACGCGACTAATGAGATTGTAAGGAAATTGGCTGCACTTTTTTCAGGTGTTCCCGGAATAGTAGCTTGAATATAACGAATAAGATAACTCCAGATACAAACCTGTGCACCTACATAAAAGAACTGTGCAATAACTGCTTTCTTGAAATAGCGTTTGCCTAGCAAGATTTTCAATGTCTTTCCTACTGAAGTAGTACCAGCTGTTTCTTCATCCTTAATAGCTGGGAATTTAGTAAATGCTATAATAATAGCAAACAAAAGGATTACAGCACCAATAACAAGATAAGGAGTTTGCACGGAATGCGCCTCTGTCATATAGTAAGCTTTCAAAGCTTCGGACGACATTTTAGATAGTTCTTCTTTAGTATACTCTACTCCGGTAAGGATGAAATGCTGTCCCACCAACACTCCTGTTACACATCCGATTGGATTGAATGATTGTGCCAGATTTAAACGGTACGTAGCAGTTTCAGGCTTTCCTAAAGCTAAAACATAAGGACCAGCAGCTGTTTCAAGAAATGCCAATCCTGATGCGATTACAAATAATGCAAAAAGGAAGAATGCATAAGAACTATGCTCAGCTGCAGGAAAAAATAAGAAAGCTCCAGCTGCATATAACAATAATCCAATGATAATTCCGGTAATGTAGTTGTATTTACGCATTACAATTGATGCTGGAATAGCTAATAGGAAATATCCCATATAAAAGGCTGATTGTACAAAACCAGATTGCAGATCGGTTAATTCGAAGGATTTCTTGAATTGCTTGATAAGAATATCATTCAGATTGCCAGCCATTCCCCACATGAAAAACATGCTGATTATAAGAATAAGCGGTAGTACATAACTAGTTTTCTTTGCCATCTGTGCATCTGCAGCAATGGTCAAAGTCTTTGCTGATTTTAAATTAGGTAGTTGCATATAGTAAAAGTTTAAGGTGTTATTAAAAAACTGATTGACGTTGTAATTGGAAATCCATAAGCTGAGCCATGTTATAAGAAGGGCAAGCTCCTTCGTGAGAAGCAACAAAAGCTCCTAATGCTGTGGCATAAATCATACCTACTTCAGGGGTTTCGTTCTGTACTTTCTTCGCAAGGAAAGCAGCAAGAAAAGAATCACCACTGCCCACGGTATCTTTTACTGTAACAGAAAATGCCGGATAGGTATATGATTCTGTAAGAGTATAATAAGTAGCTCCTTTACTTCCTTTGGTTACTATTACTTCATCAATATTAAATTTTTCCTGAACGAAACGGACAGATTCTTCCTCTGTTCCTTTCTTATCACTAAACCATGTAATGATCAGTTCTAATTCATTATGATTAAGCTTCAACAAATCACACTTCTCAAGTAAGTATTTTATCGTCTCAACCGAATAGAAAGGAGGACGCAAATTGATATCAAAGACCTTATATGAGGCTTTCTCAAGCAACTTGTATAATGTTTGGCGTGAGGTTTCATCGCGTGTAACCAAGCTACCAAATACAAAAGCATCAGCATCGGCAACCAACTGATCATAAAAAGGATCCGGACTAATATAATCCCATGCAACAGGCTGATGAATGATGTAGGTCATCTCATTATCTTCACCTGCTATAGCTTCTACTTTACCTGTTTCATGAATAGGATCAATCTGGCAATCTGCAGTTGAAATATTCCATTCATTAAGTAGATTCAATAGTTTAGTACCAGCTTCATCTGCACCAACACGGCTAATCATGTGACTTTCAACTCCAAATTTCTGAAGATGATAGGCAACATTCATCGGAGCCCCACCTGGTTTGGTTTTTGTAGGAAAAATGTCCCAAAGTACTTCTCCGTAACATACAATTTTTTGTTTTTCAAGGCTATTTGCTTTCATGATAATATAATTTATGATTGAACTATAAGATTGTTTTTCAAACTTATTATTTTGTTTAAACGTTTAAACTAATGGAGAAAAAAAATATTTAGGAGATAACAGAAGATTTTCTGACAACCAATTCTGTTTCAAAAACAGCTGATTGCACGGCTTCATTCTTTTCAATGGCATCGAGCAGAATTCTGACAGACTTGCGTCCGAGATCGGTCATTGGTTGCTTTATATAAGTGACTGGAGCATAAAATAGATCAAAGGCATCTGTTTCATCAAAACCTACAACAGCCAGTTGATCCGGGATCTTGATACCCAGGCTATTGATGTATTTCAGAGCACAGATAGTTAGTAAGTTGGTAGTGGCAAAGATGGCATCCACAGGATTCTCATCTGAAAGAAACCCTTTTATAGCATTTTTCACATCATCATCTGTATGATCTATACGTACCTCTCCTATCATAACGTTGTCCTTCAGCAAATCAGCCGCTCCTCTTACACGTTCATTAAGATGAAACATAGAAGTTTTGTATGAGATAATGCCGATTCGTTTATGTCCGTAGGCTTGTAAATGATGAATGGCTTTACTTGCAGCACCGTAATTGTCAATAGCTACATAATTAGCCGGGATAGTTGGATAATATCTGTCAATCAGCACGAAAGGCATTCCAGATTGTTTCAGGTAAAGTACCTGTTCTTCTGAATGTTCCGGCAAAGCAACAATCAAGCCATCCACCTGACGATTAATGAACAGAGTTATCAAATCTCTGGTTTTCTTTTCACTTTCATCAGAACTTCCAAAAATTACAGAATAGCCATTACTCTTCGCTTCATCTTCAATGATTCGTGCAATCTGTGAAGAGAATGGATTGGCAATGTCGGCCACAATTAGCCCAATGGTATATGTCTTTTGAGATTTCAGACTGCGCGCAATCTGGTTTGGCTGATAATTAAGTTCACGAGCTACTTTTCTGATCTTCTCAGCAACTTCTTTACTAATGCGGTTTTCGTTTTTATTATTAAGTACATACGAAACCAAAGTTGTAGAAACTCCAACTTGCTCAGCAATGGTTTTAATGGATACTTTGGCTTTCATGGTTCTTTACTTAATAATAATATTCTTGGTTGAATTACGATTCAAATATAGTTGTTTAAACGATTAAACAATCATCTTAATACTATTATTTAGTATTCTTTAACAATGAATTTTTAGTTATATGTTGTACAGCATATTATTGAATTACAATGGGTTATCTCCGAGTCTTTTTGCTTTAAAAGTCTAAGCTAGTCCTTCAGCCATAATAAACTGAAAAATGCAAAATTCCCGAAGGAAAACAGAGCTGAATTAAGAGAAAATTTCGTCCCTTTTTGGACATTAAACTATCTGTTAATTGAAAATGTCCAATATTTAATTTTTAAATCGACATTCAAATAACCTTTAAACCGCTTAAATAAAGGCTTTTATGAAATTTTCACTTGTCCAACATTTTATTTGCTCATTTTATTTTTTAATCTCATCTTTGTTACAGGTTATTTTAGTTATAGTGATCCATTCATAGATTTCCTTACTAGAATAGACAAATATCGTTCATTAATTAGAAACCAGTACTACAATAATAGGATATTGATTTGCATCCAAAGATTGGTATCCAGACACAAAACTAAATAAAGACGACCTAAACATTATCTAAATTCACTCCGAAATCAGGGAATGATAAATGACAGCTGTTAGCAACTTCATTTATCATTCTTTGTTTTATTAAAAAAATCTAAAGATATTCAAACGAATTTTAGAATTACTTGTTAGATTTCAGATAAGGTAAAGCAGATATGTATTTGCTTACTTATACATTATAATATAAATTATCTTCAAAACCAGTAAAAAGATGTCATTTCCAAAAAAAATATCACATTTTGTTTGCGAATTAAAAGATAGTCTTTATATTTGCACCCATAAACATTGAAACGGTAATGAAAACAATTTTAGTAAATACATGTTGGTGGCGCTTCTTACAACTCTATAAGTCGTAAGGAAGCAGTACTCGTATATATACTAAAAAGTAAATCTGATGATATTTTTAAGAGGCCTGTCGCACCTGCGACGGGCCTCTTTCTTTTTATGCAATTTTAGAAAATTAGAAAACTTAAAAATATAAATGATGAAAACGTATTTAGTCGACGAAGAAGGTTATTATGGTGAATTCGGTGGAGCATATATTCCAGAGATACTTTACAAATGTGTAGAGGACTTGAAGGAAAACTATCTCACCATTCTGCAGAGTGAAGATTTTAAGCAGGAATTTAACGCATTGCTTAAAGACTATGTTGGTCGTCCTTCCCCACTCTATTTGGCTAAACGTCTTTCTGCTCAGTATGGTTGTAAGATTTATCTGAAGAGAGAAGACCTTAACCACACCGGAGCTCACAAGATAAACAATGCCATTGGTCAGATATTGTTAGCTCGCAGACTGGGAAAGAAAAGAATCATAGCCGAGACTGGTGCTGGTCAACACGGAGTTGCAACAGCAACAGTATGCGCATTGATGAACATGGAATGCATTGTCTACATGGGAAAGACTGACGTTGAACGTCAACAGGTAAATGTTCAGAGAATGAAGATGCTAGGAGCAACTGTTTGCCCGGTGACTTCAGGAAACATGACTTTAAAGGATGCAACTAATGAAGCTATACGTGACTGGTGCTGCCACCCTTCGGATACTTATTACGTTATCGGTTCTACTGTAGGGCCTCACCCTTATCCTGATATGGTTGCCCGTCTGCAATCTGTTATCAGTGAGGAAATCAAGAAGCAACTTATGGAGCAGGAAGGACGTGATTATCCTGATTACCTTATTGCCTGTGTAGGTGGAGGAAGTAACGCTGCTGGAACCATTTATCATTATATTGATGACAATCGTGTGAAAATCGTTCTTGCTGAAGCAGGAGGTAAAGGCATTGAAACCGGTATGTCGGCTGCTACTATTCAGCTTGGTAAGATGGGTATCATCCATGGAGCACAGACTCTGGTAATGCAGAGCGAAGACGGACAGATTGAAGAACCATACTCTATCTCTGCCGGACTTGATTACCCTGGTATCGGACCAATGCATGCTAATCTGGCTACCGAACATCGCGCCACTATTCTGGCTATCAATGATGACGAAGCTGTAAAGGCAGCATTCGAACTGACTCGTATCGAAGGTATTATCCCAGCTCTTGAATCGGCTCACGCACTGGGTGCTTTAAGCAAACTGAAATTCAAACCAGAGGATGTAGTTGTTCTCACTGTTTCAGGCCGTGGCGACAAGGATATTGATACTTATATCGGATTTATGAACGATTAAATTACAGATAAAACTATGAACACTTATAATTTTAAAACCATTAGCAAAACAATACTCAGCGATTTACACACTCCGGTTAGTGTGTACCTGAAAGTAAGAGATATTTATCCCGAATCTGCCCTACTGGAAAGTTCAGATTTTCACGGTAATGAAAACAGTCTTTCATTCATTGCCCTGAAACCATTGGCAAGCATTGGAGTGAACAGCAATATATGTACTTCCCGATTCTCAGACAATAGCGAGCTAAAGGAAAACATTACCGACCAGTTCACAGTATCCGATGCCATGAACAGCTTCCTGGGTAAACTGAAAGTAACCGGTGAAAATAATAAATACTGCGGATTATTTGGTTATACATCATTCAATGCCGTACGTTACTTTGAACACATTCCGGTTAAGGAATCACACGATGCGAAGAACGATGCGCCGGATCTATTATATATAATGTATAAGTACGTTCTTATCTTCAACCACTTCAAAAACGAACTTACGCTGGTTGAACTTCTGCAGGATGGTGAAGAGAGCAAGTTGAATGAGCTGGAAACAGTAATTGAAAACCGGAACTTCGCTTCATACAACTTCTCAACAAGAGGAGCAGAAACCAGTCCGATTACAGACGAAGAGTATAAATCATACGTTCGTCAGGGAGTGGCCCACTGTCTTCGGGGAGATGTTTTCCAGATTGTTCTTTCCCGCCGGTTTGTTCAACCGTTCACAGGCGATGATTTCAAAGTATACCGCGCCCTCCGTTCTATCAACCCCTCTCCTTACCTCTTCTATTTCGACTTTGGCGGCTTCCGCATTTTTGGTTCTTCTCCTGAAACACATTGTAAAGTATCTGATAATATAGCAAGCATTGACCCGATAGCAGGAACATCACGCCGCACCGGAGATGTAGCTAAAGACAAACAACTTGTTGAAGCCCTCCTTGCCGATCCGAAAGAAAATGCAGAACATGTGATGCTTGTCGACCTTGCCCGCAACGACCTGAGCCGTAATGCTCACAATGTGAAGGTTGATTTCTATAAGGAAGTTCAGTACTATAGTCACGTTATTCACTTGGTATCTCGTGTGAGCGGTGAACTCAATAAAGAAACTGATGCAGTAAAAACATTCATTGACACTTTCCCTGCCGGAACTCTTTCTGGAGCTCCAAAGGTTAGAGCTATGCAGCTAATTTCTGAAATAGAGAGTCATGCCCGTGGTGCTTACGGTGGTTGCATCGGCTTCATCGGACTTAATGGCGACCTGAATCAGGCTATCACCATCCGTTCTTTCGTGAGCCGCAATAACGAACTCTGGTATCAGGCCGGAGCAGGAATCGTGGCAAAGAGCAACGATGAATACGAACTTCAGGAGGTAAACAGCAAACTGGGTGCGCTTAAGAAAGCAATTGATATGGCTTGTACATTAAAGAACTAAAAAAGAACCAAAGCAATGAAAAAGATACTTATATTAGATAACTACGACTCATTTACATACAACCTGCTTCACCTTGTAAAAGAACTGGGATTCACTGATGTTGAAGTGCATCGCAATGACCAGATTTCTCTAGATGAAGTTGAGAAGTTCGATAAGATTATTCTCTCTCCGGGACCAGGAATTCCTGAAGAAGCCGGAATTTTGTTGGATGTAATAAAGAGATATGCTCCGACTAAGAGCATTCTGGGAGTTTGCTTAGGGCATCAGGCTATTGGCGAAGCTTTCGGAGCCAAACTGGAAAACCTGAAGGAAGTATATCATGGAGTTCAGACTCCGGTAGACATAACCAAGGAAGATTACCTGTTCAAAGGACTGAGTGAAGAAATATCAGTGGGACGTTACCACTCATGGATTGTAAGTCGTGAGAACTTGCCCGAAGATCTGGAAGTCATAGCAGAAGACAAGCAAGGTGAGATTATGGCCCTCCGTCATAAGAAATATGATGTTCGCGGCATTCAGTTTCATCCTGAATCTGTTCTTACTCCGAAAGGACGTATTATCATCAGTAACTATTTAAATAAATAACAGCAAAAAATTCTATTGTAATAAACCTCTGAAACCATTGAGCAATAAACCTCAGATTATTCACCTATGATTTTTATTTATTGGTGAATGGATTTTATTTATTGGCGACAGATTTTCAGAGATATAACAAACAATGATTTAAATAAAAACACAATGAAAAATATATTATATAAACTCTTTGAGCATCAATACCTTGGCCGTGAAGAAGCCAAGACCGTTCTTCAGAACATCTCTCTCGGAAAATACAACGATGCTCAGGTAGCTTCTCTCATTACTGTCTTTCTGATGCGTAACATCTCCGTGGAAGAAATTCTCGGATTCAAGGAAGCTTTGCTCGATATGCGTGTGGAAGTAGATCTTGGCGAGTATAGCCCGGTAGACATTGTAGGTACAGGGGGTGACGGAAAGAATACCTTCAATATTTCTACAACCGCATGTTTCACACTGGCCGGAGCAGGTTTCAACGTTGTGAAGCATGGCAACTACGGTGCAACATCAGTAAGTGGAGCAAGTAATGTGATGGAGCAGCACGGAGTAAAGTTTACTTCAGATATCAACAAGCTGAAACGAAGCATGGATAAATGTAACATTGCCTATCTGCACGCACCATTGTTCAGTCCGGCAATGAAAGCTGTCGCTCCTATCCGCAAGAGCCTGGGAGTTCGTACTTTCTTTAATATGCTCGGTCCGTTGGTAAATCCGGTAATGCCGACCTATCAATTACTGGGAGTCTACAATTTACCGTTGATGAGACTTTACAGCTACACTTATCAGGAAAGTGGAAGTAAGTTTGCAGTGGTTCATAGTCTGGACGGGTACGATGAAGTCTCACTGACATCAGACTTTAAAGTGGTCGATTCAACCAGTGAGAAAATCTACACTCCGGAATCTCTTGGATTCAAACGCTGCACAGAAGAAGACCTTTACGGTGGTGATACTCCCGAAGCAGCAGCATGCATCTTCGACGATGTGCTAAACAACCGTGCTACCGAAGCTCAAAAGAACTGTGTAATAGCTAATGCAGCATTTGCCATCCAGGTTATGCAACCTGAAAAGAGCATTGAAGATTGTATCGGTGTAGCACGTGAATCACTTGAAAGCGGAAATGCTTTGCGAGTGTTTAAACAATTTGTTGAACTAAACAGTTTATAATAAATGAAAGATATATTGACGGATATCATTGAAGCTAAACAATTTACCCTCAAGGCACAGAAGAAAGCTATCTCTATGGATATGCTTCGCGATAGTGCTACTGAAGAACGCAAAATCATCTCAATGAGTGAGGCTTTGGCAAGTTCTCCTTCGGGAATCATTGCCGAGTTCAAGCGTAAGTCGCCTTCAAAGGGATGGATCAATAAAGATGCTTCAGTGGAGGAAGTTACCGCTGCCTATGCTGCCAACGGGGCTTCGGCACTTTCTATCCTTACCGACGGACCGTTTTTCGGTGGAAATCTGAAGGATTTAAAGAATGCACGTTCCGGAGTAAATATACCTATCTTGCGTAAAGACTTCATTATTGACGAATATCAGCTTTATCAGGCTAGAATCATTGGTGCCGATGCAGTGCTTCTTATTGCAGCCGCATTGA
>Ga0183100_1001647_pt1 | contig 10774 bp, 4 predicted proteins | sample Biomet2_FD_127789 | JGI IMG/M metagenome (GOLD analysis project Ga0183100, IMG submission 127789) | Microbial communities from bioreactor (seeded with anoxic lake sediment) at LBNL, California, USA - Biofuel metagenome 2 | ecosystem: Engineered > Bioreactor > Anaerobic > Unclassified ...
CCTCTGCCTTTTGTCCGACCCGGCCCCCGGGCCGGCCCGCCGTAGATCCCACACCCGCGCAGGACGAGTCCCCCGCCGCCGTACCGACCTCTCCATTCAACGACCAGGCAGGCTTGCCGGTGTACCCGCCGGAAGAAGAGCACTCCTTTGCAGCCCGCATTGACCGGAGCATAAACTGCTCAATTCAGAAGCGTCCCTCTCAGGTTATTGGCGGCCTCATTGCCTTTTTCCTGGGCGTCATCATTTTTCTGTTCTACTGCCTGGGATGCAAGTGCAGCCGCATCTGCCGCATGGAAGCCCAGATGAACAAGGATGAACTGACTGGCCTGCCCAACATGGAAAAATTCAAGGTGCTGTGCGACAGCCTCATAACCACCCAGGTCACCTCTGACTACATGCTGCTTTCCGGTGATATCTGCCAGTTCAAGACAATCAACGACCAGTTCGGATTTGGCATGGGCGACAGATTGTTACAGGCCTATGCGGCGGTTTTGCAGCGTAACATCCTGCCAGAAGAGTGCTGCGCCAGAATATCCTCTGATCTCTTTGTTCTGCTCTTGAGATTTGATACATGGGAGCAGCTTTCGGGCAGGGTCCGCGAAATGGACAGGGAGCTGGACGAGTGGCGGCGTAGTCAGGCGCTGCCCTACACAGTGCGCACCGTCTACGGAGCCTACCGCGTACCCAGGGAGCAGGAAAGGGACGTGCAGCTTATGCTGGATCTGGCCAACTATGCGCGGCTGGAAGCCAAACGTTCGTCTGGCATGCCCATGGTGCTCTACAACGAGCATATGCGGCAGGAAGCTTTGCTGAGCCATGAACTGAACGGCAAGCTGGAAGACGCCCTGACCAACGGTGAAATGCAGGTGTGGTATCAGGCCAAGGTGGACATGCGCACAGGAGCCATTACCGGCAGCGAGGCGCTGGTGCGGTGGAATCATCCCTCACGGGGAATGCTGCTGCCGGGCAGTTTTATCCCCATGTTTGAACGCAACGGCCTTGTGACGTCCATTGATTTTTTTGTATTTGAGCAGGTCTGCCGCAACCTGCGTAGCTGGAAGACGCGCAACCTTCCGCTGCATTCGGTTTCCTGCAATTTTTCACGGCTGCATTTTGACCGTCCCCACTTTACCCAGCGGCTTGCGGATATTGCCGACCGCTATTCCGTGCCGCGCCACCTGCTGGAAGTGGAGATCACCGAAAGCGCCATCATGAACAACCCTGAAGCTGTCTGGCTACAGATCGTTCAACTAAAGGAAATGGGCTTTAAAACGGCCATTGACGATTTTGGCGCAGGCTATTCGTCCCTGGGCATTGTGCAGATGCTTGACGCGGACTGCCTCAAGATCGATCGCAGCTTCATCCAGCGCGACCTGCCGGGGCAACGGGCGCAGATAGTGCTTGGCAATATCATTCGCCTGGCTTCTGATCTTGGCATGAATGTCATCAGCGAAGGTGTGGAAACAGCAGAACAGTCTGCCATCATCATGAAGTTGGGCTGCTACACGGCGCAGGGATTTTTTTACGCCAAACCAGAGCCTTCGCACGAATTTGAAGCAAGGCTCGCCATGCAGGGCCTGTAAGCCGGACTATTGGGTCACCCGCGCATCATACCGCCCGGTGCGGCAAGGCCGCCCAGACTAGACTGCCTGATGTCAGGGCCTGATGCTAAAAAGCCTGATGTCAGCCTTCTGCCCTGTCCTTCATGCTTGCGCTGATCAGATCCATGAATCTGCGCGTCTGCACATCCGCATCATACGAGCGCAGCACCGTCTGCCGCGCATTACGCCGCACATGCCCCAGCTGCGGAGCCCGCGCCAGCACATCGGCCAGTTTTTGCGCCATGTTTTCATGATCCCAGAAGTCGCACAAAAAGCCGTTTACGCCGTCCTGCACCACCTCTCGCACGGGCGGCGTGTCTGACGCCACGACCAGTGAGCCGCAGGCCATGGCCTCAAGCAAACCGGTGGAAAACACATGCGGCGCCGCCAGATACACATGCGCGGTGGAATGTTGCAACATGGCCCGGTATTCTTTGAGCGAACGCGCGCCAAGCAGATGCACACGCGCCCGGAAGCTCTGGTCAATGCCCAGAATATCCACCGCGCGGCGCATGGCCTTGCCAGTCTCGGAGCATTCGGATGGCGTATCTGCGCCGTTGCCCGGCTTGCGTCCGGTCTGGGCAATATCAAGCCAGGCCAGCACCACCAGACAGTTTGGGCGCAATTCAAGCAGACGCGGCAGGCACTTGCGGAACTGGTCAAAGCCGCGCGCGGGGTCGTGCATGGGGCCGCAAAAAGTCACCAGCTCATTGCTTGCGCATCCCCAGGAATCAGCAACGCCATCGCCGGTGGCATCGCCATCCTTTTTTTCCTCGCCGGGCATAAAAAAGCGCGTGTTGATGCCGCTGGGCACAACCTTTATGTCGCGTTGCAGCGCGGGGGGGTACTGGGCGCGTTGCCAGAGGGAGGAGGTAACGGCAAGCTGGCATTCGCCCAGCGCGTTGTATTCCCACAGATTGCAAACCCGCAGGGGGGCAAAATCCGCCGGGGGGCGAGGGTTGCCACGCGTAAAAAAGCAATGGCTCTCGCCGTTGTTGTAAAACCAGTCGCCCTGAGTCACATAAAAAGCCTTGGGGAAGATGTCGCGCACGTAAAAACTGCCGCCCATGCTTGCCGCAGCGCAGACAATGTCTGGGATAAAACCGTTTCTCCGCAGCGACAGCAGGGCATTGCCCGCCCGTGCGCCACGCCGCAGACGCGTTACGATTTCCTTTTCTGCCGGGTCATCGCTTTCATAGGGCGCAGGCGGCGCCAAACGCAGCCGCCGCACACCGGGAATGGCAAGTTTTTGCCCGGTTTCTGCAAGGAACAGCACGGTATTGTTCTGGGATGCGCCAAAGGCCTGGGCAAGAGAACGAAAGCGACCAGGAAAAACAGAATTCAGAAAAAGAATGCGCATTGTTAACCCCTGTACCTATTAGGCGCTGTTTGGCTGCGGATCGCCAAGCAAATGCTCCAGAAAAACCATACCCTGCTCTGTTTCCAGAAAAGCCCGCAAAGAGCCAACAACGGTGGCGTCATACTTGGGCGGAGTTTCGGACAGGATATTCAGTGCATCTTCCGTACTGTGCGCCTCGCGGTAGGAGCGGGGCCGCATAAGTGCGCAGAAGGTATTGGCAACCGCCAGAATCCGGGCGTTCAGACAGATGGCCCCATCATTCAGGGCCAGGGGATAGCCGCTGCCATCCAGGCGCTCGTACATCTGGGTGATGGCCTCCAGCACCGGCAGGCCAAAGTCTATGCCTGCCAAGGCCTCGCGGGCAAATTCCACATGCTGTTGCAGCAAAGCCCGTTCCTGCGCCGAGAGCGCGCCTGTCTTGGTGAGCAGATCCTTGGGAAGCTGGATCATGCCCACATGCGAGAGGTTGGCTGCCGTGCGCAGGGTGGCAAGGGTTTCCGCATCGTTGCGGCCAAGCCCGCAGGCCAGAGAAACCGCCAGTTGCGCCGTAAAGGCCGACTGCCCGCGCAGATAGGTATCCACCGCTTCAATGGCCTTGACGAAAGCGTTGACGGTCTGGGCGACCATTTGCTGAGAACGCTGCTGCGCCACAGCTATATCCGTCATGTCGCTGTACACGGAGACCATGCCCGAGAGCCGCCCGTTTTCATCGCGAAACGGAGTGCAGGAGGTAAGATAATAGCGCAGCTTGCCATCCACCAGCAGGGCTTCGGCAAAGCTGAAGGGTTCGCCCGCCCTGTGCACGGCCAGCGTGTGGGTTACAAGGCTGCGCGCAAGCTCCATATCCAGTTCGGAATATTTCAGCCCGCGCAGCTCCGTGGCTTTTTCCCTGCCGCACAAACGGGCAAAGCTCTGGTTGGCGTAATGGATGACGCCGTTCAGGTCGTTGAGCACTATGCCTGCCGACAAGGCGGAATTTACGCCGTCCATGATCTGCTTTTGCTGGTTGACCACCAGATAAAGCTTGTGCATCTGCTCCGCCACGGCGCGCTCGTTACGGCTCACAAGGCTCCACCACAGTGCGGCCAGCAGGCCGCCAGCCAGCGCCGCCATGATCAGCGAAGCCACAACTACATTCTGCCGTATGCCGGCAAATTTTTCATCAATGCGGCTCATGGGCAAGGTCTGCTCCACAAGCCAGGGCAGGTTGGGCACGGGCAGGGCAAGCCCGTATATCTCGCGCTCGCCTTCCGGCAGGCCGGGATCAATACGTGTGCCGAGCGGCAGTTTTTCATCATGCAGCGACCAGCCGGGCAAATCTGATACGCCCGACACTTCGGTAGGCGCAATGCGTTGCAGCTTTTCACCAAAGGATTGAAGAATAAATGTATTGTACTGGCTGCCATTGCCCGCTTCGCCCGTTGCCGCAGCGGTTACAGGCAAGACGCTGTAGGTGGCCAGCAACAGGGAAACCACCCGGTCGCCGGTTGAATCCACATACAAAGGCGCAAAAATGGGAAAGGCCATATCCATGACAAGCCTGCCGTTTTCACGCCGCACAGGCATAAGAACAGGCTGTTTGCTGTTCAGCGCCTGCTGCAAATAGGGCTTCTGCTCCTCATCGGGCGGCTGCACTCCTTCCGGGGCGAGGTACATCTGCATGTCTGTGTTAACCAGGCTCGCGCCGCTGAAGCTGTTTTTCTCCATGAAGTCGCTGAGATAGTCGACCATCAACGGAAGGCGCGGGGCAATTTTTTTCAGTAGCTCGCTGTTGCTGGCAGTGTCCGCCGGGGGCACCGTATCCGCTTCGGCCCCATTCTGGCTTTGCCGGGCCATCTGCAGCATATCCGTGGCGGGCACGCCCGCGCTGGCAACCTCTGCGGCAAACAGCCGCAGCATATCCTGCGCGACAAAAATATTTACCTGACCAGCAAGGGTGCCAGACCACACGGTGAGCAGGGCCACCTTGCCCGAGGCCTGGGAGTTCATGTCCTGCCCCATTTCACGCAGCAGCTGAGCGCGCGAATCATGCAGATACCAACGTGCAAAAATAAAAATCAGGCAGAGCACCAGCACAAACAGTGCCGACATGGTCAACGCCGCCTTGCGGTTGCGCTGGGCTACGCCTGGGAGAGTCAGTTCTTGGGGTGCCATATATTTTCCTTCATCGGGCTGCGCGTCTCGATAAACCTGTATAATAACCCAGAGGGTACATGCCCGAACGGCTTGCCCCAGACCGCGCCGATTTCTGAATCATTGAACACTGAAAATGCTGGCTTGCGGCAGGCTAAAGCCAGTCTGCCCGCATTTTCGTTCTACCGCTCGCGCAGGGCATTCTGCTTGGCCTTGAGAATGGGCTTGAGCAGATAATCCAGCACGGTTTTTTTGCCGATCATAATGTCTGCCGTCACCACCATGCCCGGCATAATGGGCAGAGATTCATTATGGTAGACAATGGCGTTTTTCTGGGTGCGGATCTTTACAAGATAAAAGTGCTCGCCCCTTTTGTCTTCAATGGTATCGGCGCTGATGGATTCAAGCTTGCCTTCAATCCCGCCGTAAATGGAGAAATCATAGGCTGAGACCTTGACCATGACATTCTGTCCCGGGCGCAGAAAGGCCACATCCTGCGGTTTGACCTTGGCTTCCACCACCAGTGTGTCGTCAAGCGGCACAAGATCCATGATGGGTTCGCCGGGTTTGACCACGCCACCCACGGTGGAAATGTATATCTGCTTGACCGTGCTGCGCACAGGGGCGCGCAGTTCCGTGCGGGTTACGCGATCGCGCCCTGCCGAAAGATTTTCGCGCAGTGAATTGAGTTCCTGCCTGCGCTTGTTGATCTCGTCAGTAACCGCTGCAATCTGCTCGGCCCTGCGGGAGGCTATGCGCTGCTTGGATTCGTCCGCCGCGGCCTTGGCCTTGGGGATTGTGGCGGCAAGGGAATCTATCTGGCCCTGCAATTCCACAACCTTTTGCTGCATGCCGAGATATTCCAGCTTGGAAAAGTTGTTGCGCTGCACAAGGGCGTAGGCCGTATTCTTTTGCTCGATAGAAAGCTCGAGGCTGCGGTCGAGCTGCACCTTGCGGGCAGTCAGTTCTTCCACATCATGCAGGCGCTGCACATACTGGGACTGTAGAACATCAATTTCCGCGTTGAGCTGTTCACGGCGGCTGTGCCAGGCATTTTCCTGATCCTGAATGATCTGGTGAATGCGCCCCAGCATGCCGGCCTCAACCCTGCGGCCAATGACTTTTTCTGCCCACATGTCAAAATTTTCTGGAAAAACAGGCTTGTCGCCCTTGATCTCGGCTTCAAGGCGGATGATGGCGAGGCTGTTTTCCATGGCCTTGTTTACAGCGTCGCGGTAGGCACTTTCGGCCATCTCATTGTCCAGTTGCGCCAGCACCGCCCCCTTGTCCACAATCTGCCCTTCGTGCACAAGCACGGCGCGCAGAATGCCGCCCTCAAGGTTCTGAATGGTCTGGGTACGCTGCGAACCAACAACTGAACCTTCCGCATGGGTCACTTCATCCACGCTGGCAACAGCCGCCCAGATGATCAGACACAAAAAAAACGCTGCCACGCTGATGGACAGCGCACGTACGCCGAACTTGGGCCGCCGGGCGAGGGCGGCGTCCACTTCGTTGGCAAAAAGGATATCATCGGGCGTCAGGCCGCGCAGGGGCGCGTCCATGGCTGCGAACAGACCGGGATTGCCTTGCTGCAGAGCGTTCGCCATGCCGCCAGATCCCTGCTGACCGCCCTTGCCCAAAATTCTGTCTACAGTTTCATGCAACGACTGCTTCAGGCTTTTATCCGGGCGCTGTTCGTGCTCCCCGCCCCGCAGCAACTGACGCAAAAAAAGCTCAAGATTGCTCGGTTCTTTCTTTTTGGCAGCGGCAGCATCCAGCCCCATGGGCTGCATGTCTCCGGCATTCTGGCCCAGATCGGCCATCAGCGCATCCAGATCGGGCAATCGGCCAGCGCCCGCATCCGGGCCTGACCCGAGCGGCGCGGCCGCGCCAAAATCAGCGACAGGTTCCAGCATGTTATCGCTGCCGGGCATTGATGGCAGGGGTGCGTCAATATTGGGCCGTGAAAAATGCGAGCCAAAGGGCATGCCCGGCATGCCGCCCGGCTGCGGAAAGACCGAAGGCTCCATGCCAGGAGGCAGGAGCACATCGGGCTTTGACGTGCCGCATTGCGCCCCTGCTTTATGTTCTGGCTGACTTTCAGCCCCGGTCATATCCATAGTCTTCTGTGGCAACTGCATGCGCCCTTCTCCAAAAACCGCTGGGCGGTCATTTCAAAACAAAAAGCCAAGGTCTTCAGCAAAGCCGGATTTTTCAGGCGTTGGCGGCATGGGCAAAGGCGTTCGCAGATTTTTCCTGCGGGGCAGTCTGTTGCACATTGGTCACGTTCTTTTTCGAACGGTCGCGCAGGCTCTGCAATACAGCATCGCGGGGGCCGTCCAGCTTGATCTGTCCGCCTTCCATAACAATGAGCCGATCCACTATGCGCAGCATGGAGAGCCGGTGGGTCACAAGCACAAGGGTGCGCCCGCCAATGACCGATTGCAGCCTTTTTTGCAGCAGCAGTTCTGAATCCGTGTCCATATTGCTGGTGGGCTCGTCCAGAATGAGCACCTCAGGGTCGCGCACCAAAGCGCGCGCAAGGGCCACCGCCTGACGCTGCCCGCCAGAAAGCGCCTTGCCCTGCTCGCCCACCTGCGCGGCAAACCCAGCGGGATTGTTGCGCAAAAAGTCTGTGACGCCAGCCAGGGAGGCCGCGCGCAGAATGAGGTGATCGTTGATGGTGGGATCCCCCAGGGCGATGTTGTCGCGAATGCTGCCGTAAAACAGCACCACATCCTGCGGCAGCACGCCCACGCGGCCACGCAGTTCCATGCTGGGAATCTGCCTGATGTCCACATCGCCGAACTTCACCGCCCCTTCCTTGGGCTGGTAAAGGCCGATGAGGAGCTTTGACAGCGTGCTTTTGCCCGATCCCATGGGTCCGATAATGCCCACGCGTTCTCCCGGCTCAATGCGCAGTGAAACATGCTCCAGAGCCAGGCGTTCCTGCCGGGGATAGGCAAAAGAAACACCTTCAAGAGCGAACGAAGGCCGCAACATGCCAAAATCCATGCAGGTTTTTTCCGCCTGATTTTCAGAAGGCAGCATCATCAGCATGTCCAGCGCCTTGAGGGCCACATGCGAATTTTGCAAACGGGTGAGCAGCGAGGCCATCTGGAGCAGCGGGGCCATGGTGCGCCCCACCAGGATATTGCAGCCGATAAGCGCGCCCATGGTCATGAGGCCATCAGATATGCGGTACACGCCCCACACCACCATGGCCACAGTAACAAGCTGGGTAATGAGCATGGAAGATGTGACCGCGAGGTTGTTATACTTGCGGGATTCACTGTTGGAGCGGGCCGAAAGGCCTACCACAGATTCCCACAGCTTCTGCATGCGGCTTTCAGCCATGCAGGACTTGAGCGTTTCCAGCCCGCCCACAATTTCCACCAGCAGAGCATTTTTTTGCATGTTCTGCTTGTAGCTGGCCTCGGCGCTCATGCGCGAACGGTGCTGAAGCAGCAGGCCAATGCCGATCATGATGGGCATTGCCCCAATTGACAGCAGCACCATAGGGCCGCCAATGAAGGCCGTAAGCAGCAGAAAAATAACCAGAAAAGGCAGGTCGATGCAGGCAAGCAGACTTGAGGAACTAAAAAATTCGCGCAACTGCTCAAACTCGCGCAGGTTGTTCACCAGCGCCCCGGTGGATTCGGGCTTGGCATCCAGCCGCATGGAAAGCACCTTCTCCACCAGCGAACTGGAAAGAACGATATCCGCATTGCGGCCAGCCACATCCACAAAATGCGTGCGCAGGGCCGAAAGCAGAAAATTGAACATGTAGATAATGCAGATGCCGCTGGCAAGAACCCACAATGTTTCAATGGCATTGTTGGGAACCACGCGGTCATAGACATTCATGACAAACAGCGGGCTGCCCACTGCAATGAGGTTTATGACCACGCTGGCCAGGGCCACGTGCCTGTAGATGGGCGCATAGTACCGCAGCACATCCCAGAACCAGCGCTTGCCGCGGGCAATGCTGAGGTGTTCGGAACGGTCATCCGGCGCTGCCTCCACTGCGGCAAAGAGCGCATAGCCGGAGTATTCGTCCGTCAATGCCTCTACTGGCACCAACTGCGTGCTTTCGCTGGTTTCCGGAAAAATCACCTCGGCCATGTCGCCGTCAAGGGCGGTGAGCACGCACGAACGGTCGTGGGAGAGCAGCAGAATGCACGGCAGCACAAGGCCTGGAATATCTGCGATATCAGGGCGATAGGCGATACGCCCGGCCAGGCCCGCCTTACGGGCCGCCCGCAGGCAGGCCTGAGGCGTTACCTTGCTGCCCGAAAGCCCGGCCATGAGCACATGCGGCGACACTACCCGCCCACGCAGGCGCATCAAGACCGAAAGGCTGCGCAACAAGCCGGGCATAAAGTCCACGTCTGAAGGCCGCAACGGCCCCATGGTCGGCGCTGTGCGCGGTACCTGGGGTGAGTTGTGTCCTGCAAGGCTGGAGGCTTGCTCCGGTGCCGTGTCTGCTGGCTTTTGCGGAGCCCGGCTGCCGCCGAATTCCTGTTCAGGTGATGTGAGCTGTGCCTTTTTTTCTGAATCCTCGGAAATTGTATCCATGCATATTCCATTGATGCCGATGGGGATAAATCGGCATCATCATTTCGTTATCATCACGCAGAGCGGCAAAGCCCCCTACCCCGATGGAGTTCACTTTACAGGCCAGAGGCACAAGGCGTGCCGCATGGGTCAGCCAATGATCCCGGCCTGGTAAAGAAGGATTTGCGCCCTTTAAATAAGCGCCGCATGCCCCGGTTAAGCCGGGGCATGCGGAATTAATTATCAGTTGAACCAGCCAGGAGCGAACTCCTCGCGGGGATCTTCCGGTTCCTTGGGCGCGCTCTGCCCAAGCGGGCCGGTATTGATGGACATTTCTGGCAGCATATTGCCAGTGAGCGCCGAAAGCCTGTACGCGCCCACAAGAATATTACCCCGTGCGGTTTCTGCCTGGGTTGCAGAGTTGTACAGCTCACTTTCGGTATCCAGCACATCCAGAATACTGCGCTTGCCAATCTGGAACTGTTCGATATAGGCGGTGCGCGTGTACTTGTTGTATTCTATGGCCTTGGAATAGTGGTTGTACTGTTCTTGGGCAGCAAGATAGTTGACCCAGGTGCTGTCCACATCCAGCTTGAGATCATCAATAAAATTGTACATCACCTGACGCGACTGGCGCATGCGGGCTGAGGCGGCGCGGCGTTCAGCCACGTCTGCCCCGCTGTTGAAGATATTCCAGCGCACTACGCCCATGACGTCAAAACTGTACACCCAGCGATCACTTGTGCCGCCAAGGTTGGTATAGTTGGGGCCGGCTTCAAGATTGAGCGCGGGAGAAAAGGCCGAATCCGCCAATTCGCGCTCGGCCCGCGAAGCACGGATATCCTGCAAATAGGCAGCGAGTTTGGGATTGCTTTTTTTGGCCTTTTCCAGAACAGCCTGCGATGCGGTGTAAAGCTGGGGCGGCATGGTCACGGTCTGCAAGCGGCTGGCCGCTGGCAAGCCGGTAAGCCGGGTATAGGTTTCCTCGGCCACAAGCAGGGATGCCTTGGCTTCAGAAAGGCTTGAAAGCGCCCGCTGCAAGCGCGACTGCGCCTGGGGTACGGCTGCGGCCGGGGCCGGGGCCAGGGTGGGGGGGTCCGGGGGCGGGCGCCGCGGCGGG
>Ga0183100_1001648_pt1 | contig 10741 bp, 9 predicted proteins | sample Biomet2_FD_127789 | JGI IMG/M metagenome (GOLD analysis project Ga0183100, IMG submission 127789) | Microbial communities from bioreactor (seeded with anoxic lake sediment) at LBNL, California, USA - Biofuel metagenome 2 | ecosystem: Engineered > Bioreactor > Anaerobic > Unclassified ...
GGGGGGATGATCCCCCCCGGCGGGTCCAGGGCAGCGCCCTGGCGGGGCAAGGGGCAGCGCCCCTGCTTACTTGTAGTCTTTGTCGGCAGCTTTGACGGCCTGAATAAGGCGCATGAAGTCAACGCCGGCCTTGTGCATCTGGGTGTAGTGCTCGGCGTAGTCGATATCGATGCCGGACATGGCCTGGGCGACGCGGATATCGTCCAGGAATCGGGCGATTTGCGCCGGGTCGGGGGCATTTCCGAACTGGCTGGTTATGGCGTCCTCGATGCTGGCGCGGACGGCGGGAATGGTTTCGGGGCGCAGCCGGGCGCAGATGGCGTCGAGGCTGGCCGTGCTTTGGGCGTCGAGACGAGGGGAGGCTGGCTGGTTATTGTCCAAGGTAGGCCTTCTTGATGTCGGGGTTTTCACGCAGCGCCGCCGCCTTGTCCTCCATGACCACCGTGCCTGTTTCCATCACGTAGGCCCGGTCGGCCAGCTTCAGGGCGATGTTGGCGTTTTGCTCGACGAGCAGGATCGTGACGCCGCGTTCTTCATTGATGTTGCGGATAATCTTGAAAATATGTTGGGAGAACAGCGGGGAAAGCCCCAGCGACGGCTCGTCGAGCAGCAGCATTTTGGGCTGGCCCATGATGGCCCGGGCAATGGCGAGCATTTGCTGTTCGCCGCCGGAGAGGGTGCCGCCATATTGGCGACGCCGTTCGTAGAGGACCGGGAAAAGCCGGAAAATCATGCTGCGGTCCTGTTCGATGCCGTCGGGATCGCGTCGGAAAAAAGCCCCCATATCGAGATTTTCCGAAACGGTCAGGCGCGGAAAGATGCGTCGGCCTTCGGGCACCTGGCACAGGCCCCGGGCCGGCAGCAGGTCTGCCCGCACCTCGCGGATGGACTCCCCCATGTAGCGCACATCGCCTTCGCTGGCCCGCACCACGCCGCAAATGGTCATAAGCGTTGTGGACTTGCCCGCGCCGTTGGCGCCGATGATGGTGACGATTTCGCCTTCCCCAACGTGCAGCGACACGCCGCGAAGCGCCTGGATACGGCCATAGTGGGCCGAAACATTGTCGAGTTCCAAAATCGCGGCCACACGCTACTCCGTATCGTCGGAACGTTTGCCCAGACGGGCGGCCGGCCAGAAGCCCGCCGGACGGACTACCATCATAACGGCCATGGCCCCGCCGAAGGCCAACATGCGGTACAGTTCAAAGCCCCGGAACATTTCCGGCAGGGCGACCAGGGCCAGCGCGCCGAGGATGACGCCGGGAATCGAGCCCATGCCGCCGAGCACCACCATGGCCAGCACCATGGCCGACTCGATGAAGGTGAAGCTTTCAGGGCTGACAAAGCGCATCCGGGCCGCGAAAAAGGCTCCGGCCAGACCGCCGAACACCGCGCCCAGCGCATAGGCCAGGAGTTTGAAGCGGAAGGTGTTGACGCCCATCAGTTCGGCGGCGGTCTCATCCTCGCGGATGGCTTCGAAGGCCCGGCCAATGCGGGAAAAATTGATGCGATAGACGGCGATGACGGTGAAAACGGCCAGGGCCAGGATGATATAATAGAGATATTCGAGTTTGCGCACGGCCAGATATTCGAAGGAAAACGTGCCGTCGGTCAGATGCGGTATGTAGACGCCCGGCGACTTGATGCCGAGGATGCCGTTGGGGCCGCCGGTCAGGGCCATCCAGTTGTTGAGCACGATGCGGACGATCTCCCCGAAACCGAGGGTCACGATAGCCAGATAGTCGCCGCGCATGCGCAGGGTCGGATAGCCGATGATGCAGCCGGCCACGGCCGCGAAAATGGCGCAGATCGGCAGGCTGACCCAGAAGGGCAGGCTGTAGTGCACGGACAGCAGGGCGTAGGTGTAGGCCCCGACGCCGTAAAAGGCGATATAGCCGAGATCGAGCAGGCCGCACAGGCCGACCACGATATTGAGGCCAAGTCCCAGGCAGATGTAAACCAGGACGTTTATGGCCACATCCTGGGCGTAACGGTTGGTCAGCATGGGATAGGCCAGGGCCAGCGCGCCAAGGGGCAGCCAGAACATCCAGCGCGGGGCGCGGGACAAGGCCGCCGCCACGGCGTCCCGGGCCCGTCCGGCCGGGTGCAGCACCGGATCAAGAGCGCCGCGTTTGCCGAGACGGTAGAGCGCGAAGCAGATGGTCGTGACCACGGCCACCCGCAACCAGACGAGCAGGGACTCCCGGAAGTGGAGTTCCCCGTCATGAATGCCCAAAAGCGGCCACAGCAGGAAATAGAACCAGGCCAGGCCCAGGCCAAAATATTGCCAGGATTTCCTAGACCCGCGTGTCATTGACGTTTTCTCCCATAATGCCGGTCGGCATGAAATAGAGCACGAGGATGAGAATGATAAAGGCGAAAACGTCTTTGTACTCACCGCCGTGGGGGATGTAGGCCGCAGCCAGGATTTCCACCATGCCGATAATAAGGCCGCCGATCATGGCTCCGGTGATGTTGCCGATGCCGCCGAGCACGGCGGCGGCGAAGGCCTTGATGCCGGGCACGAAGCCCATGTCGTAGCGCACCGAACCGTAATAGAGGCCGACCATGATGCCGGCGGCGGCGGCCAGGGCCGCGCCAATGGCGAAGGTGGCGCTTATGACCTTGTCGGAATGGATGCCGACCAGGGCGGACATGATCTTATCCTGGGCGGTGGCGCGCATGGCCTTGCCGATACGGGTTTTGTAAACCAGGACGTTGAGCAGGATCAGGAGCAGGGCGGTGACGGTAAGGATGCCGATCTGCATGTAGCTGACGCGCACGCCGACCCATTCGAAGCCGCCGTGGGTGAACTCGGTCGGGTAGGCCTTGTCGTAGACGCCCTGGGTCAGCATGAGGCCGTTTTGCAGAAAAATCGACATGCCAAGGGCCGACAGCAGGACGGACAGGCGCGAGGAATTTCGCAGCGGCTTGTAGGCGACCTTTTCGACGGCCATGGCCAGCATGGCGCAGTAGCCCATGGCCAGGATCAGGGCAAAGGCCAGTCCGAACCAGGGATGGGCGTCCATAAGGCCCTGGGAGGCCATGTAGCTCAAGAGGATGACGCCGAGGTAGCCGCCGGCGGCGAAGATCTCGCCGTGGGCAAAATTGATGAGGGAAATGATGCCGTACACCATGGTGTAGCCAAGGGCCACCAGGGCGTAGACGCCGCCAAGAGTCAGGCCGTTTATGATCTGCTGAATAAGATAGTCCATGCCTTCCGCGCTCTTCCGGGGGAGGACGTCCCTTGCCCCGGGTCTTTCGAACATCCTGTATGGCGAAGGGGAAACCTCGTTGTCTGCGGTTTCCCCCTCGCGCATTTTCGTCCGGGGCGTTGCCGCCCGAACAGGACGGGGCGCACCGCCTTGACGACGGCGTTCCCCGGTTTGGAACCTAGTACTTCTTGCCGGTTACCGGATCCCAGTAGTTTTTGAACTGGCCATCCTTGACCACCCGGATGACGTAGTTGGAGCCGGATTCGCCGTTGGCGGAGAACTTGATCTTTTTCGACGCGCCATCCATGTTCAACTTGAGCAGTTCGGCCTTGATTTTGGCCGGGTCGGTGGAATTGGCGGCCTTGATGGCGGTCAACAGCGAATAGGTGGCATCGTAGGAGTAGGCCGAATAGGCGCCGGGCTTGCCGAACTTTTCATAGGCGGCCATGAACTTCTTGTACGACGGCGTGGTGTCGTCGATGAAGCCGAAGGTCAGGTACATGCCCTCGGCGGCGTCCTTGGCGATCTCCATCAGCTGCGGATGGTACACGGCGTCCTGGCCGATGATGGTGGCCGTAATGCCGGCGCGCTTGGCCTGGATGAGCATGAGCGCTCCGGAGGCCGAGTTTTGCAGGCTGATGTACAGCACGTCGGGCTTGGCTTCCTTGACCTTGGTCAGCACGGCCGAGAAGTCCTTGTCGCCCTGATTGACGTGGTCATGCTCGATGATCTTCAGGCCTTCCTTGGTCGCCAGCTTTTCGACGTTGTCGGCCAATCCCTGGGAATAGGTGGTCTTGTCGTCGATAAGAAAGATGGTCTTGGCCGTCAGCACGTCCTTGATGAATTTCACGGCGGCGACGGACTGGTCGTCGTCGCGGCCGCAGACGCGGAACATGTAGGGCAGGCCGCGCTCGGTGACTTTCTCCGAGGTGGAGCCCGGGGTCAGCATGGGGATGTCGGCTTCGGCCAGGGCCTCGGAGGCCGGAATGGTGGCCGACGAGCAATAGGCGCCGATGACGCCGACGACCTTTTCATTGACCAGCTTGTTGGCGGCGGCCACGGCCTGACGCGGATCGCAGGCGTCGTCTTCGGCCAAAAGGTCGATCTTGTCGTAGCCGGGGATGCCGCCTTCCTTTTCGATGGCGGCAATGGCGGCCCGGGCCCCGTTGGCGATGTCATTGCCATCGGCGGCGTAGGAGCCGGTCAGGGGGCTTAGACTGCCGATTTTCAGGGTTTTGGCCTGGGCGGTGGCGGCCGTCAGGCAGATCGCCAGGGCGGCAAGGATGATGCTTTTCGTCTTCATGTTCCGCAAACCTCCTGTGTCCTTGGTCTCGCCCCCCTCGCCGCGACGGCGCGGCCTTTGCGGGCGTTTTCGCGGCGCGGTTGCTTATGGATCGGCGTCGGAGCCGAGATAGGCTTCGATCACCGCCGGATTGGACCGGACTTCGTCCGGCGTCCCCTGGCAGATGCATACCCCGTGGTCGAGGACCACCAGGCGATGGCTGACGTTCATGACCACGCTCATGTCGTGTTCGACCAAAAGGACATTGACGCCTGTGGCGGCGATCCGCTGGATCATCTCCATCAGTTCATGGCTTTCCGACGGATTGAGCCCGGCGGCGGGTTCGTCGAGCAAAATGGTTTTGGGGTCCGAACCCATGGCCCGGGCGATTTCCAGGCGGCGCTGGAGGCCGTAGGGGAGATTCTTGGCCACGGTATCGGCGTATTCGGCCAGCCCGGCAAAGGCCAGGGCTTCCATGGCCCGGGCCCGGACGGCCCGTTCCTCGCGGCGCTGGAACCGGGTGCGCAACACCGCCCCGAGCACCGAGGCGGCCGTACGGCTATGGCGGGCCACCATGACGTTTTCCAGGGTGGTCATGGCTGTGAACAGTCGAATATTCTGAAAGGTGCGGGCAATGCCCCGGGCCAGGATCTGGTGGGGACGCAATCCGGTCAGGGGTTGGTCGTCGTAGGAGACCGATCCGCCGGAGATTTTATAGACCCCGGTAATGACGTTGAAAATGGTGGTTTTGCCCGCGCCGTTTGGACCGATGAGGCTTAAAATTTCACCGGGGCGCAAGTCGAAAGACACTTCCGTGAGGGCTTGCAACCCACCGAAGTGCACGCTGACGTCGGAAAGACACAAGTGAGCCATGGGACGAGAGTAATACGAAAAAAACAGTCGAAAAACAAAGGAAATTTTTTCAGGGGAGACAACATGTTAACCGTATAAAACCGATGAGAAAAATTCCTTTGGCCGAATATTCGTCGCCTGGAGCCGGGCAAAAAGGCGATACGGTACGGAAAAGGGCGCTTTCTCCCGTTGGGAAGGCGGCGGAGCGCGCCAACGCGGCGTCCAGACCGACGACGGGCGTCGCCGGATTTTTATCGGCCATCTCGACGCTTTTCGGGGGGGATGGTAGGTGTTTTTCCCTCAAGGCCCAGCCTATGCGGCGTGCCTTGTCTCTGTCCGCAGTTTCGCGGGAAGAATCTCCCCCACGCCAACGATCCGGAGGTGGTATGAAAATACGTAATATTTTTAGGATAGGCTCTGGCCTCTTGCTGCTGCTGCTGTTTGTGCAGGGCGCTTCCTATTATTTGCAGAACAAGTCCAATGATGTACGGATGGAATCGCTTATTTTACGCGATATGAAAGATCTGATGAATCGGGAAGAATTATATGCCCTCGGTCTGCAGTGCGGGCAGGCCGTGCGCAATATCCTCATTGACGCCCAGGACAAGACCGCCCGAACCAACTTGGCCAATGCAGAGAAGGATTTTCAGGCCGTCTCTGAAACGGTCTATGCAATGGCCGCAGTTGAGGCGCAAAAGGATTTGGCTGCGCTGTCCCGTCGCTGGATGGAATTGGTGGCTGTCCATGCGTCGGCCATCGCCTTGGCCGATAAGGGAGAAAGCGGCGAGGCCGTGGCGATTTTGAAAAGCAAGGGCACACCGCTTTGGCGGGAAATAAAGACGCAACTGCTGGCCGGCATTGCCCAGCGTCAGGAAGCCGGCAAGGCCGGACTTGCGGCCTATCAGGCCGAGATGACCTCCTACCGGGTGCTTTATTACGCCATTACCGGCGTCTTTGCAGTCTTTTTGGCCGTGGCCGTCGGCTTCGTGTTGCGGCGCATCATCTGGCCGATCCTTGGCGTCTCCGATTGCGCCCGTTCCTATGCCGCCGGGGACTTTACCCGACAGACCCGGATTCGCCGCCGGGACGAGATCGGCCAGTTGGCCGCCTCGATGGATGCGGTGGGAGGCAAGGTTGTGGATGTGGTCGCCCGGATTCAGGAAGCCTCGGACAGTGTGGCCGACGGGGCGGCCCATATCGCCGCCGCGGCCCAGGACTTGTCCCGGGGGGTGACCCGTCAGGCGGCCATGATCGAGGAAATTTCGGCATCCATGACCCAGATCGTCCACAGCATCGAGTCCAATGCGGCCAATGCCGGCGAGACGCAGACCATTGCCGTCAAGGCGGCCCGGGACGCCCAGCACGGTGGCGAGGCCGTGCGTCGGGCGGTCGGGGCGATGCAGGACATTAGCGAAAAAATCCTCATCGTTGAGGAACTGGCCCGGCAAACCAATCTGTTGGCCTTAAACGCCGCCATCGAGGCGGCCCGGGCCGGGGAACACGGCAAAGGTTTCGCCGTCGTGGCCGCCGAGGTGCGCAAACTGGCTGAACACAGCGGCGGGGCGGCCGTCGAAATCAGTACGCTGTCGTCGTCGACGGCCCATATCGCCACCCAGGCCGGGGATATGCTCGACGCCATGGTGCCGGACATCCGGAAAAACGCTGAGCTGGTCCAGGAGATGGCCGCCAGCAGCGAGGAACAAAACGCCGGCAGCCAGCAAGTCAACAAGGCCATCCAGCAATTCGACCAGATCGTGCAGCAAAATGCCACCGCTTCGGAGAAACTGGCCTCCACCTCGGAGGAATTGTCCGGGCAGGCCGGTCAGCTCAGGCAGGCCATTGCCTTTTTCCGTATTGGCTAGCGCCCGTTCCGGGCGGCACTTGCGTACGATTTTTCGTTTGGCGCCCCGGTTCTCCAGTCCCTTTCTAGAAGCTGTACCCCAAAGCGAATTGTCCGCTGAGACCGGTGCTCCCGGCTCCGTCGCCGACGAGGGCATTGACCTTGCCCTCAAGGGTGAGGGCATTGCGCTTGGCCGCAATGCCTACGCCGGCGGTCATGAGGTCGTGGCTGTCAAAGGCCGACTTCTGGCTCACGGCGTAACCGTACCGCGTTCCCGTGCTTTCGATCTGGGGATTGCTGAGGGAGCGCTCATACCTGAGCAGGACCGAGGGGGTTATGCTCCAGGTGCCCAACTGTTGCGGGTCGAGTCTCGCGTCCAGGTCGAGCAGGAGGTTCGCGGCGGTGTTGTTGAGGCCATGGACGTCGAGCGCGACTTCGCTGCCGCTTTCCGTAAAACTGTTGAGGGTTTGACTCGTCACGCGAACCCCTATTTGGGGCGTAAGCGTCAACGGCTCAAGACGAATGACGTCACCCAAACCCGCCAATCCGCTGAAAAGGGCGCCGTTGGTGTGTCCGCTGGCGGCCCCCAGGCCGCCGCCCAGGGGACGGTCGCTTTGGTAGTCGACCCAGCCTCCGTCTGCCCGTCCCACCACATAGGGACCGGCTTCCAGCGTTGAAAATCCGTAGCGTCCGCCGATTGTGCCCATGACCGTGTTCACCGTGGCGGTGGCGGCGGCGCTTTCGACGCTGCCGTCCGTATAGCCGAGACCCGCACTGACGCTGGCCTGCTCGCTTGAGCGGTAGGTCACGCCGACGAGCGTGCCGGCGCTGCGCTCCGTACTGGAAGCAATGCCTGAACGCCCTACGGACCAGAAGCCGCTCCCAATGCCGGCCAGCCACATCCGGGTCTGTCCTTCGGAAAGATCCCGGCTGTCCGTATAGGGCGCGATGGCCGCATCGATCCACCGGGGCTGCCGCAACAGATACGCGGCCGCATCGGCGTGCACCTGGCCGCCGACTTGCGTCTGGACGCCCCCGAACGTGCCTGCGTCCACGGCCGATTGCAGGTAGGAGTTGTAATTGGTGTAGCTGCCGGACAGAGGCGAGTTCTGCAGCGCGTTGAGAAGCGCCGCACCGGAGGCGGCGTTGCCCTCGGCGCCGATTTGTCCGGGGAGGACGGGGTAGGACACCATCTTGGCGCGCAGGACGTAGATATCGGCCTGGCTGAGGCCCAGACCCTGGGTCAGATAGCCATACACCGAACCATATGAGGCCGCCGCCTGATCGAGGGCCGCCTGGAGATAACTTGCATCGACGCCTAACAGCGGGTTCAAATTTTGTCCGCGCAGACCAGGATAGGCGGCCCAAACGGCTGGCGTTTGGGCATTTATAAGCGACTCTAAATAGTTGTTTGAAGCGAGATAGTCCGTCATGCGCGTTGTCGGCGATACGCCGGCGATAGTTTCCAGAAGGGCCGCCGTCCACCCGGTACGGTCCTTGCCGTCTGAACAGTGGAATACGTCGGGGCCGGAGTCGTGGGCCATGGTGAGGAGGACCGCGCGAAATCCCGCCCGCTCGACCGGACTGGTCACAAACGTCCGGTACCCGTTCTGGGCAACGCTGCGCACGGACGCGATGGTGGGGTTTGGGGGGATGATGGCGGGCAGATTGGACGTCCCAACGATATTGATATTGGTATAGCTGGCTCCGGCCGGCACTTTGTCGGGCGTCGCGCTGATCTCCCCGGGCGTACGCAGATCGATATCCCGGCCAATGCGCAGCGACGAGAGGGTGGTCCAATCCGCGCGGCTGAGATTGAGCACATTGGATCGATAAAAAATCCCGGTCCGCATCATGCCAAAGTTGCTGGTCGTGTTGACGAATCCGGTTCCCCCGTAATTCACCGAAATTCCGGCAACATCCCTGAAGTTTTGTGCGGTGGAGAGTAGAGGCGTAACAATTTGCTGCGCCAGGGCCGGACCGGAAGACAAGCAAAAAAACAGGGAAATGGAGCAAAACAACCTGATTACCCGAGAGACCTCAAGAAAAGTCGGCATGTTTGACTCCTTTCCCCAGGATGGGAGAGCGTAATATGCTTCTTCTGCTTCAGAATCGCCGGTTTGGTCAAGCCAGGCCTGGATGGATTGACGATTTTCGCAGACAATCAGGAAAAAAAGATTTTTGGAGGAACAGACGAACGCCGGGACGTTGGCCTATGGACGCAAAACAGGCCGGGAAGCCTCTGCTTGCCCGGCCTGTTTTTATTTGCCAAATGGCCCGGAGCGTTACAGCGCGCCGAGTACGTCGGACAGGGCCGAGGCGAAAAGCCGCAGGTCCTCCTGTTCGATGATAAGCGGCGGCAACAGACGCAACACCCGTTCCTGGGTCAGATTGACGACAAAGCCACGGTTGATCAGCTCTTTCCAAACGGCCGCTCCGGGGAAGGACAGCTCGATGCCGATCATAAGCCCCATGCCGCGCACCTGGGCGATTTTGTCCGGGAACTGGGTCTGCACGTCTCCGAACAGGGCCAGGGCAAAATCCCCCATCCGGGCCGCCCGTTCGGCCAGGGCGTCCTCGCGCATGATGGCGATGGTCTTGGTCGCCGCCGCCGCAACCAGCGCCCCACCGCCGAAGGTGGTGGCATGGGCGCCGGGGACGAAGCCCGCCGCCACCGCGTCGGTGGCCAGCACCGCGCCCATGGGCAGGCCGTTGGCCAGCGCCTTGGAGCAACTGAAGACATCCGGAGTCAGATCGTAGTTCTGGAAAGACCAGAACTTGCCGGTGCGGCACATGCCGGTCTGTACCTCGTCCACCATGAAAAGCACGTCGTGCTCGTGGCAAAGCGCCTGCACGGCTTGCAGGTATTCCTTGGGGAAGGGCTTTACGCCGCCTTCGCCCTGGATGCATTCCACCAGCACGGCGGCCGTGCGTTCGCTTATGGCCGCCTTCATGGCCTCGATATCGCCGGCGGGCACCGTGGTGAAACCTTCCGGCAGGGGGCTGAAGCCGAATTTGATTTTATCCTGACCGGTGGCGGTCAGGGTCGCCAGGGTGCGGCCGTGAAACGACCCGGACAGGGTGATGATTTCATAGGCGTCGCGATTTTTGACCGTGCGCATATAGCGCCGGGCCAACTTGATGGCGCCTTCGTTGGCTTCGGCTCCGGAGTTGCAAAAAAAGACCTTGCCGGCATGGCAGGTGGTCTTGAGCGCCTCGGCCAGCTCGACTTGCTCGCGCTGGTAAAAGAGGTTGCTCACATGCACCATTTCGCGGGCCTTTTTGGCGATCACGTCGGCGATTTCCGGACGGCAGTGCCCCAGGTTGCACACGGAGATGCCAGCCAGCAGGTCAATGTATTCGCGGCCGTCGAGATCGTACAAACGGCACCCCGAGGCCGACGCCAAGGCCAACGGATACCGGCCATACGTACTCATGATGCAGGACTGTTCCCGCGCCTTGAGCGCGTCAAATGCTTCGCTCATCGTGATCCTCCTTGGGGTGAAAACGGAAAGGGAACCGGGGGAGGGAACCCCTTTTTGCAAAAAGGGG
>Ga0183100_1001649_pt1 | contig 10737 bp, 10 predicted proteins | sample Biomet2_FD_127789 | JGI IMG/M metagenome (GOLD analysis project Ga0183100, IMG submission 127789) | Microbial communities from bioreactor (seeded with anoxic lake sediment) at LBNL, California, USA - Biofuel metagenome 2 | ecosystem: Engineered > Bioreactor > Anaerobic > Unclassified ...
AGGGGAAAATAAATATTGGTAAAGTAAAAAAGAAAAGAGAAACGATGGAAATGGAAAAACCGACGGCGTTAGTGATCAAGATGCTCGTGAACGAGCAAAGAACGGGTAAAGATAAATTTTCAATTTTCAATTTACAATTTACAATAAATTTTTTAATTAAGAAAAATAAAACGGAAAAGATGAAAAGAAAATAGGGAATGGTGCCGACGAGGCCGGTGGTGGCGAGGTAATTTAGATATTCGTTGTGGGCTTTGTTGTAAAGGAAGTCCCACTCTGAGGTTAAATTGTGCTCTATTGGTCTGGTCCAATAGTAAGAATAGGCAAAAGTTTCGACTCCAGTGCCAACGATAGGGAACTGTTTGAATAAATCTAAACTGCCTTTCCAAACGATTTTGCGGATGTCTTCGGAAGAAGTTATGTTTAAATTTTCAATTTTCGAATTTTCAATTTTCAATTGTTGAGGAAATAATTTGTCTTTGATGGGATTGGAAATGGAGAGAGAAAAGATAATGAAAATAATAATTATCCCAAAACCCCTCAGTCCTATCGGACAGCTCCCCTTGATTAAGGGGAGCAGCTTTTTATTTTTTATTTCTTGAAAAAAATGAATTAGAAAGAAAATAGTTATGGAAATAACGGCGGCGAGGATACCTGACTTGGATTTGGTAAAAAGAAGACAGGAGTAATAGCTAATAGCTAGTAGTAAGTAGTAAGTAGCAGAAAATTTGGTTGATGATTTTAGAAATTTGTATATTGAAAAAGGGATGAGGATGCAAAGATAGGCGGCAAGCCAATTGGGTTGACCGAGGGTGGAAAAAACTCGTGATTGAACATCTTGAACCCACATATTTTTATCAATACCAAAATGTTCTAGGATACCAAAGATAGCGACAAAAAACCCGGATAATAGGGTTAAATTGACGAGCGTGTTTTTGAATTTGTCGTCTAAATAAAGGGGAATTATAAGGAATAGAGATGTAAAGGTAATAACGGAAAGTAAGCCGCCGTTGAGACGGGAATAATAGCCGTGGATGGAAGTATAAATATCAATGGAGGTGACCGTACAGATTATTTGTGAAATTAAAAAAAGCAACAAAAACCAGTTGAGAAAATTTTTGTTAAAAAGTTTTGTTTGACCTAAAGACCAGTTTATTAGGTGGAGGGTGGTGATTAAGGCAGTAATTAAATAGATGAAATTCATTTTGGGAATTTCAAAAAGTTCGGAATTGGAGAAAGAAAAGATTAAGGGGGTGACTAAAAAGAGAGCTGAAATAAGAATTTTTATAAACTTATTTAGAGATTTCATGATGAGTTTATTGTAACTGAAATTGAAGCGTTTAAATTGCTATAATTTTAGAGTGAGGGTTTTTACAAAAAAAAGAAATTTTTTTAAAGATTTTTTAAGTCCATTAAGTTGGGATATTGGAATTGATTTGGGTAGTAGCAATACTTTGATTTATTTAAAAGACAGAGGAGTGGTGATTGATGAGCCAACAATGCTGGCTCGAAAGAAAAAAAGACGGTGGACTGGTTTGTCAGCTCCGAAAGAAAATTTAATTAGACCGTTGGCTTATGGGTTGAAGGCTAAAATGATGTGGAATCGGGAACCGAAGCAAATAGAAGTAATTAGCCCAATTAAAAATGGGGTGATAGTTGACTTGGAAGCATTGGAAAGTTTGATGAGTTATTATTTTAAGTTGGTTTATGAAGTCCCATCAAAATACCCAAAAATTTTAAAACCAAGAGTGGTAGTGGGAGTTCCGAGTTTTATTAACCAAGTACAAAAAAGGGCAATAAGGTCAGTATTGATGGCATCGGGGGCGAGAGAAGTTATTTTAATAGAGGAGGTGTTGCTGGCAGCTTTGGGGTTAAATTTATCATTAGATACGGATAGTGGATTAATTATTGTGGATGTTGGGGGAGGTAAAACGGAAGTAAGTGTAGTTTCGGCAGGTGGAGTAGTGGTGGGAAAAGGGATAAAAGTGGCTGGAGATGAATTGGATAACGCCATTATTAATTATGTAAGAATGAAATATGGTCTGTTGGTGGGGCAAAATAGTGCTGAAAAAGTAAAAATAAATTTGGAGAAGGATGGATTGATTAGAGGAAGAAATTTAGAAACTGGTTTGCCGGGGGGGATAAAATTAACAAAATCAGAAATTTTAGAGGCAGTGAGTTTGGAATTGGGTAAAATTGCGAAATTAGTTAAATCAGTTTTAGATGAAACTCCACCGGAATTAATGGAAAATATTGTTAAAAAAGGAATTATTTTAGTGGGTGGTGGATCTAAAATAAATAATTTAAAAGAAATGATTGAATCAGAAACAAAGATATGTACGGTGTTGGCAGATGATTCGGGAATGGCAGTGATAAGAGGATGTGGAAGGTTAGTGGAAGATAGTTTATTGTTGGATCAAGTGAGAATGGTAACTTTGTAAATCTATGAGGGAAGATGGAATTTTTTCTTGGAAATTTTGGTTACTTAAGTTTGGGTTGATTTTGAGTTTATTGATTTTGTTGGCAGTAACTTTAAGATTAAGCCTGATTAAAGGTAAATATTATCAACAAGTGGCAAGAGATAATAAAGTGTTGGAAACATCAATTCCAGCTCCACGGCGAGAAATTGTCGATAGAAAAGGAAGAATTGTAGCAAAAACGGTTTATCAATATTTTAAAATTGATAATGGGGCAAAAATTTATCAAAAAAGTGGTGATTTTGATGGTTATCAATTTGAAGGGAAGGATTTGTCTTATGAAATAAAAAGAGAATACCCTTACAAAGAATCAATGTCGATGGTAATTGGATATGTGGGCAAAGTGTCCGATTCGGATATAAAAGAAAATAAATGTGGAATTAAGTTCATCCAAAATGATTTGGTGGGGAGGGGTGGAGCAGAAAATTTTTTGGATTGTGAGATAAGAGGAAAAAATGGGAAAAGGGTTGTGGAAGTGGATGCTTTGGGAAAATATATTCGAGAGTTAGGTCGAGAGGAACCAGAAATAAAATCACCATTAGTATTGTCTGTTGATGCTTATTGGCAAGATAAAATTTATAATTTATTGAAAGGTAAAAAAGCAGTGGTAATAATGAGTGAACCAAGTACGGGTAAAATTATTGCTTTGGTTTCGAGCCCGGCTTTTGACCCAAATGCTTTTTCGGAACAAGATAATAAAAAAATTACGGACTATTTGGATGATAAAGATAATTTACCACTGTTAAATAGAGCAATTTCGGCGAGATATCACCCAGGATCGGTATTTAAAATTACTATGGCAACGGCTGGTTTAGAAACGGGAGTGATTGATAAAACTACTTTGATAGAAGATACAGGAGTGTTGAAAGTGGGGGATTATACCTATAAAACATGGAGTGGAAAATCTGATGGGATGGTGGATATAGTTAAAGCAATTAAACGGTCAAACGATATTTTTTTCTATAAATTGGGGGAAATGTTGGGGGTGGATAATATAAAAAGATGGGCAATGAAGTATGGTCTGGGAACAAAAACTGGGGTGGAAATTTCGGGGGAAGTAGAGGGGGTAGTGCCAGATGATGCTTGGAAAAGGAAAGTAAAAGGTGAACCGTGGTATTTGGGAAATACTTACCATATGTCGATTGGGCAAGGAGATTTGGATGTGACACCGTTGCAAATAAATCAAATGACAAATGTGATTGCTAATAAAGGAGTTAAATGTCAGATGAGTCTTTTGAAAGATAAAAAGTCGGAGTGTAAAAATATTGGAATTAAAGAAAGTACTTGGTCAACAATTATTGAGGGAATGAAACAAGCATGCCATACTGGTGGAACAGCCTGGCCATTGTTTAATTTTAAAACTGAATTGGCGTGTAAAACGGGAACAGCCGAAGTGGGAGATGGAAGTAAAGACAGTCATGCTTGGTTGACGGCATTTGCCCCAGCAGATAACCCCCAAATTTCAATTACAGTGATGGTAGAACGTGGTGGTGAAGGCAGTGATGTGGCTGCACCAATTGTGGGAGATATATTAAAGGAGTGGTTTAATGAACCGGAGACAGTGGTGCCAAGATACACGGAAAAAACAGAGGTGACGGAATAATGTGATAAAATGCGGAAATGAGTAATTCTAAAGAGAATAGTTTTGATAGTGATGATGAGGTGTTTGATTTTTATGGCGATGTTTATCACTTTTTTGATAAGGATATGATCTATCGTCTTTCTATAGCTGATAGATTATTGATTAATAGGGAGATTGATAGTTTTGTGGCTGAGTGTCGGGAAGCTAATGGGGAAGATCCAGATCTGAGTTTTCCCCCAGTTATTACTCTTTTTGCCCCAAGATTAGAGCAGTATGGGTTTGAATTAAAAATAGCAGATCATCATAGAAAGGTGGATATGGAAATTCATGATGGTTATTATGAAGATAGAGGGATGCGAATAGTTCGGAGAGAAGATCTAATAGATAATATTAAGTAGTAAAATATCTTTAGTAAAGATATAAAAGAATATGAAAAATATTAAAAATATTCCAAAATTCAAATCGGAAGATCAAGAAAGAGAATTTTGGGCGAAAAATGATTCAGTTGATTATGTTGACTGGTCAAAAGCGGATAAAGTAATTTTTCCTAATTTAAAACCAACTACTGAATCAATATCATTGCGTTTACCTTCTTCTTTGTTGGCTAGGGTTAAACAATTGGCGAATGAAAAAGATGTCCCTTATCAATCATTAATGAAAGTTTTTTTGAGTGAAAGAGTGAAAAAAGAGCTGATTAATAGTCGATAAAATATGATAATCTATAGTTAATTAACATTAATTTAATAAAAAAATATGGCATTTGAAGGATTAAAATCAATTTTTAAAAGTATTATGGATTATCGGAAAAAGAAAAAGGAAGAAAAAGAAGTGTTTAATATGCAAGCAGCTGGTAGACCAATGGTAAAAACTAATTTTATGGAGCATTCGTATATGAAAAGTCCAATGCAACAAATGGGTTTAGACAAAGGGACAAAACTCGGGACAAGTCAGTTTGGAAGTGTGAAAAAATAATTAAGGGAGTGACAGAATAGTGTGATAAAATGCGGACATGGGAATAAAAGAAGGGCTATATCGTTTTGGTCGAGATCTACACGCTTTGTCTCTTAATGTAAGAGGGTTTATCCCTGTTGGGGCGATAGATAATAATGGTCGATTATTTGATTCGTTGGGTTTTGATGATGATAGTGATGGTCGGGGTGATTTATTTGATCAAGTAAGTGAAATAATTCCAAGAAAAGGAAATGAATATATGAAAGTGCTTTTTTATAATGGATATGATTATAGAACTTTAGTGGTGAGAAATCTAAAAGGTTGACAGAGGTTGTATTATAGATAACAATGAAACTTAGTTTCTAAGGTAGAAAGTTTATTAAAATAGAAAAAATGAAAACACTATTAATAGTAGAGTCACCAACAAAGGCCAGAACAATTGGTAAATATTTGGGATCAAGTTACACTGTGATTGCTACAGTGGGACATTTGAGAGATTTGCCAAAGAATAAAATGGCGGTAGACATGGCTAAAAATTTTGAAGTTGAGTACCAAATTGATAGTAAAAAGAAGAAAGTAGTTGATGATTTGATTAAGGCTAGTAAACAAGTTGATAAAATATTATTGGCATCCGATCCTGATCGTGAAGGAGAGGCTATTTCTTGGCATGTTCGTTGGATATTAGAAAATAACCAATCACCAAAATCCAAGAAACAAACAAAACCAAATAATCAAATTTCAGAAAAAATTTCTCGGATTACTTTTCATGAAATTACCAAAGAAGCGGTGGAAAATGCTATGAAAGAGGCGCGAAATATTGATATGGATTTGGTGAATGCTCAACAGGCTAGGCGAGTATTGGATAGGGTAGTGGGGTATAGTTTATCGCCACTTTTGTGGAAAAAAGTGCGTAGGGGCTTGTCGGGAGGCAGAGTTCAATCAGTAGCAGTACGTCTTATTTGTGAAAGAGAAAAAGAAATTGCTGCATTTACCAAAGAGAAATTTTATGTGGTGTTGGCCCAATTAAATAAAAAAGAAATATTTCAAGCAGATTTAATTAAATTAGATGGTAAAAGTGTTTCTGTTAGTACCAAATTAAAATTATTTGATGGAGATTACACTTATTCGAAATCGATTTTTAAAAATGAAGAAGAAGTAAAAAAGTTTGTTGAATCTTTAAATAAAGAGTTTTTGGTGGAAGAAGTATCTGGAAGAGAAACTTCAAGAACACCATTACCGGCTTTTACAACTTCAAAATTACAACAAGCAGCGGCGAGACGAATGGGTTGGTCAGGTAAACAAACTATGAGTGTAGCTCAACAACTTTATGAAAAAGGTTTGATTAGTTACCACAGAACCGATTCGGTATATTTATCAGAAAAAGCGATTGGTGAATTTAGAGATTTTATTGGTAAAGAGTATGGACAAAATTATTTGTCAGAAAAGGTGCGAGTTTATAAAAATAATAGTAAAAATGCCCAAGAAGCTCACGAGGCAATTAGGCCAACAAATGTAACAATTCAAAACATTGAAGGGGCTGATTCTCGGGAAATGAAATTGTATGAAATGATTTGGAAACGGGCAGTGTCGACTCAAGGAGCGGCGGCAAAGATGAAAAATACTACCGTAACTTTTTCCAATAATAAGGCTACTTTCCAATCAAAGGGAGTAAGAATGTTGTTCGATGGATTTTTGAAAATTAGTGGGGAAAAACATGAAGATCAAATCTTGCCGGAATTAGTTGAAGGAGAAAAAATTTCGAGTAAAAAGATTTGGAGTGAAGAAAATGAAACAAGCCCAATGCCTCGATATAGTGACGCTAGTTTGGTGTCGAGTTTGGAAAAACAGGGAATTGGAAGGCCAAGTACGTATGCTCCAATTATTTCGACAATTATTATGCGTCAGTATGTGGACCGAGATGAAGGCAGATTTAAGCCAACAGTGTTGGGTAATGCGGCTAATGAATTTTTAGTGAAAAACTTTGAAGATATTTTATCGTTACCATTTACCGCTGAAATGGAAGAAAGTTTGGATAAAGTGGCTTTAAATAAACTTAATTGGATTGAAATGATGAAAAAGTTTTGGAAGGGGTTTGAAAAAGAGGTAAAAAAAGCAGAAAAAGATGGAGAAAGAGTAAAAGTGGAAACGGAGAAACTTGATGAAAAATGCCCGGAATGTAAAGAAGGAGATTTGGTTATAAGATTGGGAAAATTTGGAAAATTTATTTCTTGTAGCCGCTTTCCAGAATGTAAATATAGTCGACAATACCAAGAAGACGCTGGGTTTAAATGCCCAGAATGTGGGGCTGATGGAGTGGTGAGGAAAACTAAAACTGGAAGAAAGTTTTATGGTTGTTCTAGTTATCCAAAGTGTAAGTGGGCTGGGTGGAAAAAACCTTAAATTAGGTAGAAAAATTTGATTGATTTTTGACAATTTGTCACTTTTTATATATCATTCGTCTGTTTTTAATTTTTACACCTAGAATTATAATGAGTTGTGAAATACCCCAACTTTTTAAACAAGAGGCTTTAACTAATCAGAAGCCAACGGTTGTTTATGTTCGAGAGTTTGATTATTCTGATGATAGTACTTTTTATGAAGCAGAAGCTCATTCTGTAAAAAGTAGCCTAAATTGCCAAATTATTGAAGCGTCTGAAGTGGATATTTGTTCTTCTAAGTTTAGTCTTAAAAAGAAGGAAATTTCATTTTTAATGAAAACTGGTGGTATTACTTCTTTTCTGATTGAACAAGAAGCGGATCAAAATTATCCTGGTTATTTAAAACCAATTTTGAGAAAGATTAGAGAACTTTCAACAGAGGTGCCAGTTTTTTTTATTCCATATCGGTCAGCTGATGTTTCTGAATATACATTAGCGCAACAAGATGAAAATTTCTTTATCGGAACTGATGTTCAGGAGGTTTTAGATCCTATTAAAGATGGGATTAAAAGTTTCAATGGGAGATCTAATTTTTTTGGAGTTGCTACTGTCGATGATATCGAATCAATATCTGAACAAATTTGGTTTTTACATAGATTTAGTTTTGATGACAGTTCTTCTTCTAGAAATGATCAAATTGTATGTCAGGCAATTAATCTTCGTTTATTACCCTCAGAATTTAAAATGCATATGATGATGTTTTTGCACAAGTAAATGATTTGGAGTTTGGTTTTGTTGAGGACACTTTAAAAAGAGAAACTATAGATGAAGAAAGACAGATAATTAGAGAGATGTCTGATGAGCAAAGAGATAAATTTATCACAACAATATATAAGTTAGAATCTTTGGATGGTAAAAAGTATTGTCTAGATTCTGGAATTACTATGGGGGTACATAATAAAGGGTTTGCTGTTGATTCTGATTCTTTATTTTATGTGACTACAGGACAAAGTTTGCACAAATATGCTAGCCAAAAACTCATTAATTATTTTAAGATGATTCATCAAAATGTTAATGAGGATCGTATTATCTCTGGTATGATTTATATAAATTCTCCAGATTTTTCTTCGCCAATTTTAGTTGTTAATAAACCTAATCTTTGTGATGGTTACTATAAAAATGTGATTGATTTTTTAAATCATCAGAATTTTATTACAGTTAATGAAAAAGGGGATTTAGTCGAGTAGGAGTTTTATTCTTTTTTTTCCCCAGTGAAGTCGGGAAGTATGGATGAGTTTGTCGCGTTGTTGGTTTTTGCAAGAGGTGGTAGGTTGGAAAAAGCCGTAAACTAATTATTTGAAGAATTTAGAAGTAAAAAACCTTTTTTTATTGCTTCGATTTCTGGATCGTCTTCTCTTTTATTATTATTTATGACTTTTTTTATTTCATCTTCACTAAACCAACCGTATTCTGAATGATCTTCTGGGTTAATTTTAATGTTATCAATTGGTTCAATAAATTTTGCTAAGTAAATTACTTCAATTGAATGTGACTTTTTAATCTCGTTCATATAAGTAAAAACATAGAATGGATCACTAATTTTAATATTCATTCCAAATTCTTCAATTATTTCTCTTTTTAAACCAGTTTCAATTTCTTCTCCAAAATCAATGTGCCCGCCTGGTAATTCATAAACTCCTGATAAAAATTTTTTGGTTAGTGCTCGTTTTGGTAAAAATACTTTTTCTATTTTATTAAAAGAGTGGTGAATAAAAGCACAGGCAGTAATTACTTGCTGACCGTCTTTTAGGGTTTCGCTGTCATGAATTTTCCCCATATATTTGTTTATCTACGATCTATAAACTATTTTTAGCTTTACCCCAGTGTAGCTGAGAAGCATGAATGAGTTTGTCGCGTTGTTGGTTTTTGCAAGAGAGAGGGGCGAGGGTGGTGGCGTAGAAGGGTTGAGTGGTTTCGGAGTCGATGGAAAGTTTACAGATGACTTGGTATTTACCAATTTTGACTAAATCTTCGGGAGGGAAGGCAGTGCCAAATTCTTTGGCAAGAATAAAGGCATCTTGATTGCCAACGACAAAAGAAATTAATGAACCAACATTACCTAAAATAGCATCTTGGATAGTTCGGTCCAATTGAGCCATGTATTGGTTGGCAATAATTAAATTAAGGCGGAACTTACGGGCTTCTGAAAGAATTTTTATAAAAGCATCAGTGGCAAAATTTTGAAATTCATCAACGTAAAGATAAAAATCAGAGCGGTCTTCGGCGGCTTGAAAAACACGATTCATAGCAGAGAGTTGGACTTGAGTAATTAACATGGCACCTAAGAGGGCAGAGTTATCTTCACCCAAACGGCCGGTAGATAAATCAGCAATCAAAATCTTTTTTTGATCCATTATTTCTTGGATATTTATTTTTGATTTGGCGTGAGCTACGGTGTTACGAATGTTAGTAGAAGCAATAAATTGACCAACTTTGTTTAAAATAGGGGAGACGGCTTCATTTTGAAATTTTGGATCCATTCGATCAAATTCGTTGATCCAGAAATTTTTGAGGGTTTGATTGGTTAGTTGGCCAACAACTTTATTGCGAAAGTTTTTGTTGGTAAGAATTTCAACGATGTGAGTCATATCACTGCCTGGAGTGTTAACTAAAGTAAGAACAGCATTGCGTAAAATGTGTTCAAGCCGAGGTCCCCAAGAAGTAGTGCCATAAAGTTTTTTAAAAATTGAGAGAACTCCAGAAGCAATTAATTCTTTTTGAGAATCGTTTTTGGCTTCGAGAACGTTGAGAGGATAAACATATTCTGGGTCAGCAGGATTAAAATAACAAACATCATTGATACGATTGCTAGGAACATAATCAAGAATAGTGTTACATAGGTCTCCGTGAGGATCGATAACGGCAACTCCGCGACCTTTGCGAATGTCGTCGATGGCCATGTTGGCAATAAGAGTAGTTTTACCAGTACCAGATTTACCGATGATGTAGGTGTGGCGACGACGATCTTCGCCTTGTTTAATGCCGAAGATAGCGTCTTTATTTCTAAACTCAGTTTTGGCAAAGAAAGTAATTTCAGCTTTTTGTTCGGGAGTGGCATTGTCGGAGGTAGGCAAATTTTCTGGAGGATCAGAATAAAGTTTTTTACCCCAAGCAATGTTGGGTAGTTTAGTCATTTGATTAGGAAAGTGCCAAATAGCCGAAAGTTCTTCGGTATTAAAAATTTGTCCCTTAAGATTGGGCATAACTTCACGATTAGTGATTGATTTAAGAAGTTTTTTCTTGGTAAAAAAGTTAGGAGAAAAAGATTTAATAAAATTTCCTCGAGGGTTAG
>Ga0183100_1001650_pt1 | contig 10736 bp, 6 predicted proteins | sample Biomet2_FD_127789 | JGI IMG/M metagenome (GOLD analysis project Ga0183100, IMG submission 127789) | Microbial communities from bioreactor (seeded with anoxic lake sediment) at LBNL, California, USA - Biofuel metagenome 2 | ecosystem: Engineered > Bioreactor > Anaerobic > Unclassified ...
GGGGGGTCGGCGGCGGCGGGACAAGGGCGGCAAGGCCCGCCGCCCCCCCCTGGGCGAGGCCTCGCGCCTGCGCCTGCGCGACTATCTCGTCGAGCGCCCGGGCCTGCATCCTGCGCCGTCGCAACTGGCGCTGTTTCTGGGCGTGCGCGGAGGGCCGCTTTCCCGGCGGGAGGCGCTGCGCATTGTGGAGCGCCTTGCGGCGGAGGCGGGGGTGACCCAAGGCGTGCATCCGCATACCTTGCGCCACAGCTTTGCCACACACATGCTGGAGGCCGGGGCCGACCTGCGCAGCGTGCAGGAGCTGCTCGGCCACGCCCGGCTTTCCACAACGGAGCGCTACACCCACCTGGACATGCGCCGCATCATGCAGGTGTACGATCAGGCGCATCCGTACTCCGACAAGTCCGGCCAGGCGGAACACGACGGCCAAGCGGAGCGTTTGGGGCCGCCTGACCACGGCGGTGAGAAAAAATGAGCGGGAACGGACACTCCGGCGCTGGGACCGTGCTGGTGAGCGCCTGTCTGGCGGGCGAGGCCTGCCGGTACGACGGCTCGGCTTCTCCCCACGCGGTTGTGCTTGATTTGCTCGCGCGTGGTCTGGCCGTGCCCGTGTGCCCGGAAGTGCTCGGCGGCCTGCCCACACCGCGCGAGCCAATGGAGCTGCGCGACGGCCGAGTGCTGGGGCGTTCCGGTCTGGACCGCACCGAGGCCTTTGCGGCCGGGGCGCGCAGGGCGCTTGAAATCTGCCGCAAGCACGGCTGCGCATCGGCGATCCTCAAGGCTCGGTCGCCCTCCTGCGGCTGCGGCAGCGTCTATGATGGCAGGTTTGACGGCCGCCTTGTCCCGGGAGACGGCGTCTTCGCCGCGCTGCTCAAGGTCGGCGGGGTCTCGGTACGCACGGAGGAAGATCTCTAGTCGTGACGACCGCCATGCGGACGAAAAACGGCGCGCCCCCCTGGATGGGAGAGCGCGCCGTTTGGCGTTCTTGCGTGTCGGCCGCGAGGTTACACTTCGAAGCGGCGGATGCTGATGATGGTGATGGGGTCGGAAGGCACGTCGCCGTGGCCGAGGTAATTCTTGGTGCGCACGGTGCTGATCTTGGTGGCCACATCCTGGCCCTCGACCACCTTGCCGAACACGGTGTAGCCATAGCCCTGCGCGGTGGGCGCGGTGAAGTTCAGGAAGTCGTTGTCCTTCACGTTGATGAAGAACTGGCTGGTGGCGCTGTGCGGATCCATGGTGCGGGCCATGGCAAGGGTGAAGGCCTCGTTGGGCACGTCGGCGCTGGCCTCGTTCTTGATGGGGGCCTTGTTCTTCTTTTCGCGCATCATCATGTCCATTCCGCCGCCCTGAATCATGAAATTCTTGATGACGCGGTGGAAGATGAGTCCGTCGTAGAATTCCTCATCCACGTAGGCGAGGAAATTGGCAACGGTCTCCGGGGCCTTGTCCGGCCAAAGCTCCACAAGCATCTCGCCCATGGGGGTCTCGATCAGCACATTGGGATTGCTCATGCGTTCTCCTGGTTCCGCCGCGATTACGGCCTATTTATTAACGAACTGGGCTTTTTTGAGCGCCCAGAACTCGTCGAATTCCTGTTTCAGTCCGCCAATGAGCTCTTTGACGCTCATGATCTTGTCCACGCGCCACACGTTTTCGCCGCAGAAGGCGAAGCCGTGCTTCAGAATGCCGCGCTTGGCGCTCACCAACGCCTGGGAAATGCAGTAGGGCGTGGTGGCGATGTCGCAGCTTTTGATGCAGTGGAAGGGGCATTTGAAGGGCTTTTTGCGGCCCTCGCGCACGGCCTTCAGAAAGTCGTTGAAGATGGCTCGGCCGGGCATGCCCACGGGGCTCTTGATGACGGTGACGTCCTCGCGGCGGGCGTTGATGAAGGCCTCCTTGAAAGCCTGGTCCGCGTCGCACTCGTGGGTGGCCACGAAGCGTGTGCCCATCTGCACGCCGGAGGCGCCCATCTCCAGATATTTGGCGATGTCCGCACCGGTGTACACGCCGCCGGCGGCAATGATCGGGATGCGGCGGTTGTTCTGCGCCTCAAAAGGCTTCACCGCTTCCACCACTTCCGGCAGGATCTTCTCCAACTGAAAGTCGGGGTTGTCGATCTCGTCGGGCTTGAAGCCGAGGTGCCCGCCAGCCTTGGGGCCCTCAACAACGAAGCCGTCAGGCAGGTAGTTATAGTGGGAGAGCCACTTTTTGCACAGCACGGCCGCGGCCCGGCCGGAGGAGACGATGGGCACCAGCTTGGTGCGCGCCCTGTCGGCCAGCTCGCCGGGGAATTCCTCGCGCAGGTACTTGGGCAAATCCAGCGGCAGGCCCGCGCCGGAGAAGATGGGCACCAGCTTGGTGCGCGCCCTGTCGGCCAGCTCGCCGGGGAATTCCTCGCGCAGGTACTTGGGCAAATCCAGCGGCAGGCCCGCGCCGGAGAAGATGACATCGGCCCCCTCGCGGATGGAGGTGCGGACCATGTCCGCGAAGTTGGTGAGCGCCACCATGATGTTGACGCCCAGCAGGCCCTGGGTCATGCGCTCTTTGGCCTTGCGAATTTCATCGCGCAGGGCGCGGATGTTGGCCTCGCTGGGGTTTTGGCACACATCGGGCTCGCCCATGCCGATCATGGCGGCGGCAATGACGCCCACGCCTCCCTCGTTGGCCACGGCAGTGGCCAGGCCAGACAGGGATATGCCCACGCCCATGCCGCCCTGAATGATGGGCAGCTTGGCGATCTGGTCGCCGAAATGCAATTCGGGAAGTTTCATGAGAGGGACCTCTTTTTTGGTTGACGCCTTGTTTCTTGTTTTAAGCCAATTGTCAAGGCGCCGCAAGCAGGGGCAGGGCTATAGCCGCCGCAGCCGGGGGATAAGGTGCTCTTTGCACAACATTTCTGAAAAAAACAGCGAACTGGTGAAGGCTGGGGAGATGGAGTTCAGCACATGCACGCTCTCGTCCGTGCCCTCGATGACGAAATCCATCACCAACTCGTTCTTTTGCACGTCCACCAACTGGGGCCGTATGCCCGCCTTGGGGCAGGACTCGATGTCCGAAGGCGACAGCTCTTTCACCAATTTTCGTGCATCGTTGAAAAAGTAGGTGGAAGAGTATTTGCGCGGCTCCTCCAGCGCCACCTCGCGGAACTTCTTGTTGCGGAAGAAGAGCAGGGCGTCGCGCAGCAGAATACCCGGGGCCTCGGCGTCCATGCCGGAGAGGATGCCATAGTTCTCTCGTCCCAGCGCAGGAATGGCCGTGGGACCCACGTACACATCGCCGTGGGCGGAGCGGGTGAAGTGCACGCCGAGGAACGGGTTTTTGATGTTCGGCACCGGGTAGATGCTGCCGCGGAACAGGTGCGCGCGGTCCGGTCGGACTTTTTTGTAGATGCCCTTGAAGGGGATGAGCCGGTAGTTGCGCCCCAGGCCGAAGGCGTGGGCGACCACATCGCCGTAGGCTCCTGCCGCGTTGACGAAAAACGCGCAGGAGATGGGCCCTGCGCTGGTGCCTATGCGCAGGCGCTTGCCCTCCCGTCCCTCTATGCCCGTGAAGCGGGATCCGAAGACCATCCGCACCTTTCCCGTGGCCGAAAGCTCGGCCGTGATGCTTTTGAGTATAGCCTTGGGATCGACAACGGCGGTGTAGTGGGAAAACAGCGCTTGGCCCGCGCTCTTGGCGTTGGGCTCTATTTCAGCCAGTTGACGCTCGTCGATGAGCTCCACCTTGGCGCCGTTCTGGCTCGCGCGCTCGTACAACTGGCGCAGGGTCGGCAGCTCGGACTCGTCCCGCGCGACGATGACCTTGCCGGATTTGAAGAGCGGCAGGCCGTGCTCTTCGCAGTATTGCTTCATGCGGAAGTTGCCCTCAAGGCAGGACCTGGCGCGCAGGGTCCCCGGCGCATAATAAATGCCCGCGTGGAGCACGCCGCTGTTCCGGCCGGAGGCGTGCCGCCCGGGCTCCGGCTCCTTGTCGATGATGAGGATGTCGTCGTAGCCCGCGGCCACGAGGTCTCGCGCGAGGGTGAGGCCCACGACGCCCGCTCCGCAGATCAGGATGCTAGCAGTGGTCATTGTGTCGAGTGTCCGGTTGTTATGGTGTGTTCTCGGAGGGGCTGCGCCGCTATTTCGGCGCCAGAAGCTCAAACCCCGTGGCCTTGTCGCGTTTGCGCACAAGATCCACTCCCACAAATTCTATAAGCACGAATTCGCCGATGGTCCAGATGTCTATGCCGGGCCTGATGCAGCCGGTGTGAACCGACTCGCCCCGGCCGAAGGTGGCGTGCATGTGCAGCTTGGGCTGGCCCGTCTCGTCGGGAAAGATGGTGCCGACCGCCGCTGACTCGTGCGCGCCGACCAGCCCCAGCAGCACCGGCACCGGCGGCATGGCCTCGGCGTCTTCCGGCCCCACCACTATGCGCCCGCCGCCCACTCCGCCGACGAGGGCGCAAAAACCTTGCCTGACGCCATGTTCGCTGGCGAAACGTTCCACGCAGTCAGGCAGGCGGTCGCCGTCCTCCAGCCGCAGCACAAATATCCGTCCGATGCTTCCCTCGGCAACTTGCATGTCATCCTCCGTTGGTTATGCGCGGCACGGGCCGCTGAAATCGCACCACTGGCAGTGGCGGCCCGGCCGGGCGCAAAACTCCGGCGCGGCGAGCGCGTGGGCAAGCACCAGCCGCGCCAGGGCCGGGGCGCGTTTGTTCATCACCAGAGCGCGTTGGTCCGGCGTCGCCTTGGCGTCGAAAAGTGGCCGCTCCGCGCCATCGCTCTTGAGCTCCACCCAGGCCGCGCTCACGGGGGAGAAGCGCGCATCGGCGGCGAGCATGTGCAGATACAGTGGCAGTTGCACATCAATCGTCAACGCTGCGAATTCGGCGAGCAAGGACTCGGCCTCGGCCGAACCGGGCTCCGTGCCCGCCAACCGTTCGAAAAACGCATCGTCGAGCCAGGTGTCCGCTCCGGCGTCCTTGTGCCCGCCGGTCTTGTAGTCCAGCACCACATGTCCGCTTTCGCGCAGGTCGATGCGGTCGATGCGGCCCTTGAGGACGACGCGTCGTTCGGCTTCGGAGCCCGGCAGTTCCAGCTCCGCCTGAATGTCCTGCTCCAGCGCCACAATGGTCGTGGGCGGCATGTTGGCCAGAAAGCGCGTCAGACGCTCGCGGCCGCTGGCAAGCAGTGCCGCGCGGGCGTCAAACGGCAGGCCGATGGCGGCGGCATCATCTTGGAGGGGCGCTTCGCCTTGCAGGGCGTCCTCGAAAACATTGGCGAGTTCGCGCGGGTTGAACGATCCAGAGCTCACCGGTTTGCCGAGGTGCGGAGCGAAGAAGCTTTTAAGCACCGCATGCAGCAGCTCGCCAAACTGGGCGCGGTCGCCGTCCTCGGCCACCTCCTGCAAGGGGCGCAGCCCCAGCACCTGCGCGTAAAAGGCCTTCTTGGGGCAGGCGAGCCATACTTCCAGTTGCGAGGGGGTGACGCCTTTGTCCGCCAGACGGCGCGCCAGGCGCACGCGCATGGCCGGGGTGACGGCGATTGCTGGCTGGTGCGGAACAATGGGCGAGACCGGGAAGCTTACGGCCTTGAGCGGCGCGGCGTGATCCGAAAGCGGCCTGGGCTTCACCAGTTCCCCCTGGCGGCGTTCCAGCTCCCACAGCAGCTGCTCCACGTAGCGGCTGCGCTCACTTTTGCCCTCAAGCGCGCCCGGGCGCACGCCGGCCTGATAGAGCACCGTCACCTCGCGCGCGCCCATGAGCAGGCGGAAGAAATTGTGCGCGGCCACGTTGTCGCGCTCGCGCCGTCCGGGAAGGCCAAGCGCCTGCCGCAGAGGATCCGGCAGCAGCGGGTCGGGCGCGGCGGCGCCGGGCAGCTTGTCCTCGGTCGCGTCCAGAATGAACAGCCGCTTGAACGTGAGCAGGCGGGTTTCCAGCATGCCCAGCACCTGCATGCCGGCCAGGGGCTCGGGTTCGAAGGACACGCGCTCCGCCTCGACCAGATGCCGCAAGATGAGGAACAGCAGGCCCTGGTCGTATGGTTCGTCGGCCAGGATGCTGCCCGTGAGCTCCGGCACCACGGATTGCCACAGGCGCAGCAGGCATTCGGCGTCGATGAGGTGGGTGCGCCAGGTGTCGCCCCCGCGTCTGCGCAGCAGCTCGCAGAGTGAGTCGAGGGCTTGGCCCAGTTGGCGTAGAGTGCCAGCGGACCGGAAGTTGTCGAAGCAGGCGGCCAGCACCTCGCCGTGCAGGGCGCGCACCTCGGACTCGCTGGCGGCGCACTGTTCCGCATCGTAGGCCAGCAGCCACTCCGCCGGGGCCTGCATGGCCGCGCCGGAGCGGATGTGCCGTTCCCAGGCCACATAGGCGCTCTTGAGCGGCATGTTTGCCGGACCGTCGTTGTCGGCCGGGGTTTCACGTGCGCGCAGGGTGCGCAGCAACGGGTGCCGCACCAGCGCGATCATGTCGCGCCAGGCATAGCGGCCAGCGGCGTCGGCATTTTCGTGCAGGGTCAGAATGGTTTCCAGCAACTGCGCCAGGGACGAGCGCGCCAGCGGATACCCCATGCTGATGTTCGCCTCCACCGCGGGCAGATGGTGCATCACCGGCACCAGCGCGCCGGGGTCCGGCAGCACTATGGCGGTGGAGTCCGTGTCGGGCAGGGCGGCCAGCTCACTTTCAAGCACGCTGAGCTGTGAATGCAGATCGAAGCCTTCGTAAAAACGCCGCACCTGCGGCGACGCGTCCGGGGCCTCACGGATAAGATCCGCGCGCGCATGCCAGCGCGACAGCCAGCGGCCGTGCTCACGCGCGGGCCAGGATGGGCTTTCGCCGCCAGCCAGGGCCGGGTCGGTGTGCCACAGCACTTCCGCCGCGCCGCATTCCCACAGTCGGCGCAGCAGCGCCTCCTCCGTGCCGCTGAGCGCGTGGAATCCGGCAAACACGAGCCGTTCGCGCGCAAACGCGGCCTCCGCGTCATCCAGATGTTCGGAGAGCCACAGGCTGTCCAGGCCCGGCGTGGTCCAACCGTGGGCGGCAAGGGCCGCGGCGTAGCCTTCGCCGATGGCGTCGAGTTGGCCGAGTAAAGCCTCGGCCCAAGGCGAGACTTCGCCCGTCAGGTTGCGGATGGCGGCTGGGCGCACGCCCTGCCCGGCCATTTCCTCCAGCAGCGAGGCCAGACGGGCGCCCCATGGGAAAAACGCGCGCGCCGTGGCGTTGAGCGCAGACAGCGGCCCATCTTCCAGGCCAAGCCCATGCACAATGCCGTGCAGCAGCCCGATGCGGTCCAGCCTGCCCGCTCGCAGGGCGGGGCGCGGGTCAAGCTCCTGGCGCAGGGTGCGCAAAAAATCATCAAGCGCCTGCATGCGCGGCAACAGCACTGGCGGGGCAAGACGGGCGGCCAGCGCCGCGCGCAGGTGCCTGGCCGGGCGGTTGTGCGGAAACACGATGCGCGTGCGCGCCAGCCCGCCAAGACGGTCTGTCCCGGTCAGGCGGTCTGCCAGGGCGTCGATGAAGTCCGCGTTCCAGGGCACTATATGGATGGTGCGCGCGCTCATGCCTCGCCTCCCTCCGGGCGGGCGTCATGCGCCGCAAGCTTGATTGTCTCCACCACGCGGCGGTCCAGATAGACCAGGTGCCCAGTGGGGTCTGCCGTCCGCCCTCCGTTCTCCCCGCCAAGCGCGATGTCGCGCGCAAGGCGCAGATAGGCGCGTAGCTGCCGGGCGTGCTCCGGCGCGGCCCGGCCGGTCTTGAACTCCAGCACCACCGGACCGGATGGGCTGAAGTGCAGCAAATCCGGGCGCAAAAAAGCGCCATCATCGGCCAAAATGGTCAGCTCCGATCCGGCCTGCCCCAGGTGTGGCCGAGCCTCAGGACGGGCCAGCAGCCATAGCAGCATTTCCTCAACCTGCGCTTGAAGTTCATAGCGTTGCGTGGAGCCAAGAGCGCGGAGTTCTGGAAATTCTCCCTGCGCAAGCAAAGCAGCGCGGGCGGCGTCCGAGTGGTCATCGCCCGTAGGGCGCAGCAGCTCAACGGCCTTGTGGGCCACCTTGCCGCGGGTGCGTTCGTCGAAGCCCGCGTCCTCCACGGAGTGGCGGAACACGCGCAGACGCGGCAGCCAGGCGCGGAAGTCCGGCGGCTCCTGGCGGGGCGGCACGGCGTTTGCGGCGGCCGTGTCCAGCGGCGTTGTCTCGCGCTGCGCGCTTGGCGCGCACGTGCGCGCCTGTCCGATGTCCAGCCCGGCCTCCTCGGCCGGGATGTTCAGCAGGCGGCCAAGAATCACTGGGGCTGGGCCCAGGCGCTGGTTGTCGCCCACGTCGGGCACGAAGGCGTACAGCTCCTCCTCGGCGCGCGTCCAAGCCACGTAGAGCAGGTTTGCCTGTTCGGCGAGCCCCTGCGCCTGGTTTTCATAATAGCGGCGGCCCACGGCCTTGGTGATGCGCGTGAGCACACGGTGACCGGACAGCTCCACCACGCCGAATTCGGCCTTGGGGCCGGCTGACCAGTTGTGAAAGGGCACGATGCACACAGGAAACTGCAAGCCCTTGGATTTGTGGATGGTCAGAATCCGCACGGCATCGGCCGATTCCGGCAGGGGGACCTTCTCCTCCGCGCCGGTTTCGTCCCAGAATTCCAAAAAGCGCGGCAGGGAGCCCATGCCGTTTGACTCGGCCAGATGCACCACCTCAAGGAAGCGCCGGATATACAGCTCCGCCTCTGGGTGGCGCTCCCGCGCCTGGAAGGTGCGCAAGGCCGCCTGCGCCAGGTCGTAGGGCCGCATGAGGCCGGTCTGCCTCAGGAAGGGGGCGAGCAGGCGCGCGTGGATTTCTGGAAAGTCGTCGCGGAAGCGCGAAAGCAGCCCGCCGCGCCGTTCGGGGCCAGTGCGCGACTCGCCGCAGGCCCAGTTGAAAATATCCGCCGCCGTCAGACCCGATTCGGCAAGGAACAGCTCCTCGCCGCAAACGAAGGTCAAAAAGCTCACGTCGTCCGGCGGGGCGTCGAGGAGGCGCAGCAGGGCAACCAATTGCCGCACCACGGGATGCCGGGCCAGCAGCAGGCTGTTCTCGGTGATGATGGGCAGGCCCGCGCTCACCAGCCGTTCGCATACAAGGTCGGAGTGCGCGCCCGTGCGCACCAGCACGGCCACGTCACCCAGTCTGCGGCGCGGCAAAATGTCTTCTTTGATGGTGGCGACGAGGGCATTGAGCCCGGCCTCCTGCACGTCATCGGTCTTGCCCATGGGCAGTAGACGCACCTGCACGCGCCCCGGGCGCGGTTCCTTGCGCGCGGGGACTTCCTGGGCGCTGTCGGCAAAGGCGGCGGTCATGCGCGTGACGAAATCCTCCACCACGTCATCCGGCGCGCCGGAAAGAAGCGCCCCAGCGATGTCGCGCACGGTTTCCGCCTCACCCAGGCGGGAAAACACGGCGTTGTTGAAGCCAATGATTTCCGGGCTGCTGCGCCAGTTGTGGGGCAGGGCGTCCCGCGTCAGCCCGCCGGACATGGCGTTCAACTCGCCGTCGTCGCCCACTTCATCGAAAAGCCTGGCATCGCCGCCGCGCCAGCCGTAAATCGCCTGCTTCACATCGCCCACGTAGAAGAGGCTGCCGCCCTTGGCCAGACATTCCGCGGCCAGCGGCAGGGCGGCGCTCCACTGGGCGCGGCTGGTGTCCTGAAATTCGTCCACAAGCAGGTGGTGCAAGCGGTCGCCCAGGCGGCAGAAGGCGTCGGGCACGCCGAATTCTCCGTCGAGCACGTCGCCCACGATGCCCGCCATTTGCGAGCCGAAAAGAAAGCCTTTTTCGCGCTGCATGGCCGAAAGGTCGCGCAGGAGCGTTTGTCCGATCTGCACGCTGGGGGCCAGCGCATAGGCCGCGTTGATGATCGCGTGGGAGCGCGCGTACTCTGCGCAGGCGTCCCTGAAGTCCGCGAAGGCGTCCTCGGCTTCCTCGCCGCAATGCGCGCGGCTTTTGGCCAGCAGGCATTCGGCAAGGGTTTCCTTGCGCAGGTAGGCCGAGTCGGGCAGGCCGCTAAAGAGTTCGGCATCCGCGCATTTGTCCAGCAGCTTGGCGAAATTGGCTGGGCAGGCGAGGTTCTGGGCGTCCAATACGGCGGCCAGGGCGTCGCGCGCGTTCTTCATGTCGGCATAGGAAAGGCCGAGCAGATCCGCCAACCGCCCCTGGTCCGTTGTCAACGGCGCGGCTGCCTCGCGCTGTGCGGCCAGCAGCAGGCGGGCCAGTTCGATGAAACGTTCGCGCAGGGCCTCTGCCAGCCAGAAGCCGTCCTTGTCCTCATGCTCGATCATGGTCCGCACGGCCTGTTCGTAGAGCGCGGTTTCCGGGCCGCCCGGGCCCTCGGCCTCGCAGCGGGCCAGAAAGCGGTCCAGCAGTTCGCCTACGGCCTTGCTTTCGTCGAAAACGGTGTCGAAGTCCGGTTTGAGGCCTTCATCGAGCGCGAAGAGCCGCACGAGCAGCGAGAGCAGACTGTCGATGGTGCGCACGCCCAGATGCTCTGTGTGGCGCAGGATGTCCATGAGCAGGCGGCCTGCCTTGGCGGAGTCCAGCGCCTGGCCGGGGCAGTCCATTTTGCCCAAAGCGCGCAGCTTCAGCGCGCCCAGCACCCGCTCGCGCATTTCTGCGGCGGCCTTGTTGGTGAAGGTGATGGCCAGGATCTCCGGCCAGCTGTAGCGTTGCGGCGGGCAGGGGCCGCCGCCCGCCGCGCAGGCGGCGCCCCGGCCGGGGTCGTCTCG
>Ga0183100_1001651_pt1 | contig 10733 bp, 10 predicted proteins | sample Biomet2_FD_127789 | JGI IMG/M metagenome (GOLD analysis project Ga0183100, IMG submission 127789) | Microbial communities from bioreactor (seeded with anoxic lake sediment) at LBNL, California, USA - Biofuel metagenome 2 | ecosystem: Engineered > Bioreactor > Anaerobic > Unclassified ...
GACAGAAGAGATGCTGGCGGAGTTTCAATATCTGGGAGAAGACGATGCCTATGCGGCGGTTGTGACAAATCCACGCAAAATTGCCGATCAGGTAGAAGTCTTTAAACCGATTCCGGATGATTTGTATTCTCCGATGATTCCTGGAGCTGAGGATCAGATCCGCAACATGTCTTATAGCACGGCAAAATTTCTCTATGGGGAAAACTTGCCGCAAATTGTCCAGGATCGTCTTAATCTCGAACTGACATCCATCATCGGACATGGTTTCGCTGTATTATACCTGATAGCGCATAAGCTCGTACGAAAATCTCTCGATGATGGCTACCTTGTTGGCTCGCGAGGATCTGTCGGATCTTCTTTTGTAGCGACCATGACCGATATTACTGAGGTAAACCCACTGCCGCCGCATTGGCGCTGTCCGCATTGCCAGTACAGCGAATTTATCACCGATGGTTCCTATGGTTGCGGTTTTGACCTGCCGGATAAGAATTGTCCTGTTTGTGACACCGGCCTGATAAAGGATGGGCATGATATTCCGTTTGCGGTATTCATGGGATTCGATGGGGACAAGGTTCCTGATATCGATTTGAATTTCTCTGGTGATTATCAGCCAGTCGCCCATAAATACACAGAAGAACTTTTCGGCAAGGACAATGTATTTCGCGCTGGTACGATAGCCACAGTTGCTGATAAAACAGCCTATGGCTATGTCCGCAAATACTTTGATGAAAAGGGCCAGAAGAAAAGAGATGCTTATTTCAGCAGCATGGTCGAAGGCTGCACCGGCGTCAAACGGACGACCGGTCAGCACCCGGGCGGCATTATGGTTATTCCACGCAATATGGATATTCACCATTTTACACCAATCCAACGACCAGCCGACGATAAGAATACGACTACCATCACAACGCATTTTGATTATCACTCGATCAATGACCGACTGGTAAAGCTTGATATTCTGGGGCATGATGATCCTACCGTCATTAAGATGCTCGAAGATCTGACCCATCGTGACCCAAAGACAATTCCCTTTGACGACCCAGCGACCATGAGTATCTTTTCTTCGACAGCGGCGCTTGGCGTTACCCCCGAAGAACTCGGCAGTAATTCTGGAACCTTTGGCATCCCGGAATTTCGTACTCGCTTTACCAGGCAAATGCTTGATGACACCAATCCAAAAAAATTCAGTGATCTCGTCCGAATCAGTGGATTTTCGCATGGAACAAATGTCTGGCTCGATAACGCGCAGGAATTGATCCGCAATGGAACCTCAACCCTGTCAGACGCCATCTCGGCCCGCGATGATATCATGATGTATCTGATTCATCGTGGCGTTGAGCCACTGCTGGCTTTTAAGACGATGGAAAATGTCCGCAAAGGCAAGGGGATTGCCCCAGAAGTCATCGAAAAATTAAAGCAGGCTGGCATTCCAGACTGGTATATTGCATCGTGCTTGAAAATCAAGTATTTGTTTCCCCGGGCTCATGCGACAGCCTATGTTATGATGGCTTACCGGATTGCTTTTTGCAAGGTTCACTATCCTTTGGCTTTTTATGCCGCCTATTTCTCCATTCGGGCGGCAGAGTTTGATGCCAATCTGATTGCCAAAGGGCAGACGGCAATCAAGGAAAAAATGAAGGAAATCGATGAACTCGAAGCACAGAAATCCCTATCTGTTAAGGATAAGGATTTGCAAATTGTTCTCGAACTGGCCTGGGAAATGTATCTTCGCGGTTATTTTGTAGAAAAAGTGGATCTATATGTTTCGCTGGCTGATAAATTTGTCATTCATGATAAATCCCTGCTGCCCCCGTTGGCTGCACTTGACGGCGTAGGCAGCACTGCGGCTAAAAATATCGTCGAAGCACGCAAGGATGGCGATTTCACTTCCATTGATGACATGAAAAAGCGAACCGGTATTTCAAAAACGGTCATAGAGGCATTGCGTGAACACGGCTGTCTTGCCGGGATGAATGAAAGCGATCAGATGGAGCTGTTTTTGTAACAGGGCTGTTATCGTAAAATAAGTTGTCTTAATACTTTGTTATCGAATATGGAGTTTACATTTATATCAGCAGATGCTATAATGAAGCTACAGGAAATTTAAGGTGTGATATCTAAAGAGTGGGTGCAAACCCACTCTTTAGTCTTATTTATTTGGAAAATCATCATCGAAAAAGTTACTCAGTCCAGCAACAGGAGGTGTTTTTATGGCAAATCAGACAGAAGAGCGGGTAGAACAGATCGTTTTAGAGTTACTTCAGGGTAAAGATATCGAATTGGTTGATGTAGAATACGTCAAGGAACAGCATTGGTATCTGCGCGTTTTTATAGATAAAGTGGGCGGCATTGAAATTGATGACTGTCAGCAGCTTAGTGAAGATCTTGAAGAAGTCCTCGACAAAAGCGATCCAATTAAGGAAAGCTACATATTGGAAGTTTCCTCCCCAGGACTTGATCGTGTCCTGAAAAAGGATCGTGATTTTGAACGTGAAATGGGAAAGATGGTTGATGTCACAACCTATGCCCCTTTTGACGGACAGAAATTAACCGTCGGGCAACTGTCGGCATTCAATTCCGATAGCATAACACTCGATGAAAAAAAAGTTATTCCATTTGATAAGATAGCACTTATTCGTCTTCATATCGAATTTTGATCATACAATTGAATAAGGGGGATTTACATGAATAATAAAGACAAAGGATTCATGGAAGCATTTAAACAACTAGGGAAAGAAAAGGGCATTGCACCAGAGGTCTTGTTTGACGCCATTGAAGCAGCATTGATATCTGCCTACAAACGCAATTTCAGTTCCGCTCAGAACGTTCGCGTCGCACTTGATCGCACAACCGGTGAGTTTCACGTTTTTGCCCGCAAAACCATCGTCGAAGCAATGGACAGTGATATCACAGAAATGTCATTGGCTGAAGCTCGCAAAATCAATGCCGCCTATGAAGAGGGCGATATTGTTGAAATAGAAGTTACACCGGCTGATTTCGGCCGCATTGCAGCGCAGACAGCCAAACAGGTTGTTGTGCAGCGCATCCGTGAAGCAGAACGTGGCATTATCTATGAAGAATTTTCCAATAGGGAAAGCGATATTTTAACAGGGATTGTGCAGCGCATCGAAGCTAAGAATGTATTTATCGATCTTGGCAAAACCGAGGCAGTATTGACACCATCCGAGCAGATTCCTATCGAACAATATAACCATGGCGATCGCCTGAAAACGTATATCGTAGAAGTCAAAAAAACTTCCAAAGGACCGCAGATCATGGTGTCGAGAACACATCCTGGCCTTTTGAAACGCCTGTTTGAGCTCGAAGTTCCAGAAATCCATGATGGCATCGTCGAAATCAAATCCGTGGCCCGGGAACCTGGGATGCGGTCTAAAATAGCAGTATTTTCCAAAGATGAAGATATCGATCCGGTGGGTTCCTGCGTCGGACATAAGGGCATGCGTGTGCAGGCAATTGTCGACGAATTAAAAGGTGAAAAGATTGATATTGTCAAATGGAATGTCGATCCGGCTAAATACATTGCCAATTCACTGAGCCCAGCTAAAGTGGTTTCTGTTGCCATCAGTGAAGATGAAAAAATATCCAAAGTTATTGTTCCAGATTATCAGTTGTCACTAGCAATCGGCAAAGAAGGGCAAAATGCACGACTTGCCGCAAAACTGACTGGCTGGAAAATCGATATTAAAAGCGAATCGCAGGCCGCCGCAGAAAACGATCTGAATGATTTGACCATCGCTGAAGTGACTCCGGAAGAATCATTCTCTACAGAAGGTGAATAAACATGGCAGGACAGAAAAAACTTCCTGAGCGAATGTGCCTGGGCTGTCAGCAGCTGCATATCAAGCGGGAACTTATCCGGATCGTGCGCAGTCCGGAAGGAGAATTTTCCATTGATCTGACCGGAAAAAAATCGGGGCGTGGGGCTTACATCTGCAACAATGTCGAGTGTTTTGACAAAGCAGTAAAAGAACGCCGCTTTGAAAAATCTTTCAAAAGCGCTATCGACAATAAAATTTATGAAGAATTAAGAGCGGGATTTTTTAAAAACAATGAATAAAAATGAGCAAAGCATTATTAATTTACTCAGTATGGCGCAAAGAGCAAACAAGCTTCTGTCAGGAGAATTTGCCGTAGAAAAAGCGGTGCCTGCCGGAAAAGTAAAATTACTTTTGGTGGCAGCTGATGCATCTGAGGCAGCAAAGAAACAATATGCGGATATGTCTCGGACGCACAATGTTCCGCTTTACTATATACTTACAAAAGAAACCCTGGGGCAGGGGATCGGCAAGAACTATCGTGCGGTCGCCGGTCTTACGGATGCTGGTTTCAGCAAAGCATTGCTTAAGCTCTTGGATACAATGCCAAAAAATTAATGGGGGTGGATCGATGTCCAAATATAGAATATATGAATTGGCCAAAGAATTTAATACCACAAGTAAGGTGGTTCTTGATATATTAGCGCGTAATAACAATAACAGTGCAACAAATCACATGAGCAGTGTCGGCGACACAGAAAAAAATCTGATTCAGCAGGTTTTTTCCGGGAAAAAGGATACTGCTAAAGCACCGGCAACGCAAAAGCCAGCAGTACCAGCACAAGCAACGGGCAGCCAGCCAACCAACCGACCGGCGCATAACCCGACTGGACGTCCGCCGTACAACAATAACCGGCCGGCTGCTAATAGCGGCAATCGTCCGACTGGAAACAGCAATACTGGCAATCGCCCGGCGGGAAACAGCAATACGGCCAATCGTCCGACTGGAAACAATACAAATACCAATACTGGTAACCGTCCAGCCGGAAACAGCAACACCGGTAACCGTCCGGTAGGAAATAACAATAATCGGCCAGCAGCTAATTCTGCCCGTCCGAATAACAACCGTCCGGGCACAACTGCCGGGGCTGGACATTCGCAAAATAACCGCGGCGCCAACACAACCGGCAATCGATCTGGTTTTGGCGGCAACAACAGAAATAATAACAACCGCAATAACAGAAATAACAGAAACAACCGCAATAACCGCAATATGCCGATAAACACGGCACCAAAACAGGAAATTGCCCGGCCGAAGCTGATAAAGGTTGGCGAAACGATCGCTATCAAGGATCTTGCCAGCAAAATGAGTTATACAGCTACTGAAGTCATCAAGCAGTTGATGAAAATGGGCGTCATGGCGACCATTAATCAGGAAATCGATTTTGATACGGCGACTTTAGTTGCCGGTGAATTTGAGGTAACCGTAGAAGCCCTGCCACCAGAACAGGATCCTACAGAAATTCCGGAAATCGAGGATGATCCAAAATCGCTCACTCTTCGCCCGCCGGTTGTAACTGTTATGGGTCATGTCGATCACGGTAAGACTTCTCTGCTCGACGTTATCCGCAAAACATCTGTTTCTTCGCATGAAGCTGGCGGCATTACGCAGCATATCGGTGCCTATCAGGTCATGTGTCAGGGCAAGAAAATTGTATTTCTTGATACCCCGGGCCATGAAGCTTTTACGGCCATGCGTGCCCGTGGAGCTAAGGTAACAGATATTGCCATTCTTGTTGTAGCTGCCGATGATGGTGTTATGCCACAGACAATTGAAGCAATCAACCATGCCAAGTCGGCAAATGTGCCAATCATCGTCGCAATCAATAAAATTGATAAACCAGGTGCCAATCCGGATCATGTGAAACAGCAACTGGCAGAATACGAACTCATCCCGGAAGACTGGGGCGGTGAAACCATTATGGTTCCTGTTTCTGCTAAGCAGAAGATGGGGATCAACGATCTGCTGGAAATGATTCTGCTCGTAGCCGAAGTACAGGAACTCAAGGCAAATCCAAACCGCGACGCACGCGGCATCATAATTGAAGCACAGCTTGATAAGGGCCGCGGTCCGGTAGCAACGGTACTCGTGCAAAATGGTACGCTTCGGATCGGTGATTCAATTATTGCCGGTACTGCCCACGGCAAAGTTCGTGCTATGATCAACGACCGTGGCGAAAAGGTCAAAAAAGCTGGTCCTTCTGTGCCGGTAGAGGTTCTCGGCTTGGCCGATGTACCAGAAGCAGGCGATATTTTAGCCGTTTTGGAAGAAAAACTGGCTCGCTCGATTTCCGAAAAACGTATTGAAAAACAGCGCACCGAATTGATTCGTTCCAAGAAGGTTTCTCTTGATGACCTCTTCCAGCAAATCAAAGATGGCGATATTAAAGATCTCAACATCTTGATCAAAGCCGACGTTCAAGGCTCTGTTGGTGCCCTGAGCAGTTCTCTGCTCGGACTCAATAAAAATGATGAGGTCCGCGTAAATATCATTCATTCCGGTGTCGGTGCGGTCAACGAATCCGATGTTATGCTCGCTTCGGCAGCAAATGCTTTAATCATCGCCTTTAATGTCCGTCCGGATAATAATGCCCGTAAACTGGCTGACACGGAAAGCATCGATATCCGTACCTACCGTGTCATTTATGAAGCTATCGATGATGTGGAAGCGGCTATGACGGGTATGCTCGCACCAAAATACAAGGAAGTCATTCAGGGCAAGGTTGAAATCCGTCAGGTTATGAAATTCTCCAAGGCCCTTGTTGCTGGATCCTATGTTCTTGAAGGTAAAGTAACAAACTCCTCAAAAATCCGTATCATTCGCGATAATATCGTTGTTTATGAAGGAGCAATTGAATCACTGCGCCGCTTCAAGGATGATGTAAAAGAAGTAGCTGCCGGTTATGAATGCGGTATCACGCTGGAGGATTTCAGAGATTACAAGGAAAATGATATCCTTGAAGCTTACATCATGGAGGAAATCGCTCCAAAACCAATTAATCACTAAGAACGAAGGAGCGTGAAGAAAGATGGGTCAGCTTCGCATTGAAAAAATACAGGAATTAATCAAACAAGAAGTAAGTCAGATCATCTTACAGGAATTAAAAGACCCTCGCATTGGCTTTGTCACCGTAACCCAGGTAGATTTAACCGGTGATTTAAGCAGTGCTAAAATATACGTGAGCCTGATGGGCAGCGACCAGCAGATAAAAGACTGCTGGTCCGGCCTGCAAAGTTCTCTCGGTTATATCCGGCGTGAAATCGGCAAACGCATTCGCCTGCGCTGTACGCCAGAAATAGCCTTTCAGCTGGATAAATCACTTGCTTACAGCTCGCATATCCAGGAACTGCTGTTAAAAATTCAGCGAGAAGAACAGGAATAAATCCAATGCAGATATCATTTGAAAAAATGGCAGCTTTGTTACAGGCTGCCAACGATATTATCATTACCTCCCATGTCAGCCCGGATGGTGATGCCTTGGGGTCCGCTTTGGCCCTGGCACATCATCTGCTTGGGCAGGGGAAAAAAGTTCAGCTACTGCTCGATGATGACCTGCCGTTAAATTTTTCTTTTCTTCCGGGCTTTGAGCTTTTCGAAAGACCCGCGGAAGGTGTCATTCGGGAAGCTGATCTGCTCGTTGTCCTTGATACGAATATTGATCGTACCGGTCAGGTCGCTGCAGCTGTTCAGGCAGTGCAGCTCAATATAGATCATCATATTTCAAATGATCTGTCGGCTCAATATCTCTGTCTGAATCCCAGCCGGGCAGCTACTGGCGAACTTCTCTTTGAATATCTGACGTTTGTTCAGGCTGAAATCACAACGGATATGGCAATCTGTCTTTATACGGCAATTGCCACCGATTGTGGTTTTTTTCGGTATTCCAACACAACTCCATTTACAATCCAGGCTGGAGCAGCACTTTTAAGTCATGGGGTAAAACCGAATTTGATCTCGGAAGCACTTGAAATAAAACCTCTGACAACCGTTCGGGGAATTGCTGCAGCTATGAATACGCTGCAGCTTTTTTGCGACGGAAAAGCTGCTTTGGTCTGTGTCAGCAAAGAAATCCTTGCCACGGCGCTTTCAACGGAAGGCCTGGTAGATTTTATTCGCGTCATTGATGGTGTCGATATTGCCATTGTGCTCAAATATGTTGATGATACAACCAGCCGGGTCAGCATGCGCTCAAAACATACAGATGTTAGTCGGATTGCCATGGACTTTGGCGGCGGCGGACATGCGCGTGCTGCCGGCTGTACGCTTCATGTCGGTATCGATGCGGCGGGTGACTCTATTATTGCTGCTATAAAGAAAGCACTGGAGGCGGTAAAAAATGCCTGATGGATTTATCAATGTGCTAAAACCGCCGGGTATGACCTCACATGATGTGGTTTCGTTTATCCGTCGAACTTACGGGCTTAAAAAAGTAGGCCATGCCGGGACCCTTGATCCGGCAGCAGCTGGCGTCCTGCCAGTTGCTCTCGGCCGGGCAACACGGCTGATTGAATACATGACCGATGCCGATAAAACCTATCGCGCTGAACTGACCTTTGGCTTTGCCACCGACAGCGGAGATGATACCGGTACAGTTATTGAAACAAAAGCAGATTTTACGCTGCCTGATGCCAGTGAGCTCAAACAGATATTAGCGGAATTTCGTGGAATAAACCGACAAATTCCACCAATTTATTCCGCCATCAAGATCAACGGCAAGCGTGCCTGCGATCTGGCTCGGAAAAATATCGAGGTTACTATTCCTGAACGGCAGATTGAGATTTATGATATTTCGCTCCTCGCCAGCACCTCGCAGACAATCTTATTTGACGTTAATTGCTCAAAAGGTACATATATCCGTACGCTGTGTATCGACATTGGCCGCAAGCTTGGCATTCCAGCCCATATGTCTTTTTTGGTTCGCTCGCGGGTAGGCTCGTTTGCTTTGCCTGAAGCCTTTACCCTTGATGAAATCAAGCTTTCTCCGGAAAAAGCTTTGTGCAGCATGGATAAGGTACTGGCACACCTGCCACAGCAAACACTTTCCGCGGCCCAGGGGGCAGACTTTATGCAGGGTAAGAAAATTGCTTTTGCTACGGCTTCAAAGCCAGCAGGCGCAATTCGCATATATCAGCAAACAGAGTTTATCGGTATTGGCGAATATGACTTTGATCATCGCTGCCTGATACCAGTCAAGGTTATTGTTCCGCAGTCATAAATTTCTTAAAGGATCTAGTAAGGAGTCAGATTGCTCATGCAGATTTTTTCAACCATAACGAATTTAACAAATACGTATGACAACATTGTCATTGCACTTGGCACTTTTGATGGGGTTCACCGGGGGCATCAGAGCATCATCCAGCAGGCGATTCATCTGGCAAAATCGATCGGCGGCGTGTGTGTAGTATTCACATTCAGCAATCATCCGCTGACGATTTTATCACCGGCTAATGCCCCGCTAAAAATTAGTGATAACCGCTGCAAGCAAGCAGATATGGCAGCCCTTGGTGTCGATATCTTGCTGAATGTTCCCTTTACAAAGAAAATGAGTGCGTTGGCTCCCTTGGAGTTTTTACAACTGTTAAAGGATAATTTTGCCCCCAAATACGTCGTCGTTGGCCCAAACTATAGCTTTGGCCGCAAGGGGGAGGGAACACCGAAGATGCTGTTGCAAAAGAGTGGAACCTACGGCTTTATTGCTGAAATCCATCCGGTGGTTCAGGTGAATCATCATTTGATCAGCAGTACAAAAATTCGTAATTTACTGCTCGGCGGCCAGCTTGAAGCGGCAAATACCATGCTCGGAAAACCTTATCGCATAAGCGGGACGGTTATTCCCGGCGATCAGCGCGGCCGCTTGCTGGGCTTTCCGACAGCAAATCTTGCCATTAGGGAACACCGGGCAATGCTACCAAATGGCGTCTATGCCGTACGGGCAGCCATTGATGGCACTACCTATCGGGCAGTCGCTAATATTGGGACCAATCCGACGTTTAACGGCTTGAACCGCCACGTCGAGGTGCATTTGCTCGACTTTTCCCAGGATCTTTATGAGAAGACTATTTTTGTCGAATTCGTAAAAAAAATCCGCGATGAAAAAAAATTCTCTGGCAAAGATGCCTTAATTGCGCAGATTCAGGCAGATATTGTTGCTGCAGCAGCAATCGTTGATTTACAATAAAAACAATATGTGCTACAATAGATAAAGTGCCAGAGAGATGGTACTTCATCCATAGCTAGGATAGCGAGGATCTCCGACGATATCTTGGCTAGGGGAATAGTTTATATTATTAGGAGGATTTACTACTTATGTTAACACAGGAAGCAAAACAACAGATTATTCTTGACAATGCTACACACGAAGGCGACACTGGTTCGTCGGAAGTACAGATCGCGCTGCTCACAGCTCGTATCGCGTACCTTACGGAACATTTGAAAGAACACAAAAAGGATCATCATTCCCGTCGTGGTCTCTTGAAAATGGTTGGCCATCGCAGAAGACTTCTTCGTTATCTGCAGGACAATGAAATCGAACGCTATCGTGCAATTCTTGTAAAATTGAATCTGCGTAAGTAATTAAAAGCGGGATTATTCCCGCTTTTTTCTTATGTTTATTTGGAAATTTCAGGTTTTTGTTACGAGAAAAACAGGACTATTTTATAATAATGTCGAAACCTTACTAGACATTTAAGAGTAAGGATATTAGGAGGAAAATGCATGCATAGTTTTGAGATGCAATTAGGTGGTCGTTCATTTATCATTGAGAACGGCAAAATGGCAAAACAGGCAAACGGCGCTGTTTTGGTTCGTTATGGCGATACTGTCGTTTTGGTCGCTGCTACAGCTTCTGCTGAACCGCGAGAAGGGGTGGATTTCTTTCCGCTGACAGTAGATTATGA
>Ga0183100_1001652_pt1 | contig 10728 bp, 9 predicted proteins | sample Biomet2_FD_127789 | JGI IMG/M metagenome (GOLD analysis project Ga0183100, IMG submission 127789) | Microbial communities from bioreactor (seeded with anoxic lake sediment) at LBNL, California, USA - Biofuel metagenome 2 | ecosystem: Engineered > Bioreactor > Anaerobic > Unclassified ...
CTCCGAGTAATCTTTATTTTGAGATACTCTATTGCATATTATTTATTTTTAAAATTATTTTCTTCAGATCTTTTATTATTATAGTATAATTTCACATGTTATTTATGATATAATAACAATTATTATTAATTTTACGAGGTATATAACTATGCGATTAGTTCCTATTGAATGTATCAGAGAAAACTCGTTTTTGGGTAAAGATATATATGCTCCTGATGGTAGATGTTTACTTAGATCTGGTATTATATTGACAGATGATATGCTACAAAGAGTTAAAGAATTTAAAATATTTTCTCTTTATATAATTGACGAATATAGTGCTGGAGAAATTGAAGATATTATAAAACCAGAATTAAGACAAAAATCTATTTCTGTACTTAAAGAAACTTTTTGTGATATAGAAAGAATAGCCTCAGTTCATAAATTTGAAAAACGCAGTATTGAACAATATACTAATTATGAACAAAAATACTTCAATTCAATTTCTAAAATAGCTGAAGATATTTTAGAAAATGTTTTATCAAATAAAAATGTATTAATCTCTTTGGTTGATATAAAAAGTATGGATAATTATACATATTCCCATTGTGTAAATGTTGCTGTAATCTCAATTGTACTTGGTATTAGTTTAAACCTGTCTAAGAAAAATTTGACTTATCTTTGCATTGGAGCATTAGTCCATGATATAGGAAAGTCATTTATACCAAAAGAAATTCTTCAAAAGCCTGGTAAGTTAACTCCTGAAGAGTTTGAAATAATAAAATCCCATTCAAGATATGGATATGATTTTTTAAACAATTCTATTGATTTAAGTTCTTATATTAAATTAATAGTTTTACAACATCATGAAAGATTTGATGGATTAGGTTATCCTAATAATATTATGGGTGATAAAATTAACTATCTAGCTCGAATTGTAAGCATTGCTGATGTTTATGATGCACTAACTTCTGATAGACCATATAAAAGAGCTATGTGCCCCAGTGATGCGTTGGAGTATCTAATGTCCAATACTGGTACATTATTTGATTATGATCTCATTAATACATTTTGCAAAATTGTTATTCCTTTTCCCCAAGGAACAATTGTTAGTCTAAGCAATGGTGTCGTAGGAATAGTCGAAAAAACCATCCCAAATTTTCCACTAAGACCCATTGTGAAAATAGTCAAAAGTAATTGTCCAAATGAAGTTGGTTCTAAAATTAATTTAATAGATACTCTTTCAATTGTTATTTCTGATATAAAATATGAAATATAAAATAAGCTACTAATTTTATAGTTAGCTTATTTTTTTATTATTTCAATTTATTCTTTTCTTTTTATACATAAATGGATTAGATTTGCAAGTTCTTCAGCTTCTTTAAAGCTTCTGCCTCTAAACACTAAGGTCTAACCGTTTTTATCATACTTTCCTGCACACATTATGTATTTTTCTTGTTGATTCATATAATTTTCTTATCAACTAATACATATTAACTTTTATCTTAAATTTTAATTAATTTTTAATTGAGTTATTCCCAGAAACTTCTTATTGAACTTTGATAGTTACGATGTTTAAAAATCTATTATTTATATAACTATAAATTTTAGTTCAAAAAAATAGAAGGGACGAATATCCCTTCTATTGTGATTCTTTTATAACTTTCTATTCTTCTGCTATATTAAATACTTCTAAATCTTTATTTTCATCAAGCTTTTCAAGTTCTACATCAGCAATTGCTCTTAATGTATCCAATGCAGTAATTACACCTACATTTCTTTCAACTGCAGCTCTTCTTATTAAGAACCCATCCCTCTTTGAATCATTTCCTTTAGTCGGAGTATTTACAACTAAGTCTACTTCTCTATTTTTAACTATATCTAAAATATTTGGTTCTTCTTCATCAATCTTTCTAATTTCTTCGACTTCAATACCAGCATTTCTTAACAATTCAGCAGTTCCTGTAGTTGCTATAAATTTATATCCAACTGTCGCAAGATCTTTTGCTATAGGTAAGAATTCTGCTTTATCATGTTTGTTTATTGTCGCTAATATTTTTCCTTTTTCCTTTGATGGATACATATTCGCTCCAACAAATCCCTTATAAAGAGCTTCTTTTAGATTTCTACCTACCCCTAAAACCTCTCCAGTAGATCTCATCTCAGGTCCTAAGCAGACTTCAACATTTGGCAATTTTTGAGTTGAGAATACTGGGACTTTAACTGAAACTAGTTTAGGCTCTTTATATACATTTACTCCATATCCTAAGTCTGTTATCTTAGCTCCAAGCATTACTTGTGTAGCTAAATCTACTATTGGAACTCCACTTACCTTACTTATATAAGGTACTGTTCTTGATGCCCTTGGATTAACTTCAATTACATATAATTGTCCTTCGAATTCTATGAATTGAATATTTATCATTCCCTTTATTCCAATCGCTAAAGCTAGTTTCTTAGTATAGTCTAATACATCAGCCTTTATCTTATCAGATATGTTTTGGCTTGGATACATAGTAACACTATCTCCTGAATGAACTCCGGCTCTTTCTAGGTGTTCCATAATTCCTGGGATTAATATATTTTCTCCATCTGATATAGCATCTACTTCTATTTCTCTACCCATTAGGTATTTATCAATAAGAATTGGATTCTTCTTATCCTTAGCAAAAGCATTAGTTAAGTAAAATGTTAATTCTTCTTCGTCATGAGTTATTTCCATCCCTTGACCACCAATTACATATGAAGGTCTAACAAGCACTGGGAATTTTAATCTTCTAGCCTCTTCTAATCCGTCTTCCAATGACCATATTCCTTTACCCTTTGGTCTTGATATTCCTAACTTTTCTAGTAATTCATCAAACTTTTCTCTATCTTCAGCCAAATCTATTTGATCTGCTGTAGTTCCAAGTGTCACAATATTTTGTTCTTTTAAGAAATTTGCAAGCTTAATAGCTGTTTGACCACCAAATTGAAGTATTACACCATCTGGCTTTTCTTTTTCAATTATATTTAAAACATCTTCTTCAGTTAATGGTTCAAAATATAACTTATCTGATACGTCAAAATCAGTACTTACTGTCTCTGGATTGTTATTTACTATTATAGTTTCAATTCCAAGTTTCTTTAATGCTTTTACACAGTGTACAGAAGCATAGTCAAATTCAATCCCTTGCCCTATTCTTATAGGACCAGAACCTATAACTATAACTTTTTTGTTATTTGATACTTCAACTTCATCATATTGCTCATAAGTTGAGTAATAATAAGGTGATAATGCTTCAAATTCTCCTCCACAAGTATCAACCATCTTATATGAAGGTCTTATATTCCATATATCTCTTAATCTGTAGATATCATCAGGGCTAACTTTTAACATATCTGCAATGGCTTTATCTGAAAATCCTTTTTTCTTTAAGTGATGTAACCATTCTTTATCTAGGTCTTCAATCTTACTTAGTTTTAATCTTTGTTCTTCTTCAACTATCCATTTAATTTTTTCTAAGAAGAACATATCAATTCCTGTAATTTTGTTTATTCTGTCTATCATATAGTCTCTTCTTATCATTTCAGATAACGCGAAGATTCTTTCATCATCAGGCTTCATTACTATATCTTTTAACTCTGCAATGCTATATTCTTTGAATTTCTTATGATCTAAAGAATACTTTCCTATTTCTAAACTTCTGATACCTTTTAAAAATGCTTGCTCAAAGTTAGCTCCGATAGCCATAATTTCTCCAGTAGCCATCATCTTTGTTCCTAATTGTCTATCAGCACCAAAGAATTTATCAAAAGGCCATTTTGGTATCTTAACAACAACATAATCAAGTGTTGGTTCAAAACATGCATAAGTCTTTTGAGTTACAGCATTTTTTATTTCATCTAATCCATATCCAAGAGCAATCTTTGCAGCAAGTTTGGCAATAGGATATCCTGTTGCTTTTGATGCTAAAGCTGAGCTTCTTGAAACTCTAGGATTGATTTCTATAACTGCATATTCAAAGCTATTTGGATTTAATGAGAATTGTACATTACATCCACCTTCAATTCCAACTGCATTTATTATATTTATTGATGCTGTTCTTAGCATTTGATATTCTTTATCTGAAAGAGTTTGTGATGGAGCAACAACTATACTATCACCAGTATGTATACCAACAGGATCTATATTTTCCATGTTACATACAGTAATACAATTTCCATAAGAGTCTCTCATTACTTCATACTCTACTTCTTTCCAACCTTTAACACTCTTTTCAAGTAAAACTTGACCTATTGTACTTAATTGAAGTCCTAATTTTAATATAGTTTCAAGTTCTTCCTCATTATCAGCAATACCACCGCCAGATCCGCCTAATGTATAAGCTGGTCTAACTATAACTGGATACCCAATTTTTGCTGCAAAATCCATGCCTGTTTCTAAATCATTTACTATTTCGCTTTTTATAACTGGTTCTCCAATTTTATTCATCATATTTCTAAATAATTCTCTATCTTCGCCTTCTTTAATAGATGCAATAGATGTTCCAATTACTTTTACATTATATTTTTCTAAAATACCAGAATCATTTAATTCTACAGCTAGGTTAAGTCCTGTTTGACCACCCATTCCTGCAAGTAAGCTATCTGGTCTTTCTTTAGCAATAACTTTTTCAACAAATTCTATTGTTAATGGTTCTAAATAAACCTTATCCGCAACTTCTTTATCTGTCATTATTGTTGCAGGATTTGAATTTACAAGTACAACCTCTATACCTTCTGATTTTAATGCTTCACAAGCTTGAGTTCCTGAATAATCGAACTCTGCCGCTTGACCTATGACTATCGGACCTGAACCTATAACTAAAACCTTTTTTATATCTTTATTTAATGGCATTTAACTTAACCTCCTATAGTGCATATTCTAAAAATTTATCAAATATGTATTCGCTGTCCTTTGGACCTGCTGATGCTTCTGGATGGAATTGAACTGAATATATTGGTAAAGTCTTATGCTTCATTCCTTCTACAGTACCATCATTTATATTTATATGCGTAACTTCCATATCATCTGGTAATTTTTCTACTACATAACCATGATTTTGAGAAGTTATATGTACGATATTAGCTTCTAAATCTTTAACTGGGTGATTACATCCTCTATGTCCAAACTTTAATTTAGCAGTTTTACCACCTAAAGCTAATCCTAATAATTGATGTCCTAAGCAAATACCTGTTATTGGTTTCTTTCCAACTAATTTCTTTATATTTTCTATAACAAAATCTAAATCTTCTGGATCTCCAGGACCATTAGATAGAAACACCAAATCTGGATTAACATTCAAAACTTCTTCTGCGGTAGCTGTAGCTGGGAATACTGTTAGCTTACAACCTCTCTTTTTGAAGTTTCTTATTATATTATTTTTTATTCCAAAATCCATAACTGCCACGTGTTTTCCTGTTCCTTCGACGCTATAAATTTTATCTGTAGTAACAGTCTTTACAGCCTCTTTAGTTGAAAATCCTGCTATTTTTTCTTTAACATATTCATCATCAACATCTTCAAGTGCAATAATTCCTCTCATTGTACCACTGTTTCTTAAAACTTTAGTTAATGCTCTTGTATCTATTCCTTCTAAACCAATAACTTTTCCTTGCTTTAAGAAATTTTCAAGTTCTAATTCACATCTGAAATTACTTGGTAAATCACATTTTTCTCTTACAATAAAGCCACTTACCTTTATTGAGTCTGACTCCATATCTTCAATATTAATTCCATAGTTACCTATTAAAGGATAAGTCATAGTTACTATTTGTCCGTAATAAGATGGATCAGTAAGTACCTCTTGATAACCTGTCATACCAGTTGTAAATACCACTTCTCCAACGCTTTCTTTTAGGTACCCGAAAGCTTTACCTTCAAAAACCATACCATTTTCTAATATAAGCTTTGCCTTCATGCTCAAGCCTCCTACAAATATATTTTAGCTAAAACTACACCTTATAAATCTTTGTTTATATAAAACAAAAGGATAACAAAGAGACTACAGTAAAACTGTTCTCTTCACTATCCTGTGATATACCTTACAAATATTGATTTCAAAAAATAAGCTATGAAATTTTTCATTATGCTTCCAAATATCATAGTTATGCCCCTTTTTGGCCTCACAGGACCAAGTTAAAGTGTATCTTAACTTTTCAAATTTTCTCTTTCTAACTATTTTAGTTGATAGAGGATACTATGTCAAGCTAAATTAAGGATAGTTTAATATTTAATATAATTCTTTTTATTTTAATCATATTGTATTAATATTATTCTAAATATTTATTCCACAAATCAATCTTATCATAAAATTACAATTATACAAAGCATAAAAATACACTGTATATGAATTTTTATTCATAATTTTGTTTTAAGTATATATTAACTATTGCTCTTTAATATTATTTTTCTACTCAATGCTCTTGATATTAATTTATTTCCTAAAGTTAATAATTTATTTTTATATCCTGGAACAATTATTGCCTTTCCTTTTATAAGTCCCAAATAAGCTTCTTCTGCAACCTTACTAGCATCCATCAAATATTTTTTTGCCTTTTCTGATTTATTTATTCCTGCCCTTTCTTGAAATGATGTTTTTACTGGTCCTGGACAAAGACAACTTACCCTTATTCCTAATTTTTTCACTTCATCATGAAGTGCTTCTGTTAATGATAAAACATATGCTTTGCTAGAATAATACATAGACATTTTAGGCCCCCCAATAAAAGCAGCTGTTGATGCTACATTTAGAATTCCACCCTCGCCTCTTTTAATCATATCTTTTAAAAAGTATTTTGTAAGAGTAGTCAATGCAATAATATTTATATTTATTAGATTCTCCTCAAAGCCATCTTCTGCTTCGCTAAAAAGTCCAAAACTCCCAATGCCCGCATTATTTATCAAATTATCCACAACGAAATTTTTTTCTTCCACAATTTTTATTATTTTTTTACAGGATTTATCCACACATAAGTCAATTTGTATTATTTCCACAATTATTTTATATTCTTCTTCAAATTTAATTTTAATATTTTCTAATTTATTTTTATTTTTAGCTACAATAATTAAATTATGTTTGTTAATGGCAAAAAGTTTTGCTATTTCTAGACCAATTCCTTCTGTCCCACCAGTTATTAATGTATATCTATTTAAAATATTCATACTTTCTCTTCCCTTATTATATTCTTTTATGCACATTGAAAAATATACCAGAATAATAATCTGTTATTTTTTTGAATGTGCCTTATGTAATTATATCAAAAAAGTATATTCCAATAACATATTATACTTTATTATTTAGTTTATTTAAAATAGTAAGAGTTGATTTTGATGAGATAAATAATAATTGTAAAAAGGCCTTTTAATTTAGATATATAGAGAATGATAAGTGGGAAATATTAAATAAATTTCTTGATAAATAATTAAAGAGTATTTAGTAAAAATATGTGTTATAAACTTAATTCTAAGAAATCTTAAAAGTAGAGTTTCTAAAATTTCTTTAGAATTATCGTCATTTATGATTTTTACAGCATCTAATACCACAAATAATTTGTAATTTAATTTAATTTGTGGTATCATTAAATTAAATTAATATTCAGAATATTTAGGCAGTTACAGTTTATTCTGAACTGACCGTCTTAACCTCTTTCAACACTACTTTTTCTTAAAAGGCATTTATCATAATTATGATAAGTGCCTTTTATTTTCAAATATATCTTTATTAAAATTTATCTATTATAAGCTCTGCTGTCTTTATATTAGTAACGACTGCTACATTATGTACATTGCACACTCTAAGTAATGCTGATACATCAGGTTCATGAGGCTGTGAAGTTAGTGGATCTGTTAAGAATATTACTAAATCAATCTGACCTTCAGCAATACGTCCACCTAACTGTTGATCTCCTCCATATGGTCCTGATAAATATCTCTTAACATCAAGCCCAGTTGCCTCTGCTATCATCTTCCCTGTTGTTCCAGTAGCAACTAAATCATACTTAGATAATATTTCTTTATACTTTTTTGCAAACTCGATAATTTCTCCTTTCTTTTTATCATGAGCTATTAAAGCAATTTTCATGACCATCATCCCCTTTTTAACATTTTTGCAATACGTTTTCATACTAAAATTATACTATAATTTTATATAATTAAAAAGATTATTTTCGCTTAATTTATCATCTAATCAATCAAGCTCTTCTTCACATCTACTTCTAGTTATTTCATATAATTGATTTAATGATAATTCATTAGACTTTTTAATTTTCCATGCATTCATTTATGTTATTATTCCCTTCATAATATATTTTGTTTCATAATTTATTAAAATCATACTTAATATTGTGTTATTAAAAAAATTGACAGTCCTTAATATAAAAATTAACTAAAAAAATATAAGAGATATTTCTTAACAACAAATATCCCTTATATTTTTCTTTATTAACAATATACTTTTATTATTTTAACTTTGAATTTCTATCTTATTTGTCCACTTCCATAAATAATATATTTTATTGTTGTTAATTCCTTAAGTCCCATTGGACCTCTAGCATGTAGCTTTTGAGTACTTATTCCTATTTCAGCTCCAAATCCAAATTCAGAACCATCTGTAAATCTTGTTGAAGCATTCACATAAACAGCAGCAGCATCTATCCTTTGCAAGAACTTTTGAGAATTTTTATAGCTTTCTGTAATAATAGCTTCTGAATGTCCTGTTCCATATTTATTTATATGAGCAATTGCCTCATCTACATCCTTAACTACTTTTACAGCCATGATGTAATCTAAATATTCTGTTCCCCAATCCTCTTCATTAGCTTTTTCAATATCATTTATTATAGCTTGTGACGCTTCATCACCTTTAACGGCAACTCCGCTTTCTCTTAAAGCCCTAATAGCTATTGGTAAAAAGTCCTTAGCTATTTTTTCATTTACTAGCAACTTTTCAGCTGAATTGCAAACAGATGGTCTTGATGCTTTTGCATTAACAGCAATATTTTTTGCCATTTCAAAATCACAGTTTTCATCTACATATATATGGCAATTACCTGTACCTGTTTCTATAACTGGAACAGTAGCATTCTTAAGTACTGATTGAATTAATCCTGCCCCTCCCCTTGGAATAAGAACATCTATAAATTCGTTTAATTTCATCATCTCAGTTGCAATTTCTCTACTTGTATCTTCTATAAGTTGAACCGCGTCTTTAGGTAATCCAGCTTTTTCAATCCCTTTAGTTAAAGCCTTAACTATAGCTTTATTAGAATTAATAGCCTCACTACCACCCCTTAATATAACTGCATTTCCTGTCTTCAAACAAAGTCCAGCTGCATCACAGGTCACATTAGGTCTAGATTCATAAATTATCCCTATAACACCTAATGGAACTCTTTTTTGTCCTATTTGCAAGCCATTTGGTCTTTGCCACATTGAAATGACTTCGCCAGTTGGATCTTGAAGTTTAACCACATCTTTAAGTCCATCCGCCATTCCTTTAATTCTCTCATCACTGAGTGCTAGCCTATCTAACATAGCTTCTGATGTACCCTTTGACTTTGCAATCTCTAAATCTATTTCATTAGCTTTAATTATCGCTTCCTTTTCATTAATCAGTTCTTCAGCCATAAAGACTAGCGCGTCATCTTTTTCCTTTGTTGATGCAATACCTAATTCATAAGATGCTTCTTTTGCTTTTTGTCCCATATCTATTAAATAACCTTTTCCTAATAATTCACTCATTTTTTAGTCCCCATTTCTATTTTTTTATGGATGATACAAATAAAGTTCCTATTTCTTCACACTTTAGGATATCCAATAATATACTTGGTTCACTACCATTAGCCAAAACCATATCTACACCTGCTTTTGTCGCCGTTTTAGCTGCTGTTAATTTTGTAATCATTCCACCAGTTCCTAAATTCGAGCCAGCCCCCCCAGCACATTCTTCTAATTCAGGAGTTATATCCTTAACTTCTTTTAATAATTTTGCATGATCATTACTTCTTGGATCAGAATCATAAAATCCATCTATATCAGATAGTATTATTAACAAATCTGCATTAATTAATGAAGCTACTATCGCCGATAAATTATCATTATCCCCAAACTTAACTATATTCTCTATTTCATCTATTGCAACCGTATCATTTTCATTTACTATTGGAATTATTTTTTTCTCTAATAAAGTTTCAAATGTATTACATACATTTTCCCTAATATGATCATCTTCTACTACATCTCTTGTTAGCAAAACTTGACCTACTATATGACTATACTCTCCAAAAAACTTACTATATATATGCATCAATTCACATTGTCCAACTGATGCTACTGCTTGTTTTTCTCTTATACTTTTGGGCTTTTCTTTTAACTTCAACTTATTTACACCAACACCAATTGCACCTGATGTCACAAGTGTAATTTGCTTACCTGAATTAACTATATCAGACAAAATCCTTGTTAATTTTTCAATTCTACCTAAATTAATGTTTCCATTATCATAAGTTAATGTTGATGTACCTACTTTTACAACTATTCTATTTGCATCTTTTAACCTTTCACGAAAGCCCATTTTTACATCCCCTTAAAAGTCATATTTATTTCTTACATTTTATCTTACTATACCTAATTTATCTTATCAAGACAGAAAATGCTTTCCTTAAGTTTTTCCTAGATTATAATAGAACTTTGTAGTACGATTACTGTAAATAATTATATTTTTATTT
>Ga0183100_1001655_pt1 | contig 10715 bp, 6 predicted proteins | sample Biomet2_FD_127789 | JGI IMG/M metagenome (GOLD analysis project Ga0183100, IMG submission 127789) | Microbial communities from bioreactor (seeded with anoxic lake sediment) at LBNL, California, USA - Biofuel metagenome 2 | ecosystem: Engineered > Bioreactor > Anaerobic > Unclassified ...
AATATAATAAACTGAACTTTCTTTTTTAACCTTATACTAATGAAGGAGCTTGGATTAAACCATGTCCATATAAACTATCAGTACCAACAGGACCTAAATCCTTTGCAGTATCTTGAAGTAACTTACGTAATTGAGTGCTTGTATAAGTTGGATTAGCTTGTTTTAATAAAGCAATGTCACCTGCAACATAAGGAGTAGCCATAGATGTTCCACTCATTGTAACAGTTCCACCAGTATAACAATCACTTACTATTTGATAACCAGGTGCAACTACATCAAGTTCACTTCCAGTAGAAGAGAAATATGCTCTTAAATTATTGCTATCAGTTGCTCCTACAGCTATAACAGACTCGTACTTAGCTGGATAATTAATAGTATCTTTGCTTCTTACTGTTGCCGATTTACTACCAGTATTTCCAGCAGCAGCTACAACTAAGATACCTTTAGCATTAGCGGTATCGCAAGCACTTTTTAAAGCTTTTGAACTAGTTGAAGAACCTAAACTCATACTTATAATGTCTACATCTTGCCCTATAGACCAGTCGATTCCAGATATAATATCAGAAGTATATCCGGACCCATTGCTATCTAATGCTTTAACAGCATAAATTGAAGATTGTGGAGCTATTCCTACAACTCCAGTTCCATTTTGTCTTGCACCAATAATACCTGCACAGTGAGTTCCATGACCATTATCATCTTGATAAGAAGTTGTATAGCTGACTTCAGAAACTCCATTAACTACGGCATCTACAAGGTCAGGATGAGATGTATTAGCTCCTGTATCAATTACAGCTATATCTACACCTGAACCAGTATAATTACTCCAAGATTTTTCAGCACCAACTTTAGTTATACCCCAGTCCGTTATTTCATCTTGTATTGCAAACATTTTAGAATCTTCTTCTACACTAAGAACAGTAGAGTCTTTCTTTAAATCATTTATTTCATTATCAGTTAATTCAGTTATTATAGAATTTACATTAATAAGTTCTTTAACATCTTTCCTTTTTTCTTTTAATTTTGAACTTTTGTCCTTTGTGCTAGTTTTATCTTTCAACACAACTATAACTTTCTTTTGAGAATTTGTTGTAGTTTCTTGAGCATGTACTTTTTCTGTTGTAAGAAAAGATACAGATAAAGTTAATGCTAATGCTATTATAAGGCTTGTACTTTTTTTAAATTTTCCCATTTACTTAATCCCTCCAGTTTTATTGTTATATTGTAATAATATAACTATTATATAAATGTTATGTTATTTTAGCAAATTAATATTAATATGCTGAACTTCTATATTTATCGATTTCAAACATTATAAGTTTTTCTTAATGATTTTAATAATGGCTACCCCATATTTTTCTACACTTCACATTACCAAATCCATATATTTATTTAAGTTTTTCTATTGTTCTTGGTTTACCTCTAACAATAGCTTCAAGCCATAAATTATTATATAGAAAATATGGATTTACAATGTTATTAACATGAGATTTTTTTATTAAGTCACATTCTAATCGCATCTTTGACTTATTATTTTCTTTAATGTTACTAGTTCCCCAAAAATTACATTGGTAAAAATCATGAAAAAAATTAGACTTCTAATTTTAAGTCTGTATAATCAATATTAAGTTAGGCACATTCAAAAAAAATTAACAGACCAGTAGATTATATATTAGGTCTATTATTTTCTTTTATGTGCCTTATCTTTTAAAAATTTGGAGGTGCTTAATGAATAAAATAAAAAAATATTATATTGTTATTCCTATAATTACTGCAATACTATCACTTATAGTTATGGTAATGACATCTTTTAATACAGCAATAGTGCATAAAAGTTATTCTCTCTTTACAGAGGATTTAAATTCTAATAATATATCTACAGTAACAATGGACAACTCTTCTAAAATGACCGTTTTACTAAGTAATGGTGGTAAATATTCTACAGATAATCCACATACAGATACTTTAAAAGAAAGTTTATTACTAAAAGGAATAGAAGTTAAAGATGAAGCCACTCCCCCTCTTACAAAAACTATTCCTACTGTTATTCTAGCATTATCACTTTTAACACTAACAGCTATGGTTGTATCTAAGTCTAGAAGTGGTAGTTCTTCCATAACAGCTATGGACATGCAGGATTTTAGCAAAGATAAAAAATCTGCTTTAGATTTTCACGCTGTAGCTGGTAATGAAGAGGCTAAAGAAAGTTTAATGGACATTGTAGATTTTCTTAAAAATCCTGAAAAATATCAAAAATATGGTGCAAGAATGCCTAAGGGAGTTATCCTTTATGGTGATCCTGGTACTGGTAAAACATTGCTTGCAAAAGCAGTAGCTGGTGAAGCTGGTGTTCCATTTTACGCTATTAGTGGTTCTGACTTTGTGCAAGTGTATGTTGGAGTTGGTGCTGCAAGGGTAAGAAACTTATTTAAGAAAGCAAAATCTCATGGAAAAGCTGTAATATTCATCGATGAGATTGATGCTATAGGTAAAGCAAGAAGTAATAATAAAAATGGCTCTAGCAATGATGAAAAAGATCAAACATTAAATGCTCTTTTAACAGAAATGTCTGGTTTCGGAGAAGAAGAAGGTATAGTAGTAATTGCCGCTACAAATAGATTGGACATGCTGGATAATGCGCTTCTTAGACCAGGTAGATTTGATAGACATATAGAAGTATCATTGCCAGATGTTAATGCTAGAGAAAGGATTCTATCTCTACATTTAAAAAACAAACCTCATGAAAATCTTGATATAAAAGATATTGCAAAAAAAACTATATATTTCTCTGGTGCAAAATTAGAAAGCTTAATAAATGAAAGTGCTATTTTAGCTGCTAAAGATAATAGTAATTCTATTACTTCAGCTCATATAGAAAGTGCTTACTCCATAACTTTAGCTGGGCATGAGAAAAAAGAAAGAAGTTATCTTAAAGAAGAAGACAAACTTCTTACTGCATATCATGAAGTAGGACATGGGTTGGTTGGCATGTTATTACTTCCACAGGACAAGGTTTCTAAGATAACAATTATACCAACTACTAAAGGTGCTGGTGGTTATACTTTAACTATTCCTGAGGATACCAATTACCACAGAATTGATTATTTAAAGAATAAAATCAAAGTTTCACTTGGTGGTAGAGCTGCAGAAGAAATTATTTTCGGAAAAGATAAAATTTCTACTGGAGCACATGGAGATATCTCTCAAAGCACTGATATTGCATTAAAAATGGTTACCGAATACGGTATGGGAGAAACCTTGGGACTTATAAAACTTTCAAGTGTTGGTTCTCTATATAGTAGTTATGGAAATCCTGTTATTGAAGAATGTAAAAATCTTGTTAATCAACTATATGAGGAAACTCTAGAACTTTTAAAAGAAAATAGAGACTCTCTTGATAAAATAGCTTTAGAATTATTAGAAAAAGAAACTTTATATGAAGCTGAACTAAATAAACTAGCTATATAAGAACAAAATCTCCATGAAGTCGAGTATAACTGTTATCTACAGCCAGTTCCTCAAGCTGTTTCCTATATAATAAAAAAATACAAGCTGTTTAATAGGACAGTATATAGTTTTGTTTTTACATAAAACTATATACTGTTCTATTATATTTTCTTGTTAAGACATATCAAAGTTTAAGATCTATTCCACTTTTCTTTTCCTTCATTAATATTTCAATTAATTGGACAATTTGTGCACCTGCCTCTACTGGTGGTATTCCATTTTTGTGTATATTTGATATTACAGTTCTTTGTGATTCTGTTTTTTACTACTTGCTTCGTATGCTATATAACAGCTCATACTCTCCTGTTGCAAGTCCTGGTCTTGTTATATATTCTTCCTTATCCTTTAATAATGTTTGAAATTTTAAAAAACCTAACTCATCAACTAAAATGTACAATTCACACTTTAGGCTAAAATTTTTAATACTTTTACAACTATTAAATGTACCTTATTATTTATTTAATTGTAGATTTCCAAGAATCTACATATTCTTCTAATATTTTATGAAGTGCTTCACCGATTTTCGAATAAGCTTCATCATTAAGATTTGCTAAAGATATTCTTATAGACCACTCGGGACCTTGGAAGCCACCACCACTTAATAATACTATAGATGATTCTTCAGCTAATCGGTATAAAATATCTACTGGCTTATATTTATTTTGCAAATACTCTCCAAATTCATGCCCATAATAGCAAATGGCCCATTCTAACAAATCAAATTCTGTATAGTAGGCAGCATCATATGGATCCTTCCTTAAATCTAAACCTAACCCTTTGAATAGAAGCTTTTGCCTACGTCTGCAAATGTTCTTTGTCTGCTTCTTATATTTATTTTCCTTATCAAGCAGAGCAAAAGCACAGAAAAAAGCCATTTGAACCTGTTGAGGTGTTGATAAACCGGCTGTATGGTTAAGCGCAACTTGACGGCTATCTGCTACTATTCGATCTATAAATGCTATGTCATCAGGTTGAATGGAAAGTGCTCCGTAGCGCTGCCTTAGCTCAATCTTTTTTTCCTCTGACAGTTCTTTTAATAATTTATCAAAAACATTTTCTTCTTGAAGCACTATTGTTCCTAAACGCCAACCAGTTACTCCAAAATATTTTGAAAAGGAATATACACCTATTGTATTATACGGTAAGTCAGCCATCAGTGAACGAAAGTTATCGACAAAAGTGCTATATACATCATCAGAAATAATCATTAAGTTTGGGTTACAGCTTTCTACTATATGTACTAATTGTTTAACTGAATCAGGTTTAATTGAAACGGAAGGAGGATTACTAGGATTAACAACAAACAGAGCCTTTATGCTAGACTCCTTAAGTTTATTAAGTTCTGATTCAGGATATTGCCAAGTATGGGTTCCATCATTTGTTAGCTCTATTGCACTAATATGTACAACTTCAAAATTATAACGAGGCAATTGTGGTATTTCAAGATAAGGTGTAAAAACTGGAACCATTAATGCTATTTTATCTCCTGGTATTAACAATTCGTTAGCTATTAAACTATCGAATATATAGCACATTGCTGCAGTAGCACCCTCTACAGCAAAAATATTAAATTTACCAACAGGAGGTTTGTTATAGCAGAGCTCTTGAACAAGATATTCATGAACAATGCTTTCAATATGAACTAGCATTCTATCTGGCACTGGATAGTTATCACCAATAATTGCATCAGCTAGCTCTAATATCCAACTATCAGGATCAAATTTTTTACATTTGACTCCATAATCAATTATATTTGTTAAAAGTGCTATTCCTGACATATCCTTATGTTTTTTCAAATATGTATAGAGCCGTTCAGCAATTCCTTCTTTTCTTGGCATACCAGCCAAATCACCATCATTCCAAACTCTTCTTGTTTCTTCTACTGCAAAAATACCAAAGTAAAAAAAAGCCTCTCTAGGTGTTGCTGCTGTCCAATTGGGATTTCCTCTTCCTGCATCTAATAGTGTATGAGCACTCTTTTCTCTTTGCCCTTCTGTGAGGTTAATTAATTTATTTTTAAATTCGAAGGGACTAATCTTACCATAAATATTTTCTATTTCTTGACGTTGAACATTATGAATATCCATAAATAGTACTCCTTATCTAAGTTATATATAAATATTATTTATATTGTTTGATAAGTTTTAATAATTTATTCATATTGAGTACTAATATATAAACTATAATTCAGGTTGCTTCCTTTATTACTTCATTTTCTTAATTATATATATCAGAAAACTCTATTTTAATTTTTTCTACCCTATCTTCGCTTGTACAGATGTTGATTTTATCCTCATGTACTAATCTTACAGGAAGCTCTATTCTAAATTCGCTTCCTTTACCTAGGATACTGTCTAATTCAATAGTCCCATCATGTAAGACTACTAATTCCTTAACTAATGATAGACCTATACCGCTTCCTTCTCTATTTCTAGATAAGGACTTGTCTACCTGAACGAATTTTTCAAATATGGATGATTGTTTTTCAATAGGTATTCCTAATCCCGTGTCTTTAACAGATATAATAATACTGTCAATTTTATCATATATATTAACTTCTATACATCCACCACTAGGAGTAAATTTTATAGAATTTGATAATAAATTAAGTATAATTCTTTCCATGGCATCTAGATCAAAAGCCATGATTTTTTCCTCTATTTCTGTGTCAAATGTAATAGAAATCCCCTTGCTTTCAACATAATCAACAACAGATAATACAATATCTTCTACTACGTTCACTATATCTTTATTTTGAAGTTGCGTAAAAAAGTGACCAGAATCAATCTTTGTGATATCTATAAGATTACTTATAATTCTAAGTAGTCTATAGGAATTTTGTCTTATTATATTTATATATTTTTCTATGGTACATTGACCTTGTTTACATGTACTATTTTTTAATTCCGTGACTTGAATCGCACTAAAAATTAAATTTAAAGGTGTTTTTAATTCATGAGACATATTAGAAAAGAAATTAGTTTTTAATTTATTATAATACTCAAGTTCTTTAATACGTTTTTCATTTTCCTTATTAATTTTCTGCTCTGTTATGTCAAGCCCTAGCAAAATTAATCCTTGACGAGTTCCATCATCATTAAAAAGAGGTATTCTTAAAATATCATAAATCTTATTAAGATTCTCCTTTTCATCTAGTATGATTTCTTCACTTCTGTATACAGTACCTGCTTTCCATGCTTCTTCATCTTTACTTGCCCACTCAGTAAGTAAAGACTTTGCCTTAATTGGAATATCAGATAGCTCATGAATATTCTTATTTTTATAGTCTTTTTCATTAATGTTCAATATGTCCAGGATTAGCTTATTGACTTCAAGGAACTTACCTTCAGGGCTTTTAAAGCAAACTAGATTAGGACTTGAATTTATTAATGTGCTTAATAAACTCTCACTATTACACAATAATTTTTCAACCAATTTACGTTTTCTTATATTACGCTTTATAAAAATTAATGCTAACGCAAATATAAGTATAACTATAGTTGTAAAATACAAAATTAATTTTTTAGATATTACATAAGATTTAGTTGGCTCGTTAACTATTTTTGAATCTTTAGGTAAATCATTTAAATTAATATGAAATTGTTTCAACATCTCATAATTAAATACATAATTATGAGATGAATCTTCAGTAACAGGTATATTATATGGTTTTTCACCATCTAATATTCTTAAAGCTAATTTACCTACTTCTTGTCCCAAATCATTGCCGTTTGTAATCACGCCTCCAACACTTTCTTTGTTAAGTTGCACATAGTATGGAGAGTATACAGGTATGTCAATATCTTTAAAGAGAAATTCTGTGCTACTCTGAACAGACATATCTTGACCTGTATCATCCTTAATTGTTCCACCAAAATAAATAACAGTATCTTTAGATAACTTATTTATTTTTTCTTTAACTTTTAGAATATTCTCCTCATCACAAAATAAAATGTCAACTTTATTTTTATACAAAGGAGTTAACAATCCCTTTGATTCTGCATTATTATCAATTACAAATATTTGTTTAGTATTAGGATGAAGCTTCAAAGCAATATCTATAGTACCTTGGATATCATTACCCTTTACTCTCCCCGTAAAAAGCGGGTGCTCACTTATAATAGACTTATTAAAGTTATGTATGCCACTAAATACAACAGGGATATTATGAAATAACTCATCTCCATATTTCAGTAAAAAATCAAATGCATTATCATCTAAAACAATTACGGCATCAAATTTAATGTCTGAAAAACTACTTTTATACAACTCATAATATTGTAACCAAGATTTCTCTCCCGATCCCATATATTCCATTTTTAGACTTATATTTTTTTTACTATCCATGAATTGTGAATTTATTGAAGATATAATTTCATCAGTCCATTCCTTTGATTCATATCCAGAAATAATAGTACTTTGATTTCCATAGGAACTTAAAATTAGCACATTTTTTTCGTCTACACCCTGAGCAAAAACAGTTTTTGTAAAGAAAAGAGAAAATATGAAAAATACTACAAGAAAATTATATTGTTTTTTACATTTATTATACTCAAACATAGTTTATCCCCCTAAAGAAAACATGCGTAATAGCTATTCTTTTAATTATTGCATAATTATACAAACTATATAGTATTACTCTAATAATTTTAACAGATATAATTTTATTTTTTTGTAGAAATGTGTATATTTTTCACACTTTATTTCTACATTTTTTATATCTAAAAAAATGGAGCACTTCATTTCTGAAGTGCTCCATTTCTATTTTTTATATTAAACGTTGAATAACATATCTTCATAAGTTGGTAGTGGCCAGAATTCTTCATCAACTATCGTTTCAAGCTTATCAGCGTCAATTCTTAAAGTATTCATTTGTTCAAATACTTCGTATCTATACATCATTCCTAAATCAAATATATCACCTTCGAAGTTATCAGCTTTTTCAACTGCTTTTTCAAGAAGCGCTACATTTTTGTTTAATGAAGCTGTTAATGTTGAAACTTCAGTTAATAATTCAGTTTGAACTGATATATCTGCATTTATGCCAGTAGCTTTTATAGTGTTTATTGATTCTGCAACACTCGTAGCAAACTGAATTACAGCAGGTATAATTTGACGTTTTGCCATTTCAAGTGTTGTTAAAGCTTCTATGTTTATAATTTTATTATAGTTTTCAATAGTAATTTCATAACGAGATTCTGCTTCTACTCTAGTTAAAACTCCATGTTTTTCTAATACGGCTTGATTCTTTTCAGAAATCATAGCTTTAGCAGATTCTACAGTAGATTTAATGTTTGGAAGTCCTCTTCTTTCAGCTTCAACAACCCATTCATCAGAATATCCATTTCCATTAAATATTACTCTCTTATGAGATTTAACAATATTAGTTAATATTGTTTGTATTTCAGCCTTTAAATCAGAAGCATTTTCAAGTTTATCTGCAATTTCAGATAAAGTTTCAGCAACTATTGTATTTAAAACGAAATTACAACCAGCAATTGAAGCTGAAGATGGAACCATTCTAAATTCAAATTTATTTCCAGTGAATGCAAATGGAGAAGTTCTATTTCTATCAGTTGCATCTTTTGGAAGTGGAGGTAATGTATTTACTCCAATAGTTAATTCACTTGAAGATTTAGAACTTGTAGCTGGACCTTTTTCGATTTGTTCTAATACATCTTCTAGTTGATCTCCCAAAAATATAGAAATTATAGCTGGTGGAGCTTCATTAGCACCTAAACGATGATCATTTCCAGCATTAGCAGCTGATACTCTTAATAAATCTGGATATTCATCAACAGCTTTTACTACAGCACAAAGGAATAAAAGGAATTGTTGATTTTCGTGTGGAGAGTTACCTGGTTCAAGAAGATTCATTCCATCATCAGTACCCATTGACCAGTTGTTATGCTTACCTGATCCGTTTACTCCAGCAAATGGTTTTTCATGAAGTAAGCAATATAAGTCGTGTTTTTCAGCAACTTTCTTCATTATTTCCATTGTAAGTTGGTTATGGTCAGTTGATATATTTGTTGTACTAAATATAGGAGCTAATTCATGTTGAGCAGGAGCAACTTCATTATGCTTAGTTTTAGCTAATATTCCAAGCTTCCAAAGTTCTTCATCTAACTCTTTCATGAAATCAGAAATTCTTGGTTTTAATGTTCCGAAGTAATGATCTTCAAGTTCTTGACCTTTTGAAGGTTTTGCTCCGAATAATGTTCTTCCAGTTAATATAAGGTCTTTACGAGCATCATACATTCTTTTATCAATTAAGAAGTATTCTTGTTCAGGACCTACAGTTGTAATAACTTTTTTAGTAGTAGTATTGCCTATTGCTCTTAAAACACGCATAGCTTGTTTATCTAAAGCTTCCATTGAACGTAATAGAGGAGTCTTCTTATCTAAAGCTTCTCCATTGTAAGAACAGAATGCAGTAGGTATGCACAATGAATCATCTTTTATAAATGCTGGCGAAGTACAATCCCATGCAGTATATCCTCTAGCTTCAAAAGTAACTCTTAGTCCACCTGAAGGGAAAGAAGATGCATCTGGTTCACCTTTAATTAATTCTTTGCCTGAAAATTCTAATAATACGTTTCCGTCTGAAGTTGGATTTATAAAAGAATCATGTTTTTCAGCAGTAATACCAGTCATTGGTTGGAACCAGTGAGTAAAGTGAGTAGCACCTTTTTCAACAGCCCAATCTTTCATTGCAGATGCAACAACATCTGCAACTTCTGGCTGAAGAGAAGTACCTTTTTCGATTGTCTTTTTCAAAGCTTTATAAGTAGCCTTTGGAAGACGTTCTTTCATTACAGCATCGTTAAATACATTTGATGCAAAAATTTCATTAATTTTGTTCATTAATAAGATCTCCTTTCAGATATACAACATTATTTAAATTGTTATTAACTAATTAAAAACATTAACAATATAGTAAAAATTTTAGAATATAAATATTAAATTGTCAACAAAAAAATATAAAACAAAACAACAGACAATTCCCTTCATAAATACATATTTGGAATAAAATACATATTAAAAAAATAAAAAGCTAAAGAATATTAAAATATTTCTTTAGCTCCATTGCTAAAATTATATTCAATTAGTAAGCTAAACCCTATTATTACTAGGATATTTACAACTAAAACTACCATAATCTTAAATACTATATATATATATTATACTATATTGTTAAGGGTTGT
>Ga0183100_1001656_pt1 | contig 10706 bp, 10 predicted proteins | sample Biomet2_FD_127789 | JGI IMG/M metagenome (GOLD analysis project Ga0183100, IMG submission 127789) | Microbial communities from bioreactor (seeded with anoxic lake sediment) at LBNL, California, USA - Biofuel metagenome 2 | ecosystem: Engineered > Bioreactor > Anaerobic > Unclassified ...
TAACATAATTTTAATGCATTTATATAGAATTATTTGTTAATTTATTTTCCTGCAATAAACAAATGAATTACATTTGCAGTCTATAAAACTATTATTTACAACAAGACATTAACTAATTAAAATAAACTATGAGAAATATAGTAATAATTTTATTCATATTTTCATTACTGACAACAGGATGTACCAAAGATGATGTTGAACGCAAAGCAGAAACTCAGGTAAGTATTTATGTAAGAAATGCCGGTACACTATCTAAATTAATACCAGCAAACAGTAAATACACAATAACCGACCTCACCGTTTCAGGTTATCTGGATGGAGATGATATTCTTTTCATTCGCGAAATGGCAGGAGGAGGTTTTACGGCAGATGACAAAACAGAAGGAAAGCTGGCGCGTTTAGATCTGACCAATGCACATATAGTGGCTAGTATGAAGCATTATTTTTGTGTAAAGAACAGCGATTACGACTATACTTTTTACCCGACAGGTGATAATTTTATCAATGCCGAGATGTTTTCTTACCTAAGTAGTCTGACATCAATTACCTTGCCCAAGAATATTATTTCTGCTGCTAGCGAAAGTTTTAATAAATGCCTCAGTTTGAAAGAAATCAATGTATCAAAAAACAATACCCAGCTTACAAGTATAGATGGAATTCTGTTTAGCAAAGACAGTACTGAACTTCTGGCATTCCCCTATGCAAAAGCCAATACATACACTATTCCGAATTACGTTAAAAAGGTTTCTGAAACAGCCTTTTCTTATTGCGCTATGCTCACTACTGTATCTATTCCAGGTAATCATATAAATTTAAAGAATGGTGCCTTTCATGATTGTACCGGATTAACCTCTGTCTATTTGGGTGATGATATATCATTTATAGGATATGATGTTTTTAGCAACTGTACATCCCTGAAAGATATTTATTCAAAGAGTAAGACTCCTATTGAAGAGTATCATGCATTTACTAATGTAGACAAAGCAAACTGTAAAATTCATGTACCAAAAGGTTCTGCTGCTGCATACAGAAATGCCGACGGGTGGAAAGAATTCACTAATATAGTTGAGGAATAGAAATGCTTGAAACTGGTTATATAGCAATTAGTGCAAGTAATTTAGACTGATAGAGTAATGCTGCATTACCAGCAAAGCATCTTCTAAAATATTGAAACCTCCTTTTAAACAAACATAGTTTAAGAGGAGGTTCTTTTGTTTATGGCTCACCCAGGAACTCAGCAATAGCCTTTACTTGGCGCGGCGTAAAGATCCGGTTCCGGTGGTTGTACTCCAGTCGGGCAAGCTCTTCCGTGAGACCGCAATTGCCCGATATCCATCGCGCCAACGTACGCAGTGCTCCCGAAACTGTCATATCGGGATTGTAAAGGCATGCCAACTCTACTTTGGTGTATGCCCTGATCTTAAATTCTTCTTCAGTTTTCATGGTTCATTCATTCTTCATAATGTAATAAAGTTACGATTTTTCGTTGGGATTTACAAGAATATAACGCATTAAAACACAAGCCAGTTGTAAATAATTCATTCTAATAACCTCTAATACATTCTACTGTTTTCGACCAGAAAAAGAGCTTTATATTTGTAGTGTTAACAAAGAGAATGATGGTCCATCTACAAAGAGTATTAATCAAATAAAACGAAAAACAAAATGAGTGTAAAGTATTCAGTTGTAATGAGAAAGAATCCTTCAAAGATGTCACTACCGGGCAAGTATTATGCGCTGGCTCAGGCCTACGGCGAAATGGATTTCGATGCAATCTGCGAGGATGTGGAAAGCAGATGTACGGTAACAAAGGCGGATATAACCGCAGTGCTGGAGAGTGTACTGGTATCAATGAAAGCCGGATTGGCCAACGGGCAGATTGTGCGCATGGGTAACTTCGGAAGCTTTCAGGTTGGGGTGAACGGCACCGGAGCAGATACAGAGAAAGAACATACAGCCAGTATGATAAAGGGGACAAGGATCTCCTTCCGTCCGGGTAAGCTGATCACCGATATGCAGAAAACCCTGTCGTTCGCACAGGTTGCCAAGCTGCCTGCCAAGACCAAAGCCACGGCTCCTACAGTGTAAGCAAATAAGTCCGCTGCCTTTGCAGAAAGAAAGCTGAGCAGCGGGCAAAGCTTAAAAGTAAAGCAGACCTCTCCTATTTTAATAACCTAAATAAAAAACAAAAGACGAATGAAAATCATAGATGGCATAGTAAGTATTTTGCAAATGGTTCTTCCCTTTCTGAAGAAGAAAGACGCCAAGCAGGTGCAGGACTTCACAGACCTGGTAAAGAGTCAGTTCGACTACCTGATGGAACAAATCACCAGGTTTGAAACGGACTACTTTGAGCTCTCCGAGAAAGTAAAGCAGATGTATCAGGAGATTATCAATCTCAATGCCCAGCTCAACATGGCACTTAAAGGACAATGTTTGGTAACCGCCTGCAAGGACAGACAATAATAAAAAGAAGACATGAGAGAAATCAACCTGATAGTAATACATTGCTCGGCAACACGGGCAGACAGAGACGTAACAGCACAAGACATAAATGCAACACACAAGGTAAGAGGATTCAGTTCGTGGGGCTATCACTACTACATCCGCAAGAATGGCAAAGTAGAACCCATGCGCCCCCTTGACGAGCCAGGCGCTCATGCCCGTGGACACAATGCCAGGTCAATAGGCGTGTGCTACGAAGGCGGTCTGGACATCAACGGCAAGCCAGCCGACACCCGCACCCTCTCCCAGCAAATAGCGCTGCATGCCTTGGTGAACAACCTCCTGAAGAAATTCCCCGGCTGCAAAGTGAAAGGTCATCGCGAGCTAAGCCCAGATAAGAATTATGACGGGATTATTGATCGCTCCGAATGGGTAAAGGAGTGTCCTTGTTTTGATGTTTCGGGGGAGGTTTGGGGGTAAGCAAAACAATAGTCCCTTTATTTCAACAATGATTTATTCTCAATAAGAAAACAAAAAAGTCCCTCAGCACTAAGCTGAGAGACTCTTACAAGAAAATTATTATGTAGTTCTTTCTTTAGCTTTACTTTGAAACAGCTTCCAGTTTCTTCATTATAGAGAAGATAAATGTACCTGAGATAACACAAAGCACTACAAGAACGCCCCACATCATCCATAATTGGATTCCCCATAAGTTACCAATGATTGCTACACAATAGTTACCTACCGCTGTAGCAGCAAGCCATCCACCTTGCATCAGTCCTTTATATTTTGGAGGAGCTACGCGGGAAACGAAGCTTAATCCCATCGGACTTAGGAATAGTTCGGCAATAGTCAGCGTGAAATATGTTCCAATCAACATGTTTGGTGAAACTAGAACATCACTTACTCCACCGGTAGATGCAATTGCATCGGGAGTAGGTAAACCTAGTGAACCTACAGCCATCAAAACAAATGCGATAGCTGCAATGAACATACCCATACCAATTTTACGTGGTGCAGATGGTTCTTTTCCTCTGTTATTAAGCATTGAGAAGAATGCCACTGACACCGGTGTCAGGATAACGATAAAGAATGGGTTGAATTGCTGGAAGATTTCCGGAGTAATATTAATGACTTCGGGCATGCCAGCATAATAAGCATACGCTCCAGCTGCACCTACAAGAAAGGCAGCAGCACTGATTATCTTTCCATTTAGTTTCTTTGCCTGCAAGAATCCAAGGAATCCGTAGAAAGCAATAATCATCATAACCATGGTAGGCAGACCGAAGCCTATTCTGGTAAGACCTTTAACAGCACTATTGGTATAGTCGCGGGCAAACCATGTCAATGTTAATCCGTTCTGATGGAATGCCATCCAGAAGAAGATAACAACAGCAAAGACAAGACATAAGGCAACTACACGTTGTTTTGTCTCGGCAGGGCTCAATTCTTCTACATGGTTATTCTGGCCAGAAGCTTTATCTGCTTTTTCCTGTTCGCGGGCTGTAACATCGGCACTCTTATAGTACTTACGGAAAGCCAGGAATATTATTAAAGAGATTATCAGAGAAATACATGCTACGGCAAAACCATAGTTATATCCCTGAGAAAGTTTTTCAATATAATTAGCACCGAAAGCTGAAAGATTGGCACTTGCACCCGGTGTCTGAGCTTCTGCTAGTTGCTTAAAGTTAGCCAATCCTTCCGGAGTAATTGTTCCGTTTGCAAACTGATGAGCCAGTGCAGGAATCTTTGCTTCGTAAAAGAGTCCGGCTTTCTTCAGGAAGTAATTATATACCGCACCTGCTGCCGAAGGAGCAAAGAATGCGCCAATATTGATACACATATAAAAGATACTGAAAGCAAGGTCGCGCTTTGAGCTGTACTTAGGATCATCATAAAGATTACCGACCAAAGCCTGCAGGTTTCCTTTAAAGAATCCTGTTCCTGCAGCAATCAGACCTAATGATCCGAACATCATCACTTTGGCAACGGTATCAACTCCCGTAGGAATAGCCAATAACAGGTAACCGGTGAACATGACAACAACTCCGAGAATAATAGTTTTTCCATAACCAAGGAAGCGGTCGGCAACAATACCACCTATCAAAGGAAGGAAATAAACTAAGGCCAGGAAACTTGAGAAAATAAGGCTGGATGCTTTCTTATCGAAACCAAATTTTGCCTGGATAAAAAGAACAAAAATGGCCAGCATGGTGTAATACCCAAATCGTTCGCCCATATTAGCAAGGGCCAGAACAAATAATCCTTTAGGATGTCCTTTTAGCATATAGTCTGTTTTAGTGTATTGTGTCTGTTTTACTTCTCGATGCTTAGTAATTCGATCTCAAATATCAGAGTAGAGAATGGCTTGATAGGACCTGCTTCTCTTGAACCGTAACCCAATTCCTGAGGAATGTAAAGTATCCATTTTGATCCTACAGGCATAAGTGTCAACGCTTCTGTCCAGCCCTTAATAACCTGACCGGCTTCCAACTCTGTTGGTTCGTTTCTCTTGTAAGAGCTATCGAACTCTGTTCCATCAACCAATGTACCTTTATAGTGAACCTTTACTTTGCTGGCAGCTGTAGGTATCGCACCTGTTCCTTTAGTTACAATCTTGTATTGCAGACCACTTGCAGTAGTAATTACACCTTCTTTAGTCTTGTTCTCAGCTAGAAACTTAACTCCTGCATCTTTGTTTGCTTTGTATGTTTGTTCCAGGTTCTGATCTTTCATTTTTTCCATATTGGCCTGAACATATTTCTGCGCATCGGCAACATTCATTACTGCTCCCTTACCAAGTACTCCGGCAATGAATCCGTTCAGATAAAGATCTTTATTGATACTTTGAGTTGTTTCTTTTCCAAAGATTTCCTGATTTACTCCACTTAGCATCTGCCCGTTTACCTGCTGACCAATCAAGATTCCGGCATTATATGCACTGGCTTTCTTGTCTGTAGTTTTAGAAACGTCAATTATACCTTTGATGAACTCATTAATGTAAGTAGTATCAACATTTAATTTGCTTACAAGATAATCTCTCAATCCTTGTGTCTGTGCAAGTCCCACGGAGTAGGCAATAGAGTCCATCTGGCTTTTCAGTGATACAGCCGGCAAAGCAACAGGAGCTTCCGCTTTTACCTGTTTTTCCGTAGTTTTAGCTTTCTTTGATGCAGGTTTTCCCTTGCTTGTTTGTGCGTTAAGATCCATAACATTGCTCTGTAAGCAAAGTACGGCAACCAGTAAAAGTAGTTTTTTCATTTTAAATTGTTATTTGATTTTATGTTATTAATAATAGTTTTACTCTTCACTAAACAATGTGCAAACCTCGGCTCTGACCTCTTTAATCAAGTCGTTCGGGTTGATTTTAATCTGCAAACCTCTTTGTCCGGCACTTACATATATATAAGGATGGTCAAGACATGTGTTATGTATATAGGTAGGAAAATGTTTCTTCATGCCGATAGGTGAACAAGCTCCACGGATATATCCTGTTGTAGGCAGAAGCTCTTTCATTGGTATCATATCGCAGCTTTTGTTTCCTGAAACCTTTGCAGCAAACTTCAGGTTTACCTCCTTATCTCCGGGAACGACACAAACAAAATGACCGGTCTTGTCTCCCTGAAGTACCAGAGTCTTAAATACCTGATCAATATTCTCTCCCAAACCATCGGCCACATGTGTGGCGCTCAGATCGTTTTCATCCACTTCGTAAGGAATAAGTTCATATGCAATCTTTGCTTTATCCAGCAAACGAGCTGCATTCGTCTTATTTATTTTCATATTCGTATTCTAATTCTTTCTTTAAAAACATCGGAGTGTATCCTTTCTTACACTCGGCCACTTGTTCGGGAGTTCCACAGCTCAATAGCTCTCCTCCACCTTTTCCCCCTTCAGGTCCCATATCAATAATGTGATCGGCCATCTTGATAACGTCCAGATTATGCTCAATCACGATAATTGTATTTCCTTTATCGACCAGTTTATTCAGTACTCCCATAAGTACTCGGATGTCTTCAAAATGAAGTCCGGTAGTAGGTTCGTCAAGAATATATAAAGTCTTTCCTGTATCTCTTTTTGATAGCTCAGTAGCCAGTTTTACTCGCTGACTCTCGCCACCGGATAGTGTGGTAGATGGCTGCCCGAGGCGGATATATCCCAGTCCCACCTCCTGAAGTACCTTTATCTTGTTTAATATCTGAGGTACGTTTTCAAAGAACTCTACAGCCCTGTTTATAGTCATATCGAGTACATCTGCGATAGATTTACCTTTGTACCTCACCTCCAGAGTTTCGCGGTTATATCTTTTCCCATGGCATACTTCGCAAGGCACGTACACATCGGGAAGGAAGTTCATTTCAATGGTTTTGTAGCCATTACCCGAGCAAGCTTCACATCGTCCTCCTGAGACATTGAATGAGAAACGTCCGGGTTTATAACCTCTGATCTTAGCTTCTGGTAGTCCCACAAACAATGAACGGATATCAGAGAATACGCCAGTATAAGTAGCCGGATTGGAACGTGGAGTTTTACCCAATGGTGATTGGTCTACATTGACTATCTTATCAATGTTTCCTTCTCCTGCAATACTCTGGTAAGGCAATGGATCTTTTAATGAGCGATAGAACATCTGCGACAGTATGGGTTGCAGAGTGTTATTTATCAAAGTAGACTTACCACTACCCGAGACACCGGTTACACAGATTAGTGTTCCAAGCGGGAAATCTACATCCACACCTTTCAGGTTGTTTCCTGTTGCACCTTTCAGAGACAAAGTAAGTCCGTTGCCTTTTCTTCGTTTGGCAGGTATCTCTATCCTTTTTTGTCCATTGAGGTAACGGGAAGTCAGCGTATCTGTTTTAAGCATTTCGGCAGGAGTTCCTGCAAAGACCACTTCTCCACCAAGGCGTCCGGCTTTAGGTCCCATATCAACAACATAATCGGCAGCAAGCATCATGTCTCTGTCGTGTTCCACCACAATAACAGAGTTACCCGAATCCCGTAAAGCCATCAATGATTTGATTAGCTTTTCATTATCTCGCTGATGCAATCCGATACTTGGCTCGTCGAGGATATAAAGTACATTCACTAGCTGAGAACCGATCTGCGTTGCCAGACGTATACGTTGGCTCTCACCACCTGATAGTGTAGCAGAGGAACGTTTAAGAGAGAGATATTCTAGTCCAACATCAAGCAGAAACTTTAGTCGGGTACGTATTTCTTTTAATATTTCTACGGCAATTTTCTTTTGTTTTTCACCAAGGAATTGATCAACATTGAGCAACCATTCATAAAGTTCGGAAAGATCCATGGACGACAGATCGTCAATGTTTTTATCATGAATGCGGAAATGCAGAGCTTCTTTGTTGAGTCGGGCACCGTTACATTCAGGACAGACTGTAGTTACAGAGAACTGATCAGCCCACTTTTGTGCAGTAGCCGATGCATCCTTTTCCTGAAGCATCATGATGTACTTTATAACCCCTTCAAACGACATAAAATAATCTGAAGAAGAGCCAATAAGTGTTCTGTCAATCCTTATCCTTTCATCTGAGCCATAAAGTATTTCATCGATAGCATCATCGGGAAGATCTTTGATTGGTGTCTTCAGTTTTGCTTCGTACTTCTCGAGTATTGCAATGATCTGCCAAAATATCATAATATTTCTGTGCTTACCCAGTGGTACAATACCACCTTCGTGAATAGAAAGATTACGATCTGGTATAATCTTATCAATATCTATTTTATTGATAACTCCGAGTCCTTTACATTTAGGGCAGGCACCTTGAGGAGAATTAAACGAGAAATTATGAGGAGCAGGCTCACGATAAGACAATCCGGTAGATGGGCACATCAATCGTTTACTGTAATGACGCACATCCATTGTCTCGGCATCAAGTATCATTACCAACCCTTCACTTTGCAGCATAGCAGTTGCAACGCTCTGTTTTAGTCGTTTGGTGTCTTTTTCAGAAACTACCATTTTATCAATCACCACTTCTATATCGTGATTCTTGTAACGGTCGAGCTTCATTCCGTGCAAAATCTCTTTGATCTCTCCATCAACACGAACATTCAGATATCCTTTCTTGCGTATCTGTTCGAACAATTCCTTGTAATGCCCTTTTCTTGACTTAACTAACGGAGCAAGCAGATAGATCTTCTTGCCGTTATAATCTTTAAGAATCAAATCCAGAATCTGTTCTTCGGTGTACTTCACCATCTTTTCACCCGAAAGATACGAATATGCATCTCCGGCTCTTGCAAAGAGAAGACGCAAATAATCATATATCTCGGTAGTTGTTCCCACTGTAGAACGCGGATTCTTGTTTGTTGTCTTCTGTTCTATTGAGATAACGTGACTAAGTCCGGTTATCTTGTCTACATCCGGTCTTTCCATATTTCCCAGAAAATTCCGGGCATAGGTAGAGAATGTCTCAATATAACGGCGTTGTCCTTCTGCAAAGATTGTATCAAATGCCAGAGAAGACTTACCGCTTCCACTTAATCCTGTAATAACCGTAAGACTGTTACGGGGTATATTTACATCTATGTTTTTTAAATTGTGTACGCGCGCACCGTACACTCTTACCTGATCTTTATCTTCAACCATAATTATCTATTCTCCTGTTGTTCCACTACTCGTAGAACCGTTGTAACCACGCAGGATATTTATATCTCCTTTGTGATTGTATTTTATGCCATCCGCACCCTCGGCACGGACAACTATGAAATAAACACCGTCTTTAACTGCTTTCCCGTGAGATGTTCCGTCCCACCCCTCATCGGGATTGCTCCATTTATATAATTCTTGTCCCCATCTGTTGAATACTGTTGCATTAAACTTCACCAAGGATTTATATTTCACTTTAAATACATCATTTACTCCATCGCCATTCGGAGAGAAAGCATTAGGAACCGTCAACTCAGACTCGCTGATCTGAATATAAAAGATATCTGATTCATATGTTTGGCTGGTCGCTGTATCGGTTATGTAGAGTTTTACATAGAACTTACCCGAAGCAGTAAATGTATAAGTTGTTTTTTCATCAAAACGACTAAACAGAGTAGTTGAGAAGTCTTCACTCTGAGAAAACTTCCATTCATATCTTAATGTAGATGATGCATCTGAAACATTAGATGTAAACTCAACTTCCATAGGTGCTGCTCCTGTTAACTGATCCCCGGGCTCAATAGTCTGATCGCCTGTGACTGTTCCATTCTCGGAGAGTTGCTTAGCAGTTGGTGCAGCTTTTATTTCTATGGTCTGAGAATATAATGGGATTGAAATAAGCCACGATATAAGGCAAAACAATAGCGGAATGCCAATGTTTTGCTTTAAAATACACTTATTTATAGAATAATTCAAATCCATTTAAACAGTCATAAAAATATTCATCATGGTATTTTATTTATACCACACACCATAATTGCAAAATTAGTGTTTCCTCGTGAATTATTTAATTAAAAATGATAATATTATTTTCTTATCCTAATATATAATGCGAATATAACAGATTTTTGTACCTTTGCTTTCCATTTAGATTTAATGGAGGAATAATATCTGAACAAATGAATTTGCTTAAAACATTATATGTTGCTATACTGTTTACTGGATGTTCGTTTTGCAATATTTCAGCCCAGGAAAGCAATTTCTACTTTCTTCATACAATAGAAAAGGGACAAAGTCTTTATTCTATTGCCAGCATGTATAATATTCCAACAGTTGAGATTATTAAACTAAATCCGGGATGTAACGAGAAGATTCAGATAGGACAGAAACTTCGCATACCTCAGAATAAAGCCAAAAAGCAATCACATGTATTTCATACCATTAAAGATGGAGAAACTCTTTATGGACTTACGGTTAAATATAAAATAAGCGCAGATGAGATATGTGAAGCAAATCCTGGATTAAGCTCGGATAATTTTAAAGTTGGTCAAGTCATATCTATTCCTTCCACCTCTTTATCGTCTGAAAATAATAAGCAGTCCAGTACACAGCCTGCCATTCGTCCGGCAGTAAAGTCAAGATGTAAAGAGATGCATGAGGTGAAGAAGAAAGAAACAATATTCAGCATCTGTCAGCAATACGGTATTACCCAGGAAGAGCTTATTGAAGCTAATCCGGAACTGAAGAATGGCATTAAAAAAGGAAAGACAATATGCATTCCTTATCCAAAGCCCAAAGCAGAGATAAAAGCAATCCCTACTGATTCTGAGTTATTCAGCACCAGAAAGAATAAGGAACAAAAATT
>Ga0183100_1001657_pt1 | contig 10702 bp, 11 predicted proteins | sample Biomet2_FD_127789 | JGI IMG/M metagenome (GOLD analysis project Ga0183100, IMG submission 127789) | Microbial communities from bioreactor (seeded with anoxic lake sediment) at LBNL, California, USA - Biofuel metagenome 2 | ecosystem: Engineered > Bioreactor > Anaerobic > Unclassified ...
CCATGAAGCACGCGGTCCTGGGCCAGGGCAGCGAGCTCGTACTGTACCATGCCCTCGATCTCCCCCATCGGAGAAGCGGCAACATCCATTTGCCTGAGCTTGTAGGACAGCAGCGGATAGGGAAGGTACACGTCCTGGGACAGCTCGACCGTCCGGGTGAGACATCCATCCGCGCACTCGACCCTCAAGGAGAAGTTGCCAGTGATGACAGGGTAGGCAGGCACGCTCGACCCCTGCCATGAGGTAACGCTCTCATGCAGGGGTCCGAAGGACTCCTGGGTGTTGGCCAGAAGAAAAACGAGAGAGAGGTTGTGGGTGACCGACGAGCGAACGTCACCAGCGAGGGACGGATAGGACCGGACCAGAGAATCGTTGAAAGAGGAGAGGAAACTCTCCTGCAACGCGGTGCTGTTCAGCTGCCCGGCCCCCGCAGCCGAACTGAGCGCGCTGGAATAGGCGATCCTGGTCACGTCCTCGACCGCCGCGTCCATGGCCTCCATCAGGCCTTCCAGCCTTTCCTGAGGGATTCTTGTAGAGCCCTTCTGGTCCTCGAGCCCATAGAGCAGCGCAATGCTGACGGAGGAGAGGACCAGCAGCAGGACCGCGATAACGGAGAACGGCATCTGGGCCCTGCGGTCGGCCCCCCTCGCGCACCTGTCGTGTTTGCCCGCCTTGGTGAGTGTCATCGCCGACAGCGACGACTACGGTACTAAAAAGGGGGAGAGCTAACTGCAGGCTACATCCTCCGCTGGCACCGCCCCTACCTTCTGCCCTCCGGCCGATCCAGGGACATCTGGAAGAAATTGTCGAGATGGGCTGCCAGAAAGGGGTTGTCGGTGAAACCGCAGATCCGCAGGTCGGGGGTGGCCATCAGCGCGACCTCGTAATCGGTGATGACGTCGGTGGCCAACAGGTCCTGCTTCCTGATGACCTCACTGGCCTCGGGGACCTTGACCGAGGGCAGCGCCACCACGGTGACGTGGACCCCGCGCTTCAGGGCGTTGGTGAACTTGGCGGAGAAGGCATTGTTCAGCTCTATGAGGTCCGGGGACGATAGGAAGAACCGCTCCTTGGCCATGTCAAGCATCTCCCCGATCTTGGCCATAACGCTCTCCGTGCCCATGATGGTGTAGACCAGCTGGGGGCTGCCCTTCTCGGTCTGCGACCCCCTGAGGGAATCCAGCAGCTGGAAGCCCCGCTCCATCTCCGCGACCAGGCGGTCCCGGATCTCCAATGGTGGCACCGGATGGAAGACCACCGGCCGACCTCCCCTGGAGTTGACATACCCCTTCTTGCTGAGGGCCTCGAGCACCTTGTACGCCGATGTCCTCGGAATATCCGCAGTTTCGGCGACGTCCTCGGCGGTCCCATGCGAGCGCAGCACCAGGGCAAGGTACACCTTGGCCTCGTAGTCGGAGAGTCCAGTACGCCTGAGAAGCAATAGCACGTCCTCCTTTTCAAGTGCGTAGTTGGTGCCGTCCTGTCGCCTCTGATAATCCATGCTCCGCTCCCTCCTTGTCGCTCTATGGACTACAATAGTATTAAATTATCTCAAGCCGAATGATGGGGAAAGCGGGATGACGCTCGTATGATTGCAAAGGAGAGTGCGCTGAAAAAGGGGTTGCCCAAGGACACGCAGTCGCTGTGCCCTGAGTGCAAGAAGGTAGTGCCTGCGAGGATCTTCGAGTCCGAGGGCAAGGTCCTCTTGGAGAAGACCTGTCCTGAGCACGGGAAGGTCACCGATGTATACTGGTCCGATGTCGACCTTTACCTCAAGGCGGAGAAGTTCGCCTATGACGGCATAGGGGTCAGCAACGCCTTGATCCAGAACGCGAAGACCTGCCCCGACAACTGCGGGCTGTGCAACCTGCACACCAGTCACACCGCCCTGGCAAACCTCGATCTCACGAACCGTTGCAATATGAGATGCCCGATTTGTTTCGCCAACGCCAACCAGGCCGGCTACGTCTACGAGCCCTCCTTCGAGGAGGTCGTCAAGATGCTGGAGACCTTGAGGGCGGAGAGGCCCGTACCATGCACGGCCGTGCAGTTCTCCGGCGGGGAACCGACGATCTACCCCCGCTTCTTCGACGTCATCAAGAAGGCCAAGGAGCTTAAGTTCGCCCAGATCCAGGTGGCCACCAACGGCATCAAGCTGGCGGAGGATCCCGAGTTCGCCCGGAAGTGCGCCGAGGCGGGGCTCAACACGATCTACCTGCAGTTCGACGGTGTCACCGACGACATCTACATGAAGACCCGTTCGAAGCCGATGATGGACATCAAGCTCAAGGCCATCGAGAACGTCAGGAAGCTGAAGGAGCACCGGCCCTCCATCGTTCTGGTGCCTACCCTGGTCAAGGGGTTCAATGACCACCAGATCGGGGACATCATCCGCTTCGCCATTGAGCACCGCGACGTGGTGCGGGGGGTCAACTTCCAGCCCGTGGCGTTCACCGGACGCATCGACCAAAGGGAGAGGGAAGATGGCCGTTATACCATTCCAGATCTGGTCAGGGACATCAAGGAGCAGACCGGGTATGCCTCCGAGGAGGACTGGTACCCTGTGCCGACCGTGGTGCCCATCTCCACCTACGCATCCGCGCTGCTCGGGGAGCAGAAGGTGACGTTCACTCCGCATCCCCACTGCGGCATGGCCACCTACTGGTTCGTCAAGGACGCCAACACCATCGTGCCCCTCACCCAGTTCGTGGATGTGGAGGGGCTCTTCCACGAGCTGTACTCCCTCTCCGAGAAGACCCAGGACGCCACGTTCCCGAAGCTGTCCCTCATCAAGGCCAGGAAGATCCTCAAGGACCACCTGGACGAGAGCAAGATGCCGGAGGGGCTGACCACCACCCAGTTCCTGGACGTGCTGACGAACGTCTTCAACAACAACACCAAGGAAGGCCTGGCCAAGTTCTCCTGGGGCATGATGCTCATATCCTCGATGCACTTCCAGGATGACTACAACTACGACATAGAGAGGGTGAAGAGGTGTGTCATCCACTACGTCGTGCCCGATGGGAGGATCATTCCCTTCTGCGCTTACAACGGCGGACCGACCTACCGCACCGAGGTGGAGAAGAAGTTCTCCGTTCCCCTCGCGGAGTGGAGAAAGGCCAAGGGGAACGAGTACACCTGAGGTGCCTCAGATGATAGTATCGATCGAAAAGTGTCACCATTGCGGGGCCTGTGTGGGCTCCTGCCCCAAGAACGCGATCTTCCTCAACGATCTCGTGCTGGTCTTCAGCGAGGAGTGCAACCGCTGCGGCCGCTGCGTCAAGGTCTGCCCGGTCGGGGCCATCACCATGGAGGCGAAGAAATGAAAAAGATAGAGACCGACGTCGTAGTGGTCGGGGCCGGACCGGCCGGCAGCATGACCGCGAAGTGGGCCGCCAAGGGCGGAGCGGACGTGCTGATGATCGAGAAGCGCCAGGAGATCGGCTCCCCGGTCCGTTGCGGAGAGGGGATCGCCCGCTCCTGGCTGGACAGGGTCGGGATCACCGTGGACCCCAAGTGGGTGGCCCGGAAGGTCAAGGGCGCCAAGATCGTGTCCCCCTCCGGAAAGCACTCCCTCATGATCGACGAGACCAAGGCCGGCAACGAGGTCGGCTACGTCGTCGACCGCGTCTTCTTCGACAAGGCCTTGGCCGCGGACGCCGCCCGCGCCGGCACCAAGATCATGCTGAAGACCTCCGCCACCTCCCTCGTCAAGGAGGACGGCAAGATCGCCGGCGTCAGGGCGAACAGCTATGGTGAGCCGGTAGAGATACGCGCGAAGTGCGTGGTCGGAGCGGACGGGTTCGAGTCCCAGGTGGGACGGTGGGCAGGCATCGACACGACGCTGAAACCCAGCGACATCACCACCTGCTATCAGTACCGCCTTACCAACATCGATTACGATCCAGACTACAACGAGTTCATCCTCGGCTCGGTGGCCCCGGGAGGCTATGCCTGGGTCTTCCCCAAGGACGAGAACACCGCCAACGTCGGGCTTGGGGTGCTGCTCAGCAAGCTCAAGCACCCTGGAGAGGTCAAGGAGTATCTGGACAGGTGGATCGCCCGCGACCCCCGCTTCAAGAACGGTCAGCCCCTCGAGGCCGTCTCCGGCGCGGTATCGGTATGTGCCCCGCTAGACTCGGTCACCACGGACAACCTCCTGCTGGTAGGGGACTCGGCCCGCATGATCGACCCCATCACCGGGGGAGGCATCTCCCACAGCTGCCTCGCCGGCATGTTCGCCGGCAAGGTCCTGGCCAAGGGCGTCCAGGCCAACGACCTGTCCATGAACACCCTCCAGGAGTACGAGAACGCCTGGAGGGAAAAGATGGAGAACAGCCTGTGGCGGGACTGGATGGCCAAGGAGAAGCTCATAACCATCCCCGACGAGACCCTGGACAAGCTGGTGGAGGCGGTCAGCAAGGTGGACCTACAGAAGATCACCGTCCACAGCCTATTGGCCGCGGTCAAGCAGACCTACCCCGACCTGGTCAAGGAGTTCGAGGACCTCATCTGAGCTCCAAAACCCTTTCGGTTTTTCATCCTCTTCATCCTGGAACGATCGCATCAGTACGCATCCCCCATCAAAGCTGGATGTTATCGCCCAGGTGAACAATTCTTAAGTATGAAAAAAGACCAACAAGGTTCGGGGCAAGTGTATGGTATACCCTCAGACGGCACAGCTCTCGGTGGAAGATCTTAACAAGGTCAAGGAACTGGAGAAGGAGATCGGGGTGGTCCTGATCGCGTACAAGCCGACCGAATATGCCAGCCTGGACGATGAGCAGGTCAAGGAGCTTCAGGGCCTCGAGAAGAACCTGAAGGCCACCGTGATCGCGTTCAGGTAAGGCGTCATCCAGTTCCCCTCTTTTTCTATGCTCGTGGCCTGATCGACCTCTCGACCCGCCCATACCTGTAGGTCCTTCCATCCGGCCGGCTTCCTGACGCCCCGATGAGCTCAGGCCATAAAGGTAGGGGCTGAATGCCCAGAACACGCTCTCTTCCAAGCTCTCAGATCACTGCGCCGATGACCATTTTATCGACTGACCATGAAAAGATCGGGGTCGACCTCCTCCCTGACCCCATCAGCCCCGGTCCGCACGATGAACGGTATGCCACCGCGCGCCCTTATCGCCGTGGCGACCTTCTCCGGCTCGTCGGTCAAGGCGATCATGCTGCCCCCGCCGCCCGCCCCGGTGAGCTTGGCCCCGTACGAGTACGGCATGGCCGCGTCCACCAGTCTCTGCAATGCCGGTGTGGACACCCCCAGGATGGTCAGGAGGTTGTGGTTCTTGGTGAGGAGGCGGCCGAGGGCCTCGACGTCCCCAGCTCTCATCCTGCTCAAGCCCTCCATGGTCAGCGTTCCGATCTCGTCTATGATCTCCCGGGCAAAGCCGCTACGGTCCGCGTAGCGCCTCACCTTCGCTACCAGCGGCCCGGTGGGGGCCTTTTTGCCTGTGAACCCTACCACCAAGGTCATCTTCGGTACCTCGCAGTCATGTATGAACCACCTGCGGGTATCGCGGGATATCTCCCAAAGGAGGTTGTCGCTCCTGTGGGAGCTGATGAAGATGCCCCCTCCGTGCGACGAGATGGAGGTGTCGATGGGGCTCGCCCGCCCCTGCACTGTGGACTCGACATCGAAGGCCCGCCGGGCGATGGTCTCCGGGACCATGCGGCCCTTGGAGGCGTAGATCGCTCCCAGCGTGGCGACGGTGACCGCCGCCGAGGACCCCAGCCCGGAGCCGGAAGGGAGGTCCGAGGTGATGTCGATCGCCAGGGGGCCCCCCTCCCAGTTCTCACGGAGGACCGTCGCGATGTACGGCCCCGCACGATCGTCCATCGGCTGACCGTTGAGGGTCGAGACCATGGACGGTCGCACGGAACACCTCAGCCTCAGGTCGATAGCCAGGGCAATGGCGGGACGACCGAACACGACAGCATGCTCGCCCATCAGGATGATCTTTCCCGGAGCGGAGGCGGCGGACATGCTGGCCTCATCCGGTTCTACCGATTAAACCGTTTCTCCGCCAATCAGTCCGATTTTCACCTTTCGATTGGATTTCAATCCTGAAACTGGTGAATCAGCGGAGAACTTTATTATACAGACGTCCACAGATTGGAGAGGGAACAAGGAGGGAGAAATTCGAGATGTCTTCAGATAGATGCGCTGTTATGACCACTCTCAACGGCGAGATGGTGGAATGGAGGGTGTTCGAGACGCAGTCCCAGGCTCTGCAGCACTATAATCAGGGGGTAAGGAAGCTGCAGGAGATGGTCAATCACACCGACGATGGGAGCGTATGGGAGATCATGCTGTGCGACGTGAAGCAATATGCGTTGTCCCGTCAGAAGGCCGAGCAGTTGAGCACTGAGACGAGCTCGGACTGGTATTCCAAGTACCTGGAGATAATGTCCCGCCAGGCCCACAAGGCCGGGAGCATCAGGCATAGCCTTAACCTCAATCTGTGGCGCAAGCTGAAAGGGACTAGTGTCAACAAGGCCCATAGCGATGATCAGGAGCTGCCAGTAGGGGGCGCCTGAGCTAGCAGAATAACAGGAATCCTTTGAACCGGCCCCCTCTCCGGTCCACGTTCGGACCGTTGGAGCGGGCCGGACCTCGTTCATGATGATCGCGTGCTGTTGTTCTTATGCCTGGCGGCCGCGGGGTCCCTGGTCTTCAGCAGGGGAAGGGACAGGACGAGAATGACGCTCCCCGCAAGGAGGAAGGGAGCGAGGCCGACGGCCCCTCCGGCGTCCCCGGCCAGGGAGGCAAGGGCGACCGGAGCTATGACAAACCCCAGGTCCCCTATGGTCCTGAACAGCCCCATCGCTGCCCCCAGGTCCTGGGGCTCGGTGACATCGGTAACCCATGCCGCGATGGGACCCGAGAGGCCGATGGAGAGGCCCATGAGCATAAGCAGAACGGCGAAACCCAGGACGTCCTGAGCGAGCGGCAGGACGAGCGTCAGCGTTGCCAGCAGGACCAGTGCTCCCATGAGGAAAGGCTTGCGGCCGTAGAGGTCGGTCATCCGCCCTGCCGCCACCATCATGATGAGATTGCACACCGCGCTGAGCGTGAGCATAACCCCCAGCAGCCCCTCGTCGATCCCGAGATTGTACTTGGCGTACAACGGCACGATGGTGTTCAGGATCCCCTGGCGGGTGACGAAGATGGCGAACGTGGCGAGGTTGATGGCCATGAGGTCGAAGCGGGTGAGGAGGCGACCCAGCTGGCGCAAGGTTATCTTCTCAACACTGACCGATGCTGGACGGACGTCCCTCACTGCTACCAGGACCAGGAAGAACGAAGCGGCCGCACACAGGCCATATACGATGAACGGGGCGCTCAGACCGAAACGGACCGAGGCGAAGCCGCCGACCATCGGTCCGAACGAGGTACCCAGCAAGAACGTCGACAGATAGAACGAGAGGTGCGCCCCCCTCGATTCCGGAGGGGCCAGCTGGCTCACCACGGTGATCGAGGTCGTGGTGTACAGCGCGGAGCCGACCCCCTCGAAGATACGGGCGGCGAGGAGCATGTAGTAGTTGACGGCCACCCCCGCCATGAGGGACGAGATGGCTATGGTCGCCAATCCCAGGAGCATGAACCGCCTCATGCCGTAGCGGGCGCTGAACAGCCCTGCAGGTATGTCCAGAAGGACCCTCGCCACGGCGAAGGCAGAGATCAGCAGGCCGACCAGGGCGAGCGATACCCCGAAGCTCAGTCCGTACGACGGCAGCACCGGGGATATGATGGACACGCCCATCATCACAAAGAAGGCCACTATCGATAGCACTACCGTCGATCGGAACTCGGGGCGCAGGGGCCCACCTCATGAAGGGGCTCAGAGGCCGTACTTTTCGGCCATCTCCTCAACGGCGTCGTTAGGGGTCTTGCCCTCCAGATCATCGCGGGGCGTCGACCACCATTCCTCCTCGAACTTGCTAAGAGCGGCGACCAGCTTCTCCTCCGTGGCGAAGTTTTCCCCTTCCTTCTTCTTGAAGTCCTCGCGGAAGGTCTTGAGCAGGTCCACTTCGTACTTGCTGTTGACTATGGTCACGGTGATGTAGTCATCGAGGTTGCGGGCGTAGGTCAACGCCATATCCTCCGGCACCACGTCCATTGTCATGTCCAGGAGTGCATTGGTCAGGGTGAGGAACAGCATCTCCGCCCTCGAATCCTCGGGAACGGACTTGTCGTTGATGACCTCCATCAAGCTGGGGAACCAAACATCACGAAGGGCATAGGTGCGGTTCTGGTTCTTACCGAAGATGACGCTCTCGGCTATGGAATCGAGATCCTCTACCAGCTCCTCAGGCGAGGGGAGGTCCTCCTCTGCTTTCTTGGCCGGCCTGGCCTTGATGGACCTCTTCGCAGTGGCAGGCGCCTTCCTGGTCGGGTTGACCTTCTTGTTGTCAGACTTCAAATGGAATCCTCCCTGTGCCGGAGTATGCGCCCGGTCGTCAGGAGGAGCCTGGACGGTATCCAAACATCTCCTTCACCTGGCACCACGAATAAAGGACATGCCAGTATATATTTCCTCTTTATTACCAGCCAGGGTCAGAGGGTCTCCACGACCTTTTTGACAATCGCCAGCCCGTTGGTGATGTTCTCCTCGGAAGCGGCATAGGAGAACCTCAGATGGTTCTCCCCCATCCCGCCGAACGCCGTGCCTGGAGCGCTGATGACGCCATTGGCGACCAGCTTGTGAGCGAGGTCGCGCGACGGTATCTTCTGCTTGTACGACGGGAACGCATAGAACGCGCCCTCTGGCAGGTGGCAGTGGAAGCCCTTGATATCGTTAAGACCGTCGACCATCGCCTTCCTCCTTTTCTTGAAGACCGGCATCACGGTCCTGAGGAAACTTTCCTGGACGTCGAAGACCTTGGCCAGGGCGAACTGCGGCGGGGTCGGCGGACAGGCGATGATGTGGTACTGCATGTTGGCGATGTGGTCCACCACCTCCAACGGGGCGGTGAGATAACCGATCCTCCAGCCGGGGACGGCGAAGGACTTGGAGAACGAGTTGAGGACGACAGCCTGCTCTATGACCTCGTTGAACGAGTAATGGGTACCACCGTAGAGGAAGTCCTCGTACACCTCATCGGATACGATCCAAAGATGATGGTCATGGGCGATGTCCTTCAAGGCCCTGAAGTTCTCCAGGGTCAGCACCGAGCCAGTGGGGTTGGCGGGCGAGTTGACGACGAGGCCTTTCGTGCGAGCGGTGATGCTCTCCTTGAGCGCCTCGATATCCGGCTGGAAGTGATCCTCGTACCTGAGGGGGTAGGGGACCGGTGTCGCCCCCGCCATCATCGTGTCCGGCTCATACAGCACGAAGCCAGGCTCCGGTATCAGGACCTCATCGCCAGGCTCGAAAAGGGTCTGGAAGGCAGCCATGGCCGCCTGCGTGCCTGAGGCAGTGATGACCACGTTGTCCAGAGTGATGTCCTTCCTGTAGCGCTGGACCTTGCCGGCCACCTTCCGGCGCAGCGGATCGATGCCTTTCGTCGGGCCGTAGCGGTTATGGTCATGGTCCAGGGCCTCCTTGTATGCCTCCCTAGCCTCCTTGGGAGGCTCGAAGTCCAGCTCCCCTAACCCCAAGTTGATGGCATCCACGGTGGCCATCTCGAAAATCTCGCGAATGCCAGAGGGCTTGATAGACAGGACACGCTTCGAAACCATGGGACCGTAGGAACGGTTATTGATGTATTATCCTTTTGGTCCAGTCCTCGATAGCAAGAGATAAGTCCGTTCCCGCCTTCCACTCGGAGGAAGGATGGCGGTCGAGGGAGCGAGCACCGAGCACAGGAGCAAGAACTGAACCGAGTCCTACCTCTGCCTGGACCGGTTGCCTCGGTCGGCGATCTCGTTCGCCACCATCATCCTTCCGGTGGTCGTCGTGGAGCCTCCAAGACCCTCGCTCCCTTCGACCCTTAAACTGCTTCCGAGGTGATGCCATCGATGCTCACTTCAAAAGCAGGCCCGATGGCGTTGCCTCGGACCCGACCCTTTTACCGGCGCCCGCTGCCGTGTAAACCACGACCTCATCTCATACCCGTCACGTCGACGCCACTCGCCGACCCATCGGTCGTGGTGTCCGATAGGGGCGTTCAAAAAGTAAGAAGAAAAAAGAGAAAAGTTGGAGATGTCCTGCGACTTGCTCTTAATGGTCTACTTCTTCAGCTTCCCCTTGATCTTGGTACCGAACTCTCCAAGGTCCTTCTTGACTTCGCTTCCGGTCTCTTTCAGCTCGCTTCCTACTTTCTTGGCTCCATCCTTCAGCTTGTCGTCGAACTCGAACTTTCCTTTCTTCTCAGCCATACTTCCACCTGTCACGATAATGGGCCGTCGTTCTAATAATTATTTAGCAAATATTTTATGCCGAGATTATTCCAGGCAACTTCAAATTGGGGGCGCAAGAAAATGAACGACGAGGGCCTCAAGCCAGTTACGCTCAACGGCTAGCATCACGTCCCAGGTTCCCATCGTGGCGATCTGGCCCGAAAATTGTCCGACGTCACCGTCACCAGGGACAAGAACGGGATGGCAATACCGGAGCGTTACCCTCAGCATCCCCAGTTCCGACGCGACCTCAGGCATGTACTGGATAGTGTACCGCATCGATGATGGGGCGCGGATGAACTGCTCCTCGAGCGCCGGCCTGCTGTCAGCCAAGATCACGCAGTAGAATGCTAC
>Ga0183100_1001658_pt1 | contig 10699 bp, 8 predicted proteins | sample Biomet2_FD_127789 | JGI IMG/M metagenome (GOLD analysis project Ga0183100, IMG submission 127789) | Microbial communities from bioreactor (seeded with anoxic lake sediment) at LBNL, California, USA - Biofuel metagenome 2 | ecosystem: Engineered > Bioreactor > Anaerobic > Unclassified ...
CATGCTTTGGTAAATAAAGACTTAAGGCCGGTAAATGTGAGAAAGAACTACCCGGATTTATATCAAAAGCTGGAAGCTGCTTTGGAAGAAACTGCCCAAGAATAAAAGTATGTATTTATTAATTGCCTGTAATAGGCGATTTTTCTTGAATTATATACATGGAAAGTATAATATTGTAAGTAGGATTGCTAGATAAAATAAGGGGGAGATTGAATGGGAACTCACAAAAGAAGATTTGGTGACAGAAACGACGGCAGACTTATAAGAACATTAGATCCTTTTTTTAAAATAATACCATATATTATGAGGACAAGAATTGATGCACAGACCTATTATGATGATAAAATTGAATTTGATAATATTGAAGAATACATAAGAGCAAAAAGAAACGCAGGTATTAAGAATATTGGTTTTCTTCATGTAATAATAGCGGTGCTGGTAAGAACACTATCGCAAAAACCCGGTCTGAACAGATTTATAGCAGGTCAGAGGGTTTATGCCAGAAATGAAATTTTAATTTCATTAGCTATAAAGAAGAAGCTTCATCCGGACAGCCCTGAGACTACCATTAAATTAAAATTTAACCCGGAGGATACAATCTTTGATGTGGTTGAAAAGCTTAATGCTGCAATAGCTGAGAATAAAAAAGTTGATAATTCTAATGATACGGACAAAATTGCTAAACTAATTATGTACTGCCCCGGATTTATAGTTAAATTTCTTATATGGATAATAAGGGTGCTTGATTATCACAGATTACTGCCAATGACTCTTAACGAGTTAAGTCCTTTTCATACCAGTGCATTTGTTACTGATTTAGGATCAATTGGCATACAACCTGTATTTCACCATTTGTATGAGTTTGGAACTACCTCCATATTTGTAGCTTTTGGTGCAAAAATAAAGGAAAAGGTTATAGATAAGGAAAATAATGTAGTTGAGAAAAAATATATTAACATCAAGGCGGTAACTGATGAACGAATAGTAGACGGACATTACTATGCCAGTTCTTTTAGGTTTATCAGAAATTTGATGCAGCATCCTGAAAGCCTTGAACTGCCTCCAGAAAAGGTATATGAGGATATAATGTAAACTTATTTCTTTGCTGGAAATATAAAAGCCATATTGTGGCTTTTATTTTTTATTCATTATACTGTATATTATATTAGTAAAGTGCAATAATCTTAATATCATGAAATTTACTCGATATAAATAATTGACTAAATTTGGAGGCAAAATTATGGAAACATCTATCAAGGTTCTTAAAAAATATTTTGGCTATGACTCCTTCAGAGAAGGTCAGCAGAAAATAATAGACAGTATACTAGGAGGATCCGATACCTTTGCGGTTATGCCCACAGGTGCCGGAAAGTCAATCTGCTATCAGGTTCCTGCCATGCTTTTCTCAGGAATTACTATTGTTATTTCTCCTCTGATTTCACTTATGAAGGATCAGGTTGATTCCCTGGAAAGCATCGGGATTCCTGCCTCATTTATAAATAGTTCATTAAGTAATATGGAAGTTGAAAACAGGATTGAAAGAGCTGCCAGAGGGGATTACAAATTAATATATGTAGCTCCTGAAAGGCTCGAAGCAAACAGCTTCATAGAACTGACAACAAGCCTCCGCATATCATTTATTGCCATAGATGAGGCTCACTGCGTCTCGCAATGGGGGCACGATTTCAGACCAGGATACAGAAACATACCTGGCTTTATAGAAAGTATAAAATCAAACCCTGTTGTAGGAGCATTTACAGCTACGGCAACTGAAAATGTTAGAAACGATGTAATAAACCTATTAAAGCTTAAAAGTCCAAATGTATTTGTAACTGGATTTGACAGGGAGAACCTGACCTTTTCTGTAATCAGAGATGAAAACAAAACAGATTTTATTCTGAGGTACATAGATAATAATAAAGAAAAATCCGGAATAATATATGCTGCTACAAGAAAAGAAGTGGATACTCTGCATTCTATTCTTACGAAAAAGGGATTCCCGGTTGGAAAATATCATGCTGGGATGAATGAACAGGACAGGATAGAGAATCAGGAGGATTTCATATACGATAATAAACATATAATAATAGCTACAAATGCCTTTGGAATGGGCATAGACAAATCAAATGTAAGATATGTAATTCATTATAATATGCCTAAAAATATAGAAAGCTATTATCAGGAAGCAGGCCGTGCCGGAAGAGACGGGGAAGCCTCAGAGTGCATTCTTCTTTTCTCTGCTCAGGATGTATTCATTCAGAAATTTCTTATAGAACAGACACTCTTAAATCCTGACAGAAAAAATAACGAATATAAAAAGCTGCAGAATATGGTTGATTACTGCCATACTGACAGATGTTTAAGGCAGTATATTTTACAGTATTTTGGTGAAGAAAACGTGCCTGATAACTGCGGAAACTGCAGCAGCTGCAATAACGATATAGATTTGGCGGACGTTACGCTTGAAGCGAAGATGGTATTTTCCTGTATACTTAGAATGAAGCAAAGATTTGGTATCGGTCTGGTAGGAGAAGTACTTAAGGGTTCTAAAAATAAAAAGGTATTGGAACTTGGACTAAGCAGCATATCCACCTATGGCCTTTTAAAAGCCTATAATTTAAAGCAGATAAAGGATTTAATAAATGTTTTTGTAGCAGAAAATTATCTTTCTCTTACAGAAGGAGAATTCCCTGTGGTCAGGTTAACTCCGAAAGGCATTTCTGTTTTGAAATCAGGAGAAAAGGTATTTCAAAGAATTTCAAAACAGAATGTAAAAGTGAAAGCTGATAATGGACTTTTTGAAATATTAAGATCCCTCAGAAAAGAAATAGCTGAAAAAGAAAAGGTTCCTCCATATATAATATTTGCAGATTCCGCTATTAATGAAATGTGTAAGTATCTCCCAAAGGATGAAGAACAATTAAGCAGAATTAAGGGAGTAGGGGAGATAAAGCTAAAAAAATATGGAGAAGTATTTATAAATGCAATAAAAGATTATACAAGCGGCAGCAGTACCTCTGTGCCTGCGATATCAACAGAATCTGAGGAAGTAAAGAGCCATATTGAAACATACAATATGCTTAAAGAAGGTATATCTTTGGAGCAGATATCAAAGGAAAGAAAACTTAAAATGCTTACAATTCAGGATCATATAATAAGATGTGCCGCAGAAGGTTATAAGGTGGACTGGAGCATGTTTATTAAACCTGAGCATGAGGAAATAATACTAAATGCAGTAAATGAAATAGGTTCCACTAAGTTAAAGCCCATAAAGGAAGCTCTGCCGCCTCAAGTTGACTATATGGAAATAAAATCTGTTATATGTAAGCATAAACTTTAATCATGTGGTAATGTAAGGGGAACTTTTTCAGGTTCCCCTTATAAGCTTATAACCATAAAAGCGGGCGGAGATACATTAGTTTTTGATAATATCCCAGATTTCATCCGGGTTCTTTAATATATACTTTGCATTTGCAATACCTTCATGAGATTTAGCTCCCCATAAAGCCAGAGCAAAATCTATTCCTGCACCATTGGCACATTGCATATCATATATGGTATCGCCAATATATAAAGAAGAGGAGACATCAATACCGCTTACTTCAAGAAATTTAAGAAGGGGTTCCGGTTCCGGCTTATGCTTTTTTGTATCATCAGCTGAAATTATTGTTCTCATATATTTTTGCAGACCTAATGGGAAAAAGTCATTATCCAGTTCCTGTACAGTTCTTGATGTAACAATTCCCATATAAATTCCTGCACCACTCAGTTTAATCAGATTTTTCTCTATTCCATCATATATTTTAATAAGATGAGAGTAGTCTTCTATATATTTAATCCAATTCTGATTAGCTTTAGCTATATTACTTATTCCCAGTTTAATTAATGCTGCATCTCCTGTGATGCCAAGAGCAAATTTAAGTTTGTCCAAATCAATAACCTGATTTAATTCTTCTTTAACCACCCTCTGCAGAGAAGCCAGTATTCCTTCTTCCGTATCAATAAGAGTTCCATCAACATCAAATATTACACATTTGTACATAAAATAACCTCTCTAATATATTAATATAAAAATTGCAGCTAAATTACTTGGGCTGCAATTTAAATTATATAAAGCCTTAAGAACTTACATAACATTAAGTGCTGATAAGTTTAATATTTGAATTCATAAGCTTAATTGTTAAATAAGCAATTCCAGTGAGAAAATCTTTTCTGGAATCTGCAGATAAGATAATTTCCGGGATAATATTGTTGGCCATATACTTGCTGCTGTATTTTCTAATATCATCTGTCAGATTCCTTCTGAATTTTTCCCCTCCAACGACAATGAATTTTGGGTTTATGACACAATTTATAATCGCCAGAACCTGTGATACTATATCAATATATGTATTGTCATCAATAGCATCATTTAATATTTGTTCAAAATGTCCTTTGTGTCCAATAGGAATAAAACCAATTTCACCGGCAAAATTACTTTCTCCGTGAATAAGATTACCATCTGTAATTATTCCGGCTCCTATGCCATTTTTTGAGAAGCGGATATATATCATATTTAACAGGCTGCTTTCTATATTCATTTCTTTGCTGTAATTTAAACTAAAGCCTAAGGCAGCAGCATTTAAATCATTTTCAAGTACTACAGGGATATTATATTTTTTTTCTATATATTCTCCTATATTGAATTTTTTCCAGCCGCTTAGCTCCCTGCCTGCAAAATAGCTTCCCTTTTCAACTACGCCGGGAACACCGATGCCGATTACCTTTATATGATATTTATTAAGAATGTTATCTATAAAATCTTCAAAAAATACCTGAAAATCACCATCTATGATTGGGGCGGTATTGTCTTCAATTACATTACCCAAAGGATTGACTACCAGATAGTTTAAGTTATTATCTTTGATGTAAAAAGACAAAGCTAAATTATTACTTAGATTAAGGGCGTATCTTTCAGCTCTTCTGCCGCCGCTGGACTCATCAAAGCCCAGACTTACTATTTCAGAGCTTCTGATTAATTGGTTTAGAAGAGCTCTGACGGTGGTAGCGCTGATGCCGGTACTTTCAGATATTTCGGCTTTTGTAGCTGAACCCTTATCCTTTAATATCTGTTTTATCAGCCCGCTGTTTACTATTTTCATTACCTGAGGCTTCCCAGATAGATTATCCATATACTCACCCTCTAAAACTTATAACGGAAACTTTTAAAAGTATCTGATATAAGTATATTAGCTTTTTGTTGAAAATGCAATAAAAAAAGGACCTGTCATAAAATATGGCAGGTCCCGAAGTTAAATTTTAGGCTGAAAGCTCTTCTGAATTCTCTTCTTTTGATACCAGTTTCCTGAAACAGGATATTGTAACAAGTACACCAAGTGTTACAAGAAGAATTGCAAATATCAGCTGGAGGCCATCTGTCATCATAACAAAATTATGAGTTACAAACAGCTTTGCTCCAATTTTTATAAGAGCCTGAGTCAGTGCAGTAAAAGTAACTGTCAGCATTATGCACATAGGAACCCAAAGCATGAAGCCTGATCTTCCTGTGGTTTTAAGGAAAACCGATAGAGCAATAAGTACTAATGCTGAAAGCAGCTGGTTTGCTGAACCAAACAGCGGCCATACATTATTATAGCCTCCCTTTGAAAGCAGGTATCCTATAAAAAGAGTTAAAACAGTTGAAAAATATTTATTTGTCATCAGCTTTTTAAAAGGAGAAAGCTTGCTTCGGTCTAATGATCCGTCAAGGAAAAATTCCTCAAAGGACATACGGCCAATACGTGCAACAGAGTCCAGTGATGTTAAAGCCAAAGCTGAAACGCACATAGTCATAATACAGACTGCAACGTATTTAGGAATTCCGAGCAGTGATAAGAATCCAGCTACAGCTGAAGCAAATAGTGAGAAAGGTGTTCCTGCTGGTATTTTTCCGCCTACTGCAAGAGAACCTACAGCAACTAAAGCAACTACTGCAAGAAGTGACTCAATAAGCATAGCTCCAAAACCAATTCCCAGCATATCTTTCTCATTTTGTACCTGCTTTGAGGAAGTACCGGAGGAGACAAGGCTGTGGAAGCCAGATACAGCTCCGCAGGCTATTGTTACAAACAGTGTTGGGAAAAGTGCCTTACCTCCCACATTAAAACCATTAAAGGCAGCCAAGTTCATTGTAGGTCTGGCTACTATTACTCCTAAAACAGCTCCGACAATCATACCGATAAGCAGGAAGGAACTTAAGTAATCCCTTGGCTGCATCAAAAGCCACATTGGCGTAATGGAAGCTAAAAATAAATAAATAAAAACAATTATAATCCAGGTTGGTTTGCTGAAATAAAGAGGAAAACTAATTCCAACTACCAGCATTAATAATAAAAGTATAATTCCGATAATGGCCTCCAGTTTTTGGCTGGGCTTTTTATATTTTATAAATAAACCAAATAGTATTGCCACTACGATGTAAAGCATTGATATGGAAGCTGCTGCTGCATTTGGTGAACTAAGAGCACCTTTTGGTGTATAGCCATTAAATGTTGTAGCTACTATGTCTGCAAAGGCAGCGATAACGAGTAATGTAAATATCCATGCAAATAATAAAAATAATTTTCTGCCTGTCTTGCCTATGTACTGTTCGATAATGAATCCAATGGATTTTCCTTCATTTTTAACGGATGCATAAAGTGCACCGAAATCATGAACAGCACCAAAGAAAATACCGCCGACAAGAATCCATAGAAGTACCGGCAACCAGCCGAACATTGCGGCGATTATTGGTCCTGTTACCGGACCTGCGCCGGCGATTGACGAGAACTGATGTGAAAATACTACAGCTTTTGGAGTAGGAATGTAATCTTCTCCATCCTCCCTGGAATAAGCAGGTGTTTTTGCTTTTGAATCTATACCCCATTTATTGGCAAGCCATCTGCCATAAATAAGGTAAGCTCCCCCAAGAACTGCAATTGCAATTCCTATAATTAATAACCCACTCATTTTTAAAACCCCCTTTATGAATTTTTTGTGATTTCCCAACATCATATCTTAAACTATAATCTTTGTCAATACCTAATGTAATCGATATTTTTCATGTAAACGTTAAGATAATATGAAATTTATAAATATTAAAAATTCATATTTTGGAAAACTCGAAAAAATGAATTTAGGGTTTTGTACATAAAATTATAATGTTTTGCTTTTTCTGCTTGAGTAATATCTGACAGCTGTAATTAATACTCCAATGATACATAAAACGGCTGCGGATATATAAACAAAGTTCATTCCGTAAATAAATATATCATCCCGGCCTTTTACATAATCTGTTACCCTGTATCCTGCTTTCTCGCTCATTTTATTATAAAGCAGCATGGTGGCAAGAGAAGTTCCGATAACCATTCCTAAATTTCTTATAAGTGCATTAACACTTCCTGCAATACCCAGCTTATCCTTTGTAACTGTAGACATAACCAGTGAATTATTAGGAGACTGGAACATTCCGTTTCCAGCAGACATAACAGCAATAAATGCTATTATCAAAAAAAATGAGGAGGTTTCATTTAAAGAGGAAATAAGAAGTAAGCCTAAGCCAGTAAGTGCAAGGCCTATCAGGGTGAGGACTTCTGATCCTGTTTTATCTGAAAGATAACCGCTGTATGGTGCTACAACAGATAAAACAATAGGTGATACCATCATGAAAAATCCTGCTGCGGCAGGTGTAAGCTTTAAAGTATCCTGAAAATAAAAGGGAAGTATTATATTTGATGCGCTGATAACAATAAATGAAATAAAGGCGCACAGGATGCTTATAGTAAATAAACTGTTTGAAAATATTTTTAAGTAAAGCAGAGGCTGCTCTATTTTTGTTTCAGTCCAGATAAATAATGCGAAGGTAATTATTGAAACAGCAAAAGCGGCTATCATGTATGGATTATCATATCCAATACTTTGGCCTTCAACTAATGCACCAAATGAAAGTATTGTGGCAGATGCAAACAAAACAGCACCTAAACCATCAAATTTCTCTCCTGTGGAAATAGTTGATTTTGGAAATATTTTAAGGGAAGATGCAAAAACAAATATTCCTATAGGTACGTTTACTAAAAATATGTATTTCCAGCCAAAAGCAGATACTATAATGCCCCCAAGAGGAGGACCTGCCATAGCTCCAAGTGCTACAAAGGTTCCTAAAACTCCAAGTGCTTTTCCTCTTTCATTTACCGGGAAAGCCTGAGTAACAATTCCCTGATTTGTGCCCATGGTGGCTGCGGCACCGATTCCTTGTATAACTCTGGCTAATACAAGCATGGAAAGAGAATCTGTTAATCCGCATAGGAGTGAGCCTAAGGTAAAACCAACAACACCAAATTTAAAAATCTTGGTTTTCCCCTTTATATCACCAAGCCTGCCGAATATCAAAATTGCAGCTGAAACTGTTATCAGAAAGCTGGTTACGACCCATTCAATGCTGGCCATGCTTACATTTAGTTTATCTGACATATTTGGCAGTGCTACATTTACAATGCTTCCGTCCAGGGTGGACATAAAGGTAGCTGAAACTACTGTAAACAGAATCACCCATCTTTTTTTATTTACTTTATTATTCAATACAGTTCATCCTTTCATTCTTCGTATGTATTTTTAATAATTTTCTAAAAATCTTATTAGAGCCTCTATTTAATATTCTTCGTATCTTTTACTAAAATATAAGTCCAATCTTTAATTATTTATTGAGTATGCTGTAAATATTATTAGCATAAGAAAAAGCACCTATCCTTTAATGATTAGTGCCTTCTAAGTGTTCACAAAGTTAAGCCCATAATTACAGTATTAAAATAAACCCCATTTATATAATTATCATTTTTTAATAGGCCTTCTTCCATAAATCCAACCTTTTTATATAAATCCTGTGCTGTTTTATTATTTTCGTTGGTCAGCAGTGTTATTTTTTTAGTAATATTATTCGTTTTTGCCCAGTTAATAAGAAAATCCATTAACTTTTTACCTAAACCTAATCCCCAGTATCTTTTCTCAATAACTATCCCTAATACCCCAACATGCCTGGTTCTTGTTTTTTGATTTGAATTAATTGTGGCTATTCCAATTATTTTATTTTCTATTACCGCCAGCAGAATTATCGAATTAAGTTCCTTTTTGATATCCTCTATGTAATTTTGATATTCCGGAAGATTTTTTTTGAAGTCACCCTTCCCAAAGGACAGGAAATCTGTTTCTCCTCCAACAATATTATAAAAGTTTATCATCTGCTCTGCGTCTTCTCTTTCAGCTTCTCTGATAATTATTTCTTTTCCGTCTTTTAATTGCACTTTATCTATTTAAATCAGCTCCTTAAGTTTTGTTTATAATATATGTTTTGTAATTTTTCATAGGAGGATATAATATCTTCAGATATATCTATGTGATTTATATATCCTTTACCCTTTGGACCATATCCGTTTACATCATCTCTGAGTCTGGGAATTTCGCCCAAAACTAATGAGATAAATCTGTCCATATTCCATAGCCCGTATATTGTATCATTTATAAAGGATAGTTTCCTCTGCTGTTTTAAATATGGTACAAATGGTGCATAGTTAATAAAAATCGTATTTTCGCTCTGCCATTCTTTTTTAAAACATAAATCTGTTCTTAGCTGCATAGTTGGATCCTGCAGCAGGATAACAGTTTTCGGTATTTTTTTAAGAGTTTTTATTACTTTTAATGCTTCATATGCATTTGAACCGCAGTTTGTGGATTTGTTTTCGGTTATGATTGCTGCCTGACTGATGCCTTCGAATTTTACAAGCACATCCTTTAAAATATCGGCTTCAGGTCTTAAGAATACATTTATACCTCTATATTTAGGATTATTAGTTATATTATCAGCCAGGTATTTAGTGGAATGGCCGATGCCTCCCACAATCATTATTTCCTTTGCTATCTTGTTTTTATAAGCTCTGGCTCCAACCTCTGAAATGTATGGGATGCCAGAACCTAAAATAATTAATAAATCAGCCTGATTTATTCCAAATTTAACTGAAAGCTCATTTGCGGATAAAGTATTAATATCTCTTTTAGCTAAACATAAAATTATTCTATTGAAATTATCGATAACTTCCATTAGATTTCCTCCGAACATATAATCAGCTTTCTATAAATTTTATAATTTTTTCATAAGAATTTTTTGCATCTTCATATCCAATTTGAAATAGCTCATCCAGTTTTTTTGGATTTCTCTCAAGCCGGCCTACATTCAAAGGTTTTTCATGTCTTATTACAATAGCCTTTCCTTCAGCTTCCAGCTTGTCTACATAATCTAAAGTTTCATTATAATTTTTGTATCTGTTAAGCAGTGTATTTACAAGCTGTGGATATTTTCTATATTTATGTTTTATTATATCAGCGTACTTTATTGGGCTTTTTCTATAGGATTTATCCCGTGTTAAAATTATTATGTTTTTTTCATTCCCATCTTTTATTGATTTAGCAATGGGAATTGAATCAGAAATTCCTCCGTCTAAAAGTTTATGCCCTTTAAAATCCACCATAGGAGTAATAAGAGGCAGTGAGGATGTAGCTCTAAGTGCTTCAAAGCCATCCTTTACATCTTCTTTATTAATATATAGGGGTTCCCCGGTATCGCAGTCAGTAACTCCTACTATGAATTTACACTTCGCTTTATAAAATGTATCAAAATCAAATTTAACATATT
>Ga0183100_1001660_pt1 | contig 10695 bp, 14 predicted proteins | sample Biomet2_FD_127789 | JGI IMG/M metagenome (GOLD analysis project Ga0183100, IMG submission 127789) | Microbial communities from bioreactor (seeded with anoxic lake sediment) at LBNL, California, USA - Biofuel metagenome 2 | ecosystem: Engineered > Bioreactor > Anaerobic > Unclassified ...
CATGTGTGCGGCCGGCGGACAGGCAACCACAAACCCCGCAACCCTTTGCGGGTCGTTCCAATCCACCTTTGCGGCAGCCATATGCACCCCACGCAAAAAGCGCCCGGCTTCTCAGCCAGACGCTTTACTATACTTGTTGCAATCATATATTAGCACACCCTTGAAACCATTGCAAGTGCAATTCATGGTCAATATTTCCATTTTGAAAGCGCCTTACGCTTGGCATCGCTGTCTATACCGATATAACGCAAGGTAATGCGCTCGCTACTATGGTTGAATAAATCCATGAGCATAGCAATGTCGTGCGTTTTGGTGTAATAGTGATAACCAAAGGTTTTGCGCAGGCTATGACAGGCAAAGGGAAAAGATATGTCGCCAAGAAGCTTGATGTCCTTTAGGTAGTTATAAGCCGTCTTCCGGCTAATATGCGTTACCCTGCCTTTGGGATCGCGCTGGCGGCTGGGAAAGATAAAGTCATCATTCGCCGCGACTTTCAGCCGTTGGTTCACAATGCGTCGCAGTTCTTCGGGTATCGGTAGCTCAATTCGCTTCTTCGTTTTCTTTTCGCGGATGATAAACACATCTTTTCCGCGAAGGTCGCCCACCCGCATCACAATCATGTCGCTTACGCGCCGCGCAAGGTATATTCCCACCTCAAAAAGCAGGTACATTGCCATCCCCTTGCTATCCTCACGGTCACGCAAAACAGCTTCAATTTCCTTAATCTTCTGCCTGTCCCGAATGGGTTCTACGGTGATCATCCTGCCCGCCTCCTGCGCCTGTCCGGTTGGACGTTTTACATATTCTGTGTAAGATACCTGATTAAGCAATCCCTATAATTTTATGGGGTTTCAGCCGCTTTCGGTTCTGACTTTCCCATGTGCGAAATAACGGGTAAGTCGATAGTTCAAATTAACAAACGTTTGGGAATTTGACAAAACAGAACCATGAAAACAGTGCGGCAATGGCCGCTGCCAAAGACAACGGCCAAATGTACAAGGGTATAGTAGTATTACTTTCTTTCTCTGTTATACGTTATGCCGCCACCAGAAGAAAAGAACAGCATAACTTCACGCGGATAGCGATCTCCTTCATTAAAGTGTTCGATCAATTTGACCCTTTTCGCATCTGTATTTGTACTGAAATGCAAATGCGAACTCTCGCAATCAATCGATTCTTGTTCTGTTCCCCATAGTTTTTTACAGGCTTCGCATTGATATTGTATTTTCATAACCTCACTCACTTTCTACTAGTCAATGGTGATCGTCATATATAGTGATGTTAAGTGTTTTTCCAAGCCAATCAAGTCCAGCTATCGTAAGCCAAAAACAGTACTCCTTGTTTGATCGCCTGGTTGCAAACCCATCGCGCTCCAATTCCAACAAAAGGTTTAAACCGTCGCAGTGTTCACCGCTGCTGTAATAATTACGATAAGGTCGGTAGAAACGTTTGCCGTTACGCATATATGGGGTTTTATAATCCAACCCGATAAAGTGTTTCATGACCTCAAGTTTTCGGTCTATACTCATGCGCCTATCTCCTTCCCACCTTCGGCATCTTCCAGCCGGAATAATCGTGCTTCAATCGCATACATCGCTCCGCGAAAAACGATATTGTCGCGCAGTTTCCCCGCCCATTGGCGCGATACCCCCATGGCCGCAGCCACAAGTTCGATGGTTGCTGTTTTCCCAAAATACAGCAGGTAAAACTTGTGCTCCATCGAATCCGCAGAAAACCATTCCCGCGTGCGCTCAATCACCCGCAGCCATCGGCGGGCGCGGCGTACTTCGATCGTACCTTCTTCCAGCCGGAAAGCTTTTCCACTGACCGGATCGCTCGGCGTATTGCCCCCGCTCACCAGCGGCTGGCTGTAATCCGTCCCGCGTGAAGATAATAGCACCTCGGCTTCAAAATCCTGTATGGTATCTTTCATGAGCGCTTCATGGTGTAATCGCCATTCCACAAGCGCGTAGGTTTCATCGTCCAACAGCTTTGCCATGTCGCCATCATCCTTTGCGTATTTCTTTGGATTTCAGCCATTTGTCACCTACCGGCGAACACCTGTAAAACGCATCCGTGCCGGTTCGAAAATCAGCGGCAAAGCTCCCAGCTCGCCCTGCCGTTGCTTAGCGGCGTTTAAAACCATATAACGTTTGTCAGGTTGATTACTCAACTGTCGATACAACCCTTCATCCTCTTGCCGGATATATGGGTCGCTGGCCGCTTCCGGTTGGTGTAGAAAGATCACATTGTCCGCGTCCTGCTCCAGATTGCCACTTCCGCGCAGCTCCTTGAGCACCGGCATCACCATGGCGCGGCCTTCGGTGCGCGTCACCTGTGCAAGCGCCAGTACCGGCACCCCACAATCAAGCGTAATCGCCTTGAGCGCATTACTGATCCGCCCCAGCCTCACAGTTTCGTTCTCGGCACGGCGTTTGGTTTCCATCAGCTGCAGATAATCCACCACCACCAGTTCCGGGTTAGTGGCTTCCACCAGCGCGCGCAGTTCTTCCGGGGTACGCACATCCAGCGTAAAATGCACAGGCAGTCGGGCGTTGTCGTTGGCAGCCCTGCCCAGTGCGGCCCACTGTTCATCGGTGCTGATCTTGCCGTGGCGAATGTGGTTAAGCATCACGCCCGAACCACGTGCGATAATACGCTGACCGTATTGCCGGGCGGTCATTTCCAGAGTGTCCACCAGCACGCGCTTTCCGGCTCCGGCTGCGTTCAGGGCAATTTCAAGCGCCAGCGAGCTTTTGCCCACGCCGGGCCGCGCGCCAAGAATGGTCATTTCTCCCGGATACAGCCCGCCGGTCAGCCAGTCCAGGTCGGCAATCCCGGTGGCGATAGCGTCCGTTTCGCCACGTGCGGCACGTTCGATGCCCTCAAAAGTATCCATGATCGCGTCACTCAGGCTGATCAGCTTTCCGTTTGCCCGCCCGTTTCGCAAACCAGACCGCACGGTATCGGTAACATCGTCCAGATCATTCATGCCGTTCATCAGGCGCTCAGCCTGTATCCGTAGCAGATTGTGCAAAGTGCGCCTGCGGCTGCATTCGGCCACAATGTTCACGTAAGAGCCGGTATTCGCAGTCGTTGGCACGCTTCTGCAGGTTTCAATCAGGTACGCACCGCCACCCGCCATGGCCAATGTGTTGCTGGCTGTCAGCTCGTTGCTGAGGGTCACCATATCGATGGCCACGCGCCGGGCATGCAGCGAGCACATCGCCGTAAAAATCACCTGATGGGCGCTATCGTGAAAATCTTCCGGCGAAAGCACCCCTAAATACCGGGCGCATTCACCGTCCTGCATCAGCGCACCCAGTACCGCACGTTCCGCATCCACGTTGAAAAGTGCATTACTCATGTTGCACAAACCTCACTTTCTGTTGTGGTGCCTCCAGCCCATCCGGTGGTTTCCCCCGCGTATCGATGCCGCCTGAATCACGCCATTTTTTCAGTATTCCCTCCACGTATCGCCAACAGCGTTTGTCTGCCGCCATATCGCCGGTACGGTTCAATGCTTCCAGCACCCACGACGCCGTATAGGTGGCAACAAGCGCATTACACCGATCCAGATCACGCGCGGTTTGCGGTATGCCGATATTGGCCGCCATATCCAGCGCGGCGTTTAGCTCGCTCGAAAGCACCTGCGCTTCGTCTTCGGTCAAAAAACCGTTTCCGTCGCGCGCGCTTACTGCGTCTTCGTCTTTGTCTTTGTCTTTGTCTTCTTCTTTGTCTTGGCTTTTTTGGGTTTCGGTTAATACCGTTCGGTTATTTTGCAAACCGTTCGGTTTTGGTGTCTCCACTGAAAGCCCTGTCATACCATCCGCTTTTCTTCGCGTTGGTCTGCCACCTAAGTTGCCATTCGCGCGGTTTTTATCTGCCCGTTCGTCATAACTGTCGCGGTCCCGATCTATTTGTAGCCGTATGGTCGGAAACACATACTTTTCAGGGCCTTCCAGAGGGATCACTTCGCCGGTGCTGGCGTAGGTAAGTGCCGCCGTGATCAGCCGCCCGCGTTCATCATCCGCCAGCGGTTCCATCACCACTAACCAGTCATAATAGGCTTGCACAAACTTCATTCCCATGCGCTCACCATGCCTTCGTAATCATTCGTAGGGTTCCGGTTACGTGGCAGGCAAAAGCCCGCCAGAATCGCGTTCTATGCACGGGTCAGGCCAGCACACCAGAAACGGAGCGTCTAGCCCCATCACACTTCGGGGCTGGTACTTGCCTTTGCCATGGGCAATCAATATTTCGAATTCGCCTCGCGCGCCAGCGTTGATAACATTATCAAGGCGGTTTCCGCTTCGGTTCAAACGTGTAAGCGTGCTTTCCATCATCAGATCGCGCGCCGTTTTTAACGATGCGGCGTAATCCAATGCAAAGCATAGCCAGCCTTTGCAGATCAGCTTCAGGCGGCATACCGTGCCTTCCGGAAGCGGCGCGCACTCGCTGGCTGTGTCGGGAAACATAGCCGCGTGCTGCATGGGGTAGAGAATCACGCCGCAGATTTTCACCAGCGGGTTTACTTCCATTTCGTTATCCGTGTCCTGTGCCGCTGTAACGGTATACATATCCTGCTTGGTACTGTCCCAGCAGATCAGCTTTTCACCGGTTTTAATCATGGGTAGCCTCCTATTTATGCTGCCATCTCGCAACACATATCCGGCAAATTGGCCCGCACGAGGGCTTCCGGCACCTGCGGCGTTACCGCATTACCGCATCTGGCTACCTGGTCGGCCTTGCTGATGGCGCGACCGTCGATACCCTGCTCGATCTCGTAATCCGCGGGGAAGCCTTGCGCTAAGAACAGCTCGCGTGGCGTAAGCATCCGCAGGCCGATGTCAATTATCACATAATCCACGCCCCGGACAGTCACGAGGCCAAATCGGTCTTTGGTGGTTGCTGTGGGCATAGGGTCGTGGCAGCTACTGAAACCTTCATTGCCGTAGTACTTCAACAGGAAGGCGCGAACCTCGCCGAAGTGCCCTTGCCCGGCAGTAATTGTGTTGATCGGGTCCGTCAAATCCTGTCCAATGCAATGGTTGTTGAATTGCGTCAGGTAGGCACATGCCAGGCTGTTGTGGTCGATGGTCGTTACCGTTGGAGCTGGGTCGCGTATGTCGCTTCCTGCTCCGGTGTACCCACCGTCATAGTATTTGTGCAGGAATGCCGATACCATTGCATATCGGTTGCTTGCGTCCAGCGTCATAACTGGAGTATCTACGGTCTGTCCTCGCGGTGTGTCCCCTCCGTGGTATTGGATCAGCGATGCGGCACACAAGCAGCTCTCGTTTTTACTCACCGCCGTGCGTAATGGTTCATCCACGCCACGAATACGCCCGTCACCCGCGCCCGTTTGCCCCAAACTCACCATCATGGGGGTTACGATCAGTTTGGAGTTGACTGCTGTAACCGTGGAAAGTGGTCTGTTCACGCTTTGCGGCTGGTTCTGAAATTTCATGTCCACAATAAACGGCTCTGGATTATCCATCACGAATCGCTTGATTCCCCGGGCGATTCGTGCCAGCGTGTTGTCGCTTAGCGGGCGTACCGCACTAAAACCATACTTTGCCTTGATCTCCTCTTTGCTGTCAAAGATCGACGGGCACGGCAACGACCAATCAATCACATCTGCCACCGGGACCCACGGTTTCATGCCCTGTGCGGTGGCGGCCCATCCATACAGAGTGTCAAACTTGCTTCGCGGCATGTGCGTCGGTTCCGGCCACACAATGGGCTTGCCATCGCACCGCGCGATCAGGAACCATCGCTGTCTGGTGGTCGGCGCACCATAGTCTGCCGAAACTAGGCTGTTGGTTTCGACCTTGTAGCCAAGGTCTTCTAATGCGCGGATGAAACGCCTGTATGTCTGCCCAGCTTTCGCAGGGTCTGGTCTCCCGTTTGGCAGCAGCGGCCCCCATGTCTGGATTTCCGGGACATTCTCCATCATGATCACGCGCGGGTGCACATCCTTTGCCCACTTCACGGCTACCCAGGCAAGCCCCCTGATGTTCTTATCGCAGGGTTTGCCGCCTTTAGCTTTTGAAAAATGCTTGCAGTCAGGCGAAAACCACGCCAACCCTACCGGCTTACCATCACAGGCCGTGACTGGATCGACCGCCCACACATCCTCCTGATAGTGCCGCGCGGTCGGATGGTTTACCTTGTGCATGGCAATGGCGCTTGCGTCATGATTGATGGCAATGTCTACGTCCCGGCCAAGCGCCATGCGAATGCCAGTCGATGCCCCGCCGCCGCCTGCGAAGTTGTCAACTACCAGCTCATGCATCCTTTCTCGCCCTGCCTTTCCACACGTAACAGCCCTTATGCGGAAACGGTAACTTGCGGTCACAGATGGCAATATCCGCGTGGGGGTTCGGTGCCCGGTTGTGTCCGCAGCTGGGGCAACCGCCCATGTGTCCAAGGTCGCAGACAGCTTCATCAAGCGCAAAACCCAGGGCGTCAATCATGGATGCGGCATTCGCGCAAGCGATGCCCATTTCATCCAGCAGCTGATCCATCGGGATAGCGCTGCCTGCCGTAGCCTTACACAACCGGCCTAACTTATCCCGCAGCGAAGCGCGTTCATTTTCAAGCATTGTTATCCGCCACCTTTTCAAGCGAATCTTTATGAAATACAATGCCTATGCAATACAGGACGCCGTCTTCAAAAATGCGAAACGTCGCATGCGGAATATCGGTTGTATAGAACCAAAAGCCATCGGCGCTCATTCTTACGATGATCCTGCTGCATTTCGCCATTTCACGTTCGCAGTAAGGGCATCTTGGATTGCTGCACTCATTCACAAACACCTTGTTATGGGTCAGATAGATTGCACTGATCAATCCGCATTCACAGGCGCCCGTCTCGTCACAAATTGCGCCGTCGAAAACGGCAAGATCATCGGAACGCCCGTATAGAACAACCAAACCGCTTTCAATTGCCTGCTGCCGTTCCTCGTCGTTCATCTCGTGAAGGTACTTACGGCCATCCAGTTTGGCTGCCAGTTCTTTGACCGATAATTTTCCGCTCATTGTGCGTACCTCCATGTTTTGATAGCTTCCAGAATGGCGACAGCAACAGCGGCGACATGAACGGCCTCGCGCTGAATAGCTTCATGTCCGCCCCGGTCGGGTTTGGTATGTTCCGTTTGAAAGCAGGTTTCGTTAATTGCTTCGCAAAGCTCCCCATATTCCTCCCCTAAAATGGACATCCACGAAAATGGGTGGTTCCCGCTCTGATCCCCCCATTTTGCCATTTGCCTGTCGCGCTCAGCGCGCACCAGTGACAGGGCGTCGTCAGTAGCTGTGCGCGCCAGTTTTTTGGGTTTTGGAACGCTGAAACCCAGCACTACAAACCCATCAACAACGGGCATATACGGTACGCGCGACAAGTCCAAAACGTACTCAATCACACGCCACGCGATATTTGCGGTATAAGCCATTGCCACAGGATCATACTCATGCAGCGCAAGCAGATCGCCAACCTGATAATCACGGTCGTTTTTTCGCACCTCGAATTTCTTCTGCCCGCTTGCAATCGCTGCAAAGTATTCCGGCCAGCATTTCAAATTATGTATTGCCTGTTCATGTTCCACTTTTCTCACGCTCCCTGTCACGTAATTTACGCGCCAGCCTGAAACTGCTCCATTGGGCAATCAATGTGCGGGCCGTGTCCATACCAACGGCAGGAACGTCGCCCACGGCGGGTACCGCAAAGCTGTTGCGAATATCCTTGTAAATCGCATCACGGAACGCCCGGCCAACGTGTGCGTATTCCAGCCCGTTTTCATCGCACAGAGCCTTTGCGCGGGCAGCCACAGCGCGTGTGAGCGCCCGTTCCTGCGCCGTGGTTACGGTCAGGCGGCTTTCGATCAGCCTTTGCATCTTGCGGTTGTTGTTGTCCATGATCAGCAGCGCGCGCCCCAGCTCTGCAATCTGCCGCTTCATAGCAGCTTCATTTTCACCAAGCCGGTCAAGGTAGCTCAGCAGCTTGTCGCGGTCGGCAGGCGCAAGGGCATCCGGTGCGGGTAGAAAGGTTTCCTGTGTTTCAGCTTCACAAAGAGCCAGTGTTTGGGGGTCGATCATATGAACGCCCCCTTACACGACGCTAGCGTCATCGGCGTGGTAAACAGTAGCAGCATCAATTACCCTGCGAAGGTTTCCGCAAGCCTGTTCAACTGCAGCTACACAGGCAAGGTACTCGGCTCGCTCATGATCATCAGCCACGGTAAATGTGTTGCCAATGGCAATCTGTAACGTTGCGCGCCCCAAAAAATCAGTCGTGGCGCGCTGAAAGCAGGACAGCCCTATTTCGCCGCTGTCCTGCCTGGTAGCCTGCATAGCAACGTTCGCCTGCATTTCCTTCAGGCGTTGTTCAGCGGCATCCGCAAATTTGTTGGCCGCTTGCAGGTCTTTTTTCATTTGTTCATAATCTTCCGGGATCACTTCAACCGGCTTTTCCACCTCCACGGTGGTAATGCTAATCGGCTGTTGGCTAAGCTCTTTTTCCAGCACAGCCTGCCTGTCGCGCGACTCTTCCAATTGCTCGGCAACTGTTTCGTACATTCCGGTTATACGTTGGGCTTCTTTGCGGGCCGCAAGCGCTTCCATAGCGGCCTGATCGTAGGCGGCGGCTTTGGATTTTAACGGTTCCAGACTGGCGGTAGCCTCAGCCAATTCGCGGGCATGCTTGGCTTGCTCCGCCTCCAATTGCCGTTGTACATCGGTCTTCATACGCTCAATATCTTCCCGCAACTGGCGAACGCTCATCGCGTTTACATCGTGCTCGTCAGCGTATTGCTTGCGCTGATCCGGAGCCAGCGCAAGCAGCATTACGGCGGCAGACTGCTTCATTTCTGCCAGAAACGGCGTTTCCTGCACGCCATTGTGGAGCGCCATCAGATTGTTAGCGGTCGCTTGGCTGATGTCGGTATGCGTTTTCAGCCAGTTCATGAAATCGCCGTGGGCGACACGCTTCTTGGCGCTGATCAACATACCGCCTAAAAGCCAGCCGTTCATCTGGATATTCTGCTCGCACACGCGAATGCTGGTGGGCATGTCCTCCATGCGGATGGTGTCAAAGTCAACGCCGGTGGTGTTTTGGGTGGCTTCCGGTGCAATTTCGGTCGTAACGGTCGCGGGAAGTCCGTTCATGGTATCGCTCCCTTCTGGTTGTCGTGGTGGTTGGTGGTTGGTGGTTGACGGATGATGGATGGTGGGAAAATGCGGCGGGTAGGATTCGAACCCACATGATGGATTGAGCAGCCCATGCACTGCCGTTGTGCTACCGCCGCAGGGATGCGGTGGCGTTTCCACCGCAAAATATAAAAACCGGAATTACGCGATCACAACCACAGGAACATCCTCCAGCTGCTCCCGCAGCCAAATGCCGATCAGTTGCACAGCGGTCACCTTCCATGCGGCGCTGTCCGCCTCGAACAGAGCGATTTCAACCCCAGCTTGTCCCTTGCGCACGCGCAGAATGAACGGGCTGCTCGGCTGCTCTACTTCGGGGAAAATACGGTGCGGGGCCAGAAACACAGGATTGATGATCTGTACGCCTTCCACCAAGGAAACCCCGTCCTTCATGGTCACGCGCTGGGTAACGCCATCGTCCGCCAGTTCGGCTTCGGCACTCATGCGGATGTTGCCGGTCAGCCGTAGCACATTAGCGCGGTTGTCGCCCTCGTCAAAGTGCGTCTGCATCATTACGCTGAAGCGTTCCTGATCCATGAAGTCGTTAAGCGTGATCTTAGGCCGCTCAAACGTACAAACCGCCAAGCGCGAACGTTCACGGGTAAGCCCATGGATAGGCGTCCACACTTCCACGCGGTTGGTGTCGGTCACAATCACCTGCAAACGATCGTCGCGCGTATAATGCCCGTCCACGTCGTTTTTCAGGTAGTCGATCAGGCCGGACAGCGTATAAATGCCCTTGAGTTCGTCCGCGTCCGGCTTTTCGTAGGGGTCGATGCGTTGAAGGTCACGTGTATTCGCATACATCGCTCCGCAAATTTCCCGCACGGTGTAATCACGGTTTTTGCAACCAAGCTCGTACAAAAAACGCATTGCGTCCCCTTCCATGGGGTAGGCGGTAGGGGGATCATTTTGCACCAGCGTCACTTCACCGGTGAGGGTGGTATCCTGTTCACTCATGGCGGTATCTCCCTTTCATAGTCGGTATGTCGGTTACTTCTGCCCGGCAAAACGCAGCACGTTTGCGCCGCCTTCCGCATGTATAGCGGGCTGGGCAACGTCCTCAATGTCCACCTGCCCCGCCAGCTGATCATTGCTTTCAAAGGCCATAATTCGGCCCTTGTCGTCACGCTCCAGCATACAGGTCTTGGTGATGGCTTCCGGCGAGGCCAACTTATGCCTCACGTCAAAATGCATTCCGATGGTCTTCCGTTCCTTGTCAGGGCTCACGCTCAGCGTAATGGTGATAGTGCGTTTGGTTTTCAGGTCGGTATTAGGGTCAACGCAATTCCGCAAAACTGCATCCATCGCATCCTTAAACCGCACTTTGGCAGCACCACCCATTAACCCGTCAAGGCTGTCAATCGCTTTCAGTCCCATAGGCTCCTCCTTTCTGTCCGTGGTGGTTATCTGGTTACTTGCTTTTGTTGCGGTCGGCAGGGCGTGCGCCTGCTACGGTCTTTGCCCGTCCGCATATGCCCGCCGCGT
>Ga0183100_1001662_pt1 | contig 10690 bp, 9 predicted proteins | sample Biomet2_FD_127789 | JGI IMG/M metagenome (GOLD analysis project Ga0183100, IMG submission 127789) | Microbial communities from bioreactor (seeded with anoxic lake sediment) at LBNL, California, USA - Biofuel metagenome 2 | ecosystem: Engineered > Bioreactor > Anaerobic > Unclassified ...
TGCAAAGATGGCCATAAATATCTGACACTGACCTATTATCTGGGAGCCATGAAGCATGTGGAGAAAGAACTGAAAATGACTGGAAATCAGGTGTATCTTCGTGTTGAAGGTGCTCCGGACTACTATACATTCTCTTATTCCGGAGATAACAACAAGTATGAGGAGCTGGGCAAGATGAACACACGTTTTATTAGCTCCGAAACAGCCGGCGGATTTACGGGTGTTTATCTGGGACTGTTCGCTCAGGAGAAAGCAAAGAACAATTCGTATGCCGATTTTGACTGGTTTGAATATACGCATCCGTAATTTATCTGTTCAATGAATATTAAAGAAATAGCCGTAAACATATTTAATATCCTATTTATCATGTCTATCAGTACAATATTTTCTTCCGGTACCTGTAACGGGCAAGATGATAAGAAGCAGGAAGCTACTGTTCGCCCCGAAGCTGTAGCCGGTACTTTCTATCCTGCCGGTAAGGATTCGCTTTTAAAAGCGATGAACCTTTATTTTAAGGCTTATGTCGGCGGCACCTCTTCCGGAGAGGTTGCAGCCGTGATTGTTCCGCATGCGGGATATGTTTTCTCGGGAGAGGTTGCGGCTTCGGCTTTTGCTCAGATTAGTCCCAAACAGCAATATGAACGTATTTTTCTGATCGGACCGAGTCATCATGTTTATATGGAGGGTGCTTCAGTCAATAGCGGTTTCGATTATTATGCCACGCCTTTAGGAAATGTCTCTGTCGATACGGCTTTATGTCGGCAATTGATACGCGACCATTCTGTTTTCTCCTGCAATCCGGCAGCGCATGATAAAGAGCATTGCCTGGAAGTACAACTGCCATTCCTGCAATACCGTCTTAAAAAGATACCACCTATTGTGCCGATTATCGTTGCAACCCAGTCGTCTGCGGTGATACAGAAAGTCGCTGAGGCGTTGAAGCCTTATTTCAATGCAAAAAACCTGTTTGTTATCAGCAGTGATTTCTCTCATTATCCGTCGTACGATGATGCTGTGAAAGTCGATAAGCTGACGGGCGAATCTATAGGGAGCGGCTCGTTGGAAGCTTTTGTCAAAGCTTTATCACAGAATGCCGCGAAGCATGTGCCGGGCCTGGCTACAAGTGCTTGCGGACAGAGTGCCATCGCAACGTTGTTATATATCACAGCCGGGATGAACGATATTCAGATACGTCATATTATGTATCGTAATTCAGGCGACTCGAATTATGGTGATCATCAGCAAGTTGTTGGATATCATTCTTTTGTTTTTGTACGAAGGAGTGCGACTTCCGATGAAATATCGTTTTCTTTGACCGAGCAGGAAAAAGATACATTAATCCGCATTGCCCGCCGTACGATACAGAATCGCCTTTCACATGGTAATCAACCTGTTTGTGACCCGAACGAATTGACTGAAACATTGAAGATGCGTTGCGGGGCTTTTGTTACGTTGAATGAAGGCGGACGCTTGCGCGGTTGTATCGGTCATTTTGGAAGCGACAGGCCGCTCTACCGCGTTGTTGAGGATATGGCTGAAGCAGCTGCTTTCCAAGATCCGCGTTTCTATCCGATGCAGCCGGGCGAATTTGAAAAGATCGAGATAGAGATTTCTGTTCTTTCGCCAATGAAGCGTATTCATAGTATCGAAGAATTTACGCTTGGTAAACAGGGAATCTATATGACGAAAGGCGGGCATAGTGGAACATTCCTTCCACAGGTAGCCGAAGAAACAAACTGGAGCAAAGAGGAGTTCTTGGGACATTGTGCTCATGATAAAGCCGGATTATCATGGGATGGCTGGAAAGATGCAGACCTTTATACTTATGAAGCGGTCGTTTTTAAAGAAAAGGAATAAATTATGCATAAAGAGATTATAGGCAAGGAAGCGCTCTATTCTCGTCCGACCGATAAGGGTGTGCAATGCGGTATTTGTCCGCATGAATGTAACTTGGCCGACGGACAACGCGGAGTATGCCGCAGCCGCGTGAATCGGGGCGGAGTGTTGTATTCGGAAGCTTATGGGCATCCGTGCGCGTTGCATGTCGATCCGGTAGAGAAGAAACCGCTTTTACATTTTTATCCCGGATGGCGTTGCCTGTCCGTCGCTTCTACAGGGTGTAACTTCGCCTGCCTCAATTGTCAGAACTGGGAGATATCGCAAGTCGAACCTTCTGAAGTGAGAAGTATCGAACTGGCGCCCGAAAAACTGGTTTCCGAATGTATTGCTTTGCGCTGTCCTGCAATTGCTTATACATACACCGAACCCATCACTTTTTATGAATACATGTACGATTCGGCACAATTGGCACATGAAGCAGGCCTTCGTAATATTCTTGTTTCCGCCGGCTATATCAATGATGAACCGCTCCGTAGACTTTGTTCCGTACTCGATGCTGCCAATATCGATTTGAAATCGTTCAACGATGAGATCTATCGGAAGATCAGTCACGGTCATCTGCAGCCGGTTCTGAATACGCTGAAAGTGATGAAGGAAGCGGGTGTATGGTTGGAAATAACAAATCTGCTCATTCCTGCAGTCAACGACGATCCGCAGATGATTCGCGACATGTGTCAATGGCTTGTTGATAATGGCTTTGCTGATGCGCCTCTGCATTTTAGCCGGTTCTTTCCGATGTACAGGATGAACAATGTGCCGGCAACGCCTGTAGAAACATTGGTTACAGCCCGCGATATAGCTATAACGGAAGGAATGCATTTTGTCTATATTGGAAATGTCAATGAATTGGAAGGGGAGAACACGTTTTGTCCCAACTGTGGCAAATTGTTGGTCGGACGAGATGGGTACAACCTGCTCGAAAATTACATAACTGATGGAAAATGTTCCCATTGCGGTGTCCCCATTGCCGGAAGATGGTCGCATTGAATAATGTTTGTCCTATTTTATTTAAAATCTACAGCTTTTCATTATCTTTACACCGTGAATTATAGAGGCTTTATATGAACTCTAAGATTGTTGTATTATTAATATTTACATTGGTTTTCAATGCGTGCAGCGGGAAACAAAATAAAAAACCAACTGAATTAGCACAGGCGAAAAGAACTTTTCAGATGGCAAATATTCCCAGCATGATTACTGATCCGAATCAGCGTGCAGCTTATTTGGCACAGCACTATTGGGATAACTTTAACTTCGCAGATACCGCTTATGCAAAGGCGGATGTAACCGAACAGGCGATGTCAAACTATATCGATGTGTTGAAGCGTGTTCAGCCCGATCTTGCATCTTCTTCAATCAAGACGATGTTGGCTAAAGCCGAGGCCGACAGTACCATGTTCGCTTATATGACCGGGCTGTACGAAAAATATCTGTATGATCCCAATTCTCCAATGCGTGATGAAACGCTATATATTTCTGTTTTACAGTCAATAACGGCTTCGGCTAAAGTGGGCGAAGTCGATAAGGTCCGCCCGCAACATCTGTTGGATCTGGCACTGAAGAATCAGATTGGCAGACCGGCTACCGATTTTATTTATACGCTGTCTGATGGCAGTACGGGACATTTACATAGTATCAAAGCGGATATGCTGCTGCTTTTCTTTTACAATCCGGACTGTCAAAACTGCCGACAAATCACCCGACAACTTGATGAGTCGGAAGTAGTGAACCGGTTGATGCAAAGCAAGCAGTTGAAGATTCTGGCTGTCTATCCGGATGAGGATCTTGAAGCATGGCGAAAACATATCTCTTCGATGCCTGTAAGCTGGGTCAATTCGTACGATAAATCGCTTGATTTAAAGAACAAAGAAGTGTACGATCTGAAGGCTATTCCTACATTGTATCTTTTGGATAAGGAAAAGAAGGTCGTATTGAAGGATGCGACATTTGCTCAAGTAGAAGCATATCTGACGAATAAATCAAAATAGAGATAAAGAATTTGTATATAGCAAAATTGTATTAATTTTGCACGGAGACTAAAGAATTTTGATGTGGATAAGAAAATAAGATTACATGTGCAGGGATTGACAAATAGTCAAGTTCAGTCAGGTGCCTACGCTTTGATACTCTCGGAGCAACCGGGTACGCGTCGTATTCCGATTATTGTTGGTACAGCTGAAGCGCAATCTATTGCTATTGCACTGGAACATATAAAACCGCCCCGTCCACTTACGCATGATTTGTTTGTCTCATTTGCTCAGACGCTTGGAATAAATATTCTCGGAGTATTTATTTACAAATTTGAAGACGGCGTATTTTATTCGGAAATAGTGTTTGATGATGCAGGGAAAGAGCTTCGTCTGGATTCGCGTACGTCTGATGCTATAGCGATTGCTTTGCGCATCGGTTGTGAGATTTATACGACGCCTGAGATCGTTGACGAGTGTGGCGTTGTTTTGGAAGATTCACAAAGCGAGGCAGATGAAGAGAGTTCTGAAGACGATAATCTTTTAAGCTTGGAACCCGAAGAGATCCATGACGACAAGAAACTAAAACAATGGCTTTCACTGCAGGAAGACGAAGAATTGGCAGAACGTCTGGAACAAGCTATCGCTTCGGAAAAATATGAATTTGCAAAGATGTATAAAGATGAAATTCATCGCCGCGAAGAGAATAAAGAAAATAAAGCAGAATAAATTGAGGAGAGAAATACATGATTGAACAACAGGTGGGATTTAGTTTGGAATCTCTTGGAAGGGGATTATTGGGCATTATAACTATCATAGGCGTAGCCTATTGCTTTAGTTATGATCGTAAGAAGATAGATTGGAAGTTGGTTGGAGCGGGGTTATTTTTAGAGATTGTCTTCGCGCTTGCTGTGTTATACATTCCTGTCGTAGGTACAGTCCTTGAATTAATTGGAAAAGCCTTTATCAAACTGATGGATTTTACACAAGCCGGCGTTTCCTTTTTGTTAGGTCCTCTTGTTGCAAAAAGCAATGGATTCATCTTTCTCCTTAATTCTCTGCCTGTCGTTATATTTTTCTCTGCCCTGGTGTCGATACTATATCATTGGGGAATTATTCAAAAGGTAGTACTGGGTTTTTCATGGCTGTTACGGAAATTCATGAAAGTATCCGGTGCCGAAGGTCTGGTAACAGCCGGAAACGTGTTTCTGGGTATGACAGAGTCGCCTATATTAATCAAAAATTATCTTCCGTCGATGAATAAGTCGGAAGTGTTTCTGGTGATGGTTGCAGGAATGGGTACCATTGCAGGTTCTGTGATGGGAACCTATATTGGCATGCTTGGCGGATCTGATCCAATGAGCAAAATATTGTTTGCCAAGCATCTGCTTTCAGCCTCGTTGATGGCGGCACCCGGATCTATTGTCATTGCCAAACTGCTTTGTCCACAGACAGAGCCTGTCGAAGATCAGCTTGTTGCGATGGAAAAGACAGATCAGAATCCGACAGTGCTTGATGCTTTGGCTGCCGGAACAATGACAGGCACTCGCCTGATGGTGAATATTGCAGCGATGCTTCTTGTATTTATAGCATTGGTTACATTATGCAACTATATATTGTGCGACTTGATAGGCCATTACACCGGACTGAATGATTGGATTGTTTCGATCACGGCAGGAAAGTCTGAAGGGTTGACATTTCAGTTTATCGTAGGCGTGATCCTTTCTCCGTTTATGTGGTTGATAGGTGTCCCTACAGCGGATCTGTCGCTTGTCGGTTCTCTGCTCGGACAGAAAACGATTCTGAATGAGTTCGTTGCATATTCTCAGCTGGAAGCCTGGAAAGATGCCGGACTGTTTGCCTATCAGAAGTCTGTCATCATGTCGACTTATATCTTATGTGGTTTTGCCAATATTTCATCTATCGGCATCTTGTTGGGCGGGATGGGCGTTCTTGCCCCGCAAAAGAAACCGATGATAACGAGATTTGGCGTGCCTGCGATGGTTGGAGGCGCATTGGTGTCTGTTTTATCTGCTACGATCATCGGTATGATTCTTGGATAATGAGGATTGATTTATGCAGATATTTTTTGTTCCCGAAATACAGTCTGTGACAATTCTTTCCGAAGAAGAGTCAGGACATTGCATACGTGTACTCAGACTGACCGAAGGCGATGCGATTCAGCTGACAGATGGTAAAGGTTCGTTTTATAAGGCGACAATCACCCGTGCACATCCGAAAAACTGCGAAGTAACGATTTGTGAAAGTTGGAAACAGACTCCATTGTGGAATTTCTTTCTGCATATTGCTGTCGCTCCTACAAAGAATATGGACCGGATGGAGTGGTTTGTTGAGAAAGCCACCGAGATTGGCATTGATGCTGTCACCTGTCTGAACTGTCGTTACTCGGAGCGTCGTGAGATAAAGCCTGCCCGTCTGGAAAAAATCATGATCAGTGCAATGAAGCAGTCGCAAAAAGCTACTTTGCCGGCTTTGGAAGGAATGGTCGATTTTGTTGATTTCGTGAAACGTCCTTTTGACGGATGCAAGTTTATTGCGCATTGTGAAGACGAAGAGAAACCGCTATTGAAGCATATTTACCAGCAGAGTAAAAATGCACTTGTACTGATAGGTCCCGAAGGCGATTTCTCAGCTGAAGAGATTGCCTTGGCAAAAGAAAACGGCTTCCGCCCTGTTTCATTAGGTGAAAGCCGCCTTCGGACTGAAACGGCAGCTTTAGTTGCCTGTCACACGCTTCAGATATTAAATCAATAACTTATTCCCATTCGATAGTTGCCGGCGGCTTCGAGCTGATGTCGTAAACAACGCGGTTTACGCCTTTCACCTTATTGATGATTTCATTGGAAACTTTGGCAAGAAATTCGTAAGGCAACTGCGCCCAATCGGCTGTCATCGCATCCGCCGATGTTACTGCGCGCAATGCAACCGTATTCTCATATGTCCTCTCGTCGCCCATCACACCGACCGAATATATCGGAAGCAAGATTGCGCCTGCCTGCCAAACGTTGTCGTACAGACCCCATTCGTGCATAAGCGAGATATAGATATCGTCGGCTTCCTGCAGAACGCGTACCTTCTCAGGTGTTATATCACCCAGTATACGGATCCCCAAACCCGGTCCGGGGAACGGATGACGTTTGATCAGATGCTCCGGCATCCCCAGCTCACGACCTACGCGACGTACTTCGTCTTTGAACAGCGAACGGAGCGGTTCAACAAGTTTAAGGTCCATATTCTTCGGCAGACCGCCAACATTGTGATGGCTCTTGATTGTTGTGCCTGTGATTGATAACGACTCGATCACATCCGGATAGATTGTGCCTTGTCCGAGCCATTTTACATCTTTCAGCTTGTGCGCTTCTTCATCGAATACATCAATAAATCCTTTGCCAATGATTTTGCGTTTCTTTTCCGGTTCGCTGACGCCGGCCAGTGCGGTATAGAATTTGTCTTTGGCATTTACGCCGATAACGTTTAGTCCCAGTGATTCGTAAGCCTGCATCACTTTATCGAACTCGTTCTTGCGAAGCAATCCGTGATCGACAAAGATACATGTCAGCTTCTTGCCTATTGCTTTATTCAGCAGAACGGCCGTAACCGATGAGTCGACGCCTCCGGAGAGCGCTAGAATCACTTTGTCGTCGCCCAGCTTTTTTTTCAGTTGCTCTACAGTCGATTCAATGAACGAAGCCGGTGTCCAGTTTTTGATGCATCCGCAGATATGGAGGAAGTTGTCCAAAAGCATGGTGCCATCTGTGGTGTGAAATACTTCAGGATGGAACTGTACGCCCCACGTATTTTCATTCTCGACATGGTAAGCAGCCGCTTTTACATCATCTGTGCTTGCCGTGATTTTGAAGTTCTCAGGCAGCACCGTTATGGTATCGCCGTGCGACATCCAAATTTGAGAGCCGATATTGATTCCTTTCAGCAACGGATCCTGATTGTCTATAAATGTAAGATTGGCACGCCCGTATTCGCGGGTGTTTGCCGGTTCAACATTTCCGCCTGATGTATAGGCCATAAACTGTGCTCCATAACAGATTCCCAGAACCGGATATTTGACGCGGATCTCACTCAGGTCTGCTTTGAATGCTGTAGCATCGTATACCGAGTAGGGACTTCCCGAAAGGATGACACCTTTCACGTCCGTATCATCATGCGGGAATTTGTTGTAAGGAACAATTTCGCAATACATATTCAACTCACGTACTCTTCGTCCGATGAGCTGTGTCGTTTGCGAGCCAAAATCAAGAATAATAATTTTCTCTTGCATGCAATTGATAATTTTTTAGGTGGCAAAGGTATGAATAAATTGCTTTTCTACAGGGCAATCATTCAGATTATTTCAGTGCCTTTTCAATCTGTTTCATCAACTTATTGAAGTCTTCAGGTGTGAAACCTATGTTTACATAAATCACTTTGCCGTCCTTATCGATCAGATAACTGCGCGGAATCAGGTTCGAAGCAAACTTGTTGTAGATCGCTCTGTTCTTGTCCGGATACAGCGGGAAAGTGAATCCTTTTGTTTTGTTGTATTCTGCAAGATCGGCATCCGAATGTTCGCGTCCGATGACAAGCATGGCGAAATACGCATTGTTTTTATACTTAGGCCATAGTGTCTTTTGAATCTCGGCTAATTCTCTTTGGCACGGACCGCACCAGGTTGCAAAGAAGTTGATCAGTGTAACCTTTCCTTTCAGGGTAGCGGAAGAGATGGCTGTGCCATCGTCTTTTACAATATCGAATGCGGGTATTTTATCGCCTACCTTAACAATATCGGCATCAGCGCCTTTTGTTACAAACAGCATTTGTGCATTGATTACTGTCGCTAAAAAGGCGAATGTGAGAAAAAACAGAATCTTTTTCATATGGGAACTATTATGTTATTGTTTACTTTGAGCTATTTCATATCCTGCTTTCAGGGCCTTGAGATTCATTTCGATTACTTCTTCTCCTTTGCGAGCAAAAATGCTGCGAATGCCATCGGCTATTTTATCATAGTCTATTCCTATGAACGGCGAAGCTGCGCCCAGCATGACAATGTTCGCAGCACGAACAGAGCCGGCTTCTTTAGCGAGCGCTTCAACATCCAGTACGACCTTGTGCGAGAGCTTGTCTAGTTCGGCATTCACCTTTTCGACGTCCGGGTAGTTGGGAATATTGATAAACGGCTCAGAGTTTGTTACTACCCATCCTTCTTTATTCAGATAAGGCAGATAGCGCAACGCTTCCATTGGTTCGAGCGAGATGATCAGATCGGCATGGCCTTTGGGAATCAGATCTGAAGCAATAGGGCCGTCGGAGAGCCGGAGGTTCGATTGTACATCGCCGCCGCGCTGGCTCATCCCGTGTACTTCAGCCTGCTTCATATATAATCCTTCTTTCAGGGCGGCTTCACCTATAACGGCCGCGATGGAGAGGATGCCTTGTCCTCCCACACCGCATAATATGATATCTGTTTTCATTTTTTATTTGCTTTTTTCTTCCTTGTTAATGTCTGAATACACTCACGGCGCGGAATCAGTACCGATACGCCTTGGTATTCAATTTCTTCGCGGATGATAGCTTTCATCTCTTCGTAGTTCTTTTTTAGCGGGATCATTACACGTATGTGTTTAGGATCGACGCCTATGCCTGCGCATATAGACTCCAGTCGTCCTGTTCCCGCCGAATCCTGTCCGCCGGTCATTGCCGTGGTTTCATTGTCGGAGATAATAATGGTGATGTTTGTATTCTCATTGACGCAATCCAGCAATCCGGTCATTCCCGAATGTGTGAATGTTGAATCGCCAATAACCGATACGGCAGGGAATACGCCTGCATCGGAAGCTCCTTTGGCCATCGTGATGGAAGCGCCCATATCGATGCAGGAATCTATGGCCCGAAATGGAGGCAGCGCCCCCAAGGTATAGCAACCGATATCGCCAAATACTTTTGCTGATTTATATTCGGCCAGCGTTTCGTTGAGCGCCTCATACATGTCGCGGTGACCACAACCCTGACAGAGTGCGGGCGGACGTTGTTCAACAACTTCCGGTATGGCAAAATAGTTCTTTATTTCTTTGCCGATAGCTTTGCCTACAGCGTCCGGCGTCAGCTCGCCGTCGCGTTGCAGTGTGCCGTCCAGGCGACCGTGTACCTTGATTGATCTGTTAAGAAATCCTCTCAGTTGTTCTTCAACAACCGGATATCCTTCTTCGAGAACCAAGATCTCTTTACATTCGTCAACCAGTTTCTCTACTTTCTTTCCGGGTAACGGGTATTGTGTTATTTTAAGTACCGGGTGAGCAAAACCTTCCGGATAGTTTTCTGACAGGTAATTGAATGCGATACCCGTAGTGATGATTCCCAACGATTTGTCGGCACCTTCGAAATATTGATTATATCTGGATTCTTCTGAAGCTTCGTTGAAATTGTCTTGCACTGCGATAAGCGCTTTGAAGCGTTTTCGCGCCAGAGCCGGCAGCAGGATATAACGCTGGCGGCCGTCTTCAGGCGTGTGCATGAGATTCTGACTTCTGCGTTCGCGCGTAACGACACCCGAACGTGAGTGAGCCATACGTGTAGTGATGCGAAGAAGTATCGGATAACCCAGCTTCTCTGAGAGTTCGAAGCCTTCATACGTCATATCATAAGCTTCTTGCTGATTGGAGGGTTCTAAAACCGGAAGCATGGCGAAATGTGCAAACATTCGATTGTCTTGTTCGTTTTGCGACGAGTGCATCGAAGGATCGTCGGCCGAAACAATGATCATACCGCCATTGATACCGCTCATTGCCGCGTTCATAAAACAGTCGGCT
>Ga0183100_1001663_pt1 | contig 10690 bp, 9 predicted proteins | sample Biomet2_FD_127789 | JGI IMG/M metagenome (GOLD analysis project Ga0183100, IMG submission 127789) | Microbial communities from bioreactor (seeded with anoxic lake sediment) at LBNL, California, USA - Biofuel metagenome 2 | ecosystem: Engineered > Bioreactor > Anaerobic > Unclassified ...
TGGCTACCGCCAGTTCCACCGCCGCGCCGAAGGACAGAGAATCGTCCGCCGCGGCGGCCGGTGTTCCGCCGCCGAAGATCACGCCGCACAAAATCACGGTCAGCACCAGCAGCGCCGCCATGGCAATCCGGTTGACCCAGCCCAGATTCGTAAGACCAATCAGAATCCACACCACGATCAGTCCGCCGATTACCACGGCCCAGAGCCTGAAACTCCCCCCGATGCCTCCGGCGGAGACGGCCCCGTCATAGATCATGATTGCGGTCCAGCCCACTAATTGCAGCACGTTTAAAAACGCGAACAGCAGGCCGCCCTTTCGGCCAAAGCTCAGCTTTACGGTCTCCATGGCGGAAAGGCCGGTTTTACCGCCGATCAGTCCCGCAAGATAGAGAAGTGTGCATCCGATCAGGTGGCCCAGCAGGATGGCCGCCAGCCCCTTTCCAAAGCCCAGAGGCGCGAAATAGGTACCCGTCAGGATCTCCGCGATGGAGACCCCGGCCCCAAACCAGATCAGGCCGTTTTGAAGCACGGAGGTCTTTTTCATCTTGCGGCCTCCTCTTTGTATTCCGGCTTGATGTCAAAGGCGTGGTCCATAGGTCCGGACCCGTGTCCCAAATTCAGCATGGCTCCCAGCGCGCCGGAGAGATAGGCCTTGGCCCGCTCCACGCTGTCTTCCAGGGAAAAACCCTTGGCGAGATTCGCCGCGATGGCGCTGGAGAGGGTGCAGCCGGTGCCGTGGGTGTTTGAATTGTCAATGCGGCGGCCCTGAAACCAACGGCTTCCGCTCTTTTGCCACAGGAGGTCGTTGGCGTCGTTGACCCTGTGCCCGCCCTTCAGCAGCACGGCGCAGCCATACCGCTCACCGATGGCCCTGGCCGCCGTCTCCATTTCCGCCGGGGAGGTAATGGAAAGGCCGCTCAAAAGCTCTGCTTCCGGAATATTGGGTGTAATGACCTGGGCCAGAGGCAGGAGCTGACTCTTCAGCGCGCCCATGGCGTCCTCCCGCAGAAGCCGGTCGCCGGAGGTGGCGACCATCACAGGGTCCACCACCACACAGTTCGCTCCGTACTGCCGCAGCTTTTTGGCGATTACCTCGATCAGCTCCACAGAGGAGACCATGCCGGTCTTCACCGCGTCGGGGGGAATGTCGGTGAAGACCGCGTCCAGCTGTGCCTCCAAAAAAGCGGGCGGGACCTCCAGAATGTCTTTGACGCCGGTAGTATTCTGGGCGACCAGAGCCGTGACAGCGCTCATGGCGTATACGCCATTCACCGTCATGGTTTTCAGGTCCGCCTGGATGCCGGCGCCTCCGCTGGGATCGGTCCCAGCGATTGTCAATGCTGCTTTCATATGTTCTCCTTTCAATTTGACAGCTATTGATTTTATAAGACGACGCAAGGTGGTGCCCCCAGTGCGCCGTCGGAAATTCTCTGCCCCGCTCCGTTTCCCACTCTGCGGAAAACTGCGCCGGGAAGGGGATTTCCTCCGTTTCCGCGCAAAGCTTGGCTTCGTGCGGTTCAGGACGTGAGTTGCGGGAGACGTGGGCGCGGCTCAGCGGGCGATCTGCTCGGACAGGGACAGCATCTGCCGCGCGGCGGCCTTCACGTCGGCTTTGGCAAAGAGGGCGGAAACCACCGCCACACCGTCCAGTCCGCAGCCGGAAAGCTGCAAAATGTTGTCCGCTTTAATGCCGCCGATGGCGACGACGGGGATGCGCACAGCGGCCGTGACGGCGCGGATCATCTCCTTGGAGAGGGGCTTTGCCTCCGCTTTGGTATGCGAGGCGAAAGCGGCACCGACACCCAGATAGTCCGCGCCCGCGGCCTGAGCGGCCAGCGCCTCGGCCACATTATGGACGGAGACGCCGACGATCTTATCCGGGCCCAGGGCGGCGCGGGCTTTCATCGCGGCCATGTCCTCCTGCCCCACGTGGACGCCATCCGCGCCGGAGGCCAGAGCAATCTCCACATTGTCGTTAATGATGCCGACAGCGCCAAGCTTTTTGCACAGGGGTACGAACCATCTGGCCTCCGCCAGAAACGCCTCGTCGTCCAGCGCCTTTTCCCGGAGCTGCACGATCCCCGCGCCGCCGGCAATCGCGTCCGCCACCTGCGATTCCAAGGCTCCGCCGTTTAGCCAGGCGCGGTCCGTGACGGCGTACAGCCGGAGACAATCCCGCTTTAATTTCATAAACAACACTCCTTTAGAATATGCATAAAAAAATCCCGCAGACATTCCAATGTGGAATCTCTGCGGCAAAGCTCGCGGTATTTCCCTACGTTGGCATGATCCAAATCAGGTTACGGGTCGGAGCCTTTCAGCTCCCTCTCAGCCCGCGAATCAGCGGACTCCCCTTTTTATTTGTAAATTCATTATACGCCTTTGTTCTTCAGAATGCAACTGTTTTTCGCCGCCTCTTGACAATTTTCGCGGAGAATGGTATTATGTCGCAAAAAACAGGGGAGCCGAAAGGCTGAGAGGAAGCGCACGCTTCGACCCGCGAACCTGATTTGGGTAATGCCAACGTAGGGAGCAACAGGGATGCAGCGGAGGCGTGTCACGCCCCCGCTTTTTATTTTGCAGACTGCGGAGAGGAGATGGCAAATACGACGCCCGGTCAGGCCGGGAGCGGAAGCCGGGGGAGCGCCCGGGGTTCCGTGTCGGAGACAAGAGAATATGCAGCGATGGGAAGCCGTGTTCCGGCGTGAGAGGAGGCCAATAAGCCTCGACCGAAGGGGCGGGGGACGACGGTCCGCCGTCTCATCCTCGCAAGGGGAAGCTGCGTGTTTCTCCCTGCCATTAAAAGAAGGAGTCTTTTCCGATGAAACAAAATGCTACTGTAAAAAAGCTGGCGCTGGCCGGTGTGCTGTGCGCCGTGGCCGTGGTGGGCAGTCTCTTCTCTTTTCCCGTGCTGGGCAGCAAGTGCGCCCCGGTGCAGCACATGGTCAACATAATTTGCGCGGTGTTCCTTGGCCCGTGGTACGGTGTGGCTGTGGCGTTTGTGGCAAGTCTTCTACGGAACCTCTTGGGGATTGGCAGTCTGATGGCCTTTCCCGGCAGCATGTGCGGCGCGCTGGTGTGCGGCGTCGTATTCTGGAAGGCGAAGAACCTGCCCGCCACGCTGGCGGGCGAGGTATTCGGAACCGGCGTGATCGGCGGACTTTGCGCCTATCCCATTGCCACGATGTTTATGGGCGTGGACGCCGCCGCGGTGGCGTTTTACGCTTATATCATCCCGTTTTTGATCTCCACCGCCGCCGGGTCCATTCTGGCGGGGCTGCTGGTTTTTGCCCTGCAAAAATCCGGCGCGCTGAATTCTATGCGCGCCACACTGGAGAGATGATTCATGCTGCCCTTTGACCGTCTGGGCGAACTGCGAAAGGCCCGGCCTCTGATCCATTGCATTGCCAATCTGGTCTCCGCCAATGACTGCGCCAATGTGCTGCTGGCAGCGGGGGCCTCTGCCATGATGGCTCAGGCTCCGGAGGAGATGGAGGAGATCGCCGCCATCTCCTGCGCCACCGTACTGAATACCGGTACGCCCGATGAGGAGAAATTCACGGCCTGCCGACTCAGCGGCGGCTTTGCCGTAAAAAACCAGCCGGTAGTGCTGGACCCGGTGGGCGTGGGTGCGTCGGCATGGCGGCTGAAAGAGACAGAAAAACTGCTGGAGAGCTTTACTCCCTCCGTCATTCGGGTGAACTTTGGGGAAGCATGGGCGCTGCTGCACCGCGCCGGAGAAGAACAGGGCGTGGATTCTACTGTTGGCGCGACCCCGGCAGCGCGTCTGGACTGTGCCCGGGCGCTGGCGCTGAAACGCGGAACTACAGTGCTGCTCTCTGGTACGGAGGACGTCGTCACCGACGGGGTGCGGGCCTGCCGCGTTTTGGGCGGCAGTGCATGGATGGCCCGCGTCACCGGAACGGGGTGCATGCTGTCTGTCCTCTGCGGGGCGTTTACCGCCGTGGAACCGGATCTATTTCTGGCTGCGTCGTTGGCCTCCGCTTTCTGGAAGGTCTGCGCGGCAAAGGCGAAGGATGCGCTGGCTTCCGGACAGGGTGCGGGAGCGTTCCGCTCCGCGCTGCTCGATGCTGCCTCAACGCTTGAGACGGGAGAGTTTGCCCGGCTTACCCGGGCGGAGATGCTTTAAGGCGGCGGAGTCGCTGCGCAAAATCTGTGAGGATAGTTGCCTGCGTGGGTCTCTCCCTTGCTGCCGGACGAAACCGGCGGAACGGGAGAGACCTATGCTTTTTTACGGAAAAGAAAAACGCTTGATCCCTCTGAAAGATTCGATACTTCCAAATATTATGTTGTATTTTTAGGTGAGCGGCCTATAATAAATGTTGGTAGCAAATAAAACATGCCGCACGCCATTTTGCGGCGATGACAAATGAAAATACGAGATGATGTATGGAGCACCGAAATGATTGAGGAGAGCTTCTATGGAAGATAGACAAATCGCTATGGCAGATAGACAAATTGCAAGGGATGCATCGATTGATTTCATGAAAGTCATTGCAATTATTGGCGTTGTAACGATCCATACGTGCATAGGCGGGTATTCGTATCCGATCGGTTCTTGGAATTGGGTCGCGAGTTTATTTTGGGGCAGTCTCACGCGGGCAAGCGTGCCTCTTTTTTTTATGTGCAGCGGCGCCCTTCTACTTGATCCGCACCGTGAGTTAGGCTTAAAAAAATTATATACGAAAAATATACTCCGGGTTTTGACTGCACTGTTTTTTTGGGCAATACTCTATAAACTGTTTTTTCTTCTGACAACAGGCACTTTTTCACGTCATACAGTTTTTGCGGCCATAAAAGAGGTGGCGCTTTTCAAGCAGGAAGATCATTTGTACTATGTGCATATCATTCTTCTTGTTTATGTTTTCCTGCCAATTACCAGAGCGTTTGTAAAAGCCGCAGATGAAAAATTGATGCAATATGCTTTAGCATTGTGGCTTGTTCTTGGAATTCTGTTTCCAACCGTTATGGTATTTTGGCCGTTTTCGCTCTTGGTCGGCATTCCTTTGCAATGGATGCTGAATCTGACATATGCTTCCATTGGATATGGAATACTTGGCTATTATTTAAAGCACCACAGCTTCAAACCTACATACTATCTGATAATCGGCTCTGTTGGGTTTGTTTTGACGTTCGGTGCAACATGGTATGGATCTGTGCGGCAAGGCGAGCTCTATCAGCATTTTTTGGAGGGCATGTCTTGCGGCGTGGCATTTTTTGCGGTTGGCATCTACGGGATATGCACTAAACTGACAGAAAAGCGAAAATTCTCTTTAAAAATTTGCAGGGCACTGTCTTATGGATCAAAAGCCTCGTTTTGCATTTTTTTGGTACACGTTTTCTTTATAAAAATTTTTCCTTCAATTGGCCTTACCGTAACCCTTTTTCCATGCCTACTTTCCATCCCCTTTTTGGCGGCCCTCAACTTGGCGGCAAGCCTGTTTATCTATTGGATTTTGTCATATATTCCAATTCTAAATAAATGGGTGGTTTGAGCGGAAACCTACAAAAGCGACCCGTCTTATTTCTAAATTACTTTGGAAATAAGACGGGTTTTTAGCGCGGCTGCTCTTGAAAAGTATCGAGAAATATGTTATATTTAATCGGTTGCATTTTTAGACCAGCTAAATTTTCAACCGAAAAAGTTTCTGTTTCTACTATAATAACTGGAAGCGAGGGGACCAAAACTGAACGAAGTATTGAAGCGCTTTGTATTGCCGAAGGAACTGGGTGCCATCGTGGACTGCAGTCCCAGCGTCATCGTGCCAGAGAGCAAGGAGACGCTCTATGAATTGATTTTCGGCAATGAGCACACCAATCGGATCGATGTGGTGTACGATGTGGAGGGCCGGCCAGTCCACGAAGCGGATGTGGTACGCTGTAAAAACGGGGCCGTGGTCAATTATTCCGAGGACTATATGCGCCGCCGGGACCCGGACTGTATGCGCATCGCCGATGACCAGCCCACGGACAAGCCCCGGTTTGAGGATGTCTATGGCTATTCTTTTGCCGAGGTACGCAAGGAGACGTTTCAGTGGCTTTCCACCCAGGAGCTGATTTTGGTGCCCTTCAAGGCCGGCGGGTATGACCACGGCTACGAGGCGGCGCTGGTCTGCCCGCGAAACGCAGCGTTTTTTGCCTTCGCCGTATCGCAGCTGCAGGCGTTCGTCAACGTCCGGGAACTGAAAAAATTCACACCCCGGGCCATCATTTACGTAGCACCGCCCCTCCGACACACCCGCTTCAATGGAAAGCAGGTGGTGGTTCACAGCCGCAGCCGGGATCTGCATGAGATTTTCTCCTATAATCTCTATCCCGGCCCCTCCGCTAAAAAGGGCGTTTACAGTGTTTTACTGGACATCGGCGAGCAGGAGGGCTGGGTCACCGCCCACGCCTCCGCCGCCCGGATCATCACTCCCTATGAAAACGAGATGGTGATGATGCACGAGGGCGCGTCCGGCGGTGGAAAGAGCGAGCTTTTGGAAGATGTCCACCGAGAATCCGACGGACGGGTTCTGGTGGGCGTGAACACCATCAGCGGTACACACCACTATATCAGCATGAGCGATACCTGCACCATCCAGCCGGTGACGGATGACATGGCCATCTGCTCCCCGGAATTTCAGCCCGCCAACGGAAAGCTGGCTCTCACAGACGGGGAAGACGGCTGGTTTGTCCGGGTGGACGGCATCACGGAATACGGCTGCGACCCGTTGTACGAGCGTATCACCATACACACGAAGGAGCCGCTGATCTTCTTCAATCTGGACGGCGTGCCCGACGCCACCTGTCTCCTTTGGGAACATACGCTGGACACCACCGGAAAACCCTGTTCCAATCCCCGGGTGATCATTCCTCGCCGGTTGGTGGACAACATCGTCACCCAGCCGGTGGAGGTGGACGTGCGGAGCTTCGGCGTTCGGATGCCTCCGTCCACGGCGCAGCACCCCAGCTACGGCATTGTGGGCCTGCTGCACATTCTACCCCCGGCCTTGGCATGGCTCTGGCGGCTGGTGGCCCCCAGAGGGTATAATAACCCCTCCATCAGCGGCGATTCCCCGCTGGCGGCGGAGGGCGTGGGCTCCTATTGGCCCTTTGCCACCGGACTGCGGGTGAGACAGGCAAATTTGCTGATGGAGCAGATACTCCGATGCACCTCCACCCGATACGTGCTAATCCCCAATCAGAACATCGGTATTTACAAGGTGGGCTTTACCCCGGAGTGGATTTCTCGGGAATATCTGGCCCGGCGCGGCGGTGTGAATATGCGGATGGACCGGCTGGTCCCGGCCCTGTGCCCCATTTTGGGCTACTGCCTGAAGGACATGAAGGTGGACGGACAGCACATTCCACCCAAGTTTCTCCGCCCGGAGCTTCAGGAGCTTCTCGGCAAAGAGGGATATAAGGTCGGAGCGAAGATTCTGACCGACTTTTTTGCAAAGGAATTGAAGGCTTACGACATGCCGGAGCTGCACCCCGTCGGCAGGCAGATTTTGGACTGCTTTGCCTCCGGCGGAAATGTGGAGGATTATTGCGGGATTATCCCGTTGGGATTGGAATAGAGCATATGCGGATTCCCCGGCATGGAACGCTTTCCATGCCGGGGAATCCATCTTTTTTGGGAGGGCGGGTTATTATTTACTCGTTCCGGAAGAGGAGGCGGCATTTGCGGTGCCGCCTTCGGCGGAGGGCGCGGCGCTGTTCCCTGCACTGCTTCCGGCTGCCACCTTCTGCCGTCCGGTATGATCAATGGTGTAATCCTGATTACAGGTGCCTTTGACGATTAGCTGCGAAATTGGCACGACAGAGTATCCCTGCCCAATCAGGTATTTGAGAATCCCAGGCAGGGCCTCCGGGGTATGCTTTGCCGCGTTGTGAAACAGGATAATGGATCCCGGCTGGACCTTGGAGGTGACCCGCTGCGTGATCTCATCCGCCGAAATGCCCTTCCAATCCAGACTGTCATCATTGGCGTCATTTGGAGTAACAGTTATCCCAAATCAAACTGATACTTCCATTCAATATCCATGTGGTCGGGGAACAGCAGAATGCGGGAAATCAGCAGTTCCGCGATACGGTTTTTTCCCACGAGGTCCAAGCTGTCCCACGTGGTTTCAAGGTCCTGAACTTCCTTTGCAATGGCCTCCTGGCGGCCCTCCTGCAACTGATTGAGTTCTTCTTCCAGCCCACAGCGTTCCTTCTCCAGCTGGCTGACCTTTTCGTCCAGATACCGGGATGTGATTTGGCCGGACTCCGCCGCCAGATCAATCAGCCTGTGGATGCTGTCGTCCAGTTCTTCCATCCTGCAGCTGAGCTTGTTGCGCTCCTGCGTATTCACCGCGGCGTTTTCACTCCGTAAAGCGGAATAGCGCCCGGCCCAGAGGAAAATGCGGTCACGCACAGCGTTTTCAACAGTATCCAGCCTGCCTAGGTTCCCCTCCACATCACAGCAGCTGTAGGAAAATTTTCCGGAACAGTAGAGGTTGTGATAGCGTCCGAAATTACTGGATTTGGGGATGGCTGCGTGTTCGCATTGACCGCACTTGATGAGGCCGGTCAGCCAGGTAATCTGGGAGCGTTTCCGATTGTCAATCTGCCGGTTGCCGTCCAACCGTTCCTGACAGCGAAGAAACAAGTCTGAGGGAATCACGCCGTCATGAGGGGCCAGTGACAGGGTGTGACCGCTGAAATCCGTATATTTCCGCTGGTTGGAATTCCGCTTCCCGTAGAGGTAGCAGCCCTTTCCAAAGGCAAAATCGGCGATGTCATTTGTGAAGCGGATACCCCGGTTGCGGTAGTAATGATACAGCTCAGCGCTGGACCGCGCTGCGGCCGGATTGCGCAGAATGCGGGAGACTTTGCTGGAATCCCAATGGTTGCCCTTGGGTGTCCAAACAGCCTCCCTGTTAAACTGCTTGGCAATTCCGCAGAGGCTCATCATGTCTTCCCCGTACATCTTGAAGATGCGCTCTAGAGTTTCCACCGTGTCGGGATTGGGCTCCAGCAGCTTCAGCCGCCCCTGCTCCGTGCGTATCTCGGTTTTGCGGAAGCCGAACGGCGCAGGACCGCCCAGATACATCCCCTTTTCCCCCCGGGCATAGTAGTTGTCCCGAATGCGAATCTGAATGGTCTCCCGCTCCAACTGTGCGAAGGTCATGACAATGGTCAGCATGGCCCGGCCAATGGGCGTCCCGGTGTCGAACTGCTCCTGTGTCGAGTTGAAGGAAACGCCGTGTTTGTTGAACAGGTCCACCAGATTTGCAAAATCCAGCACGCTGCGGCTGATACGGTCCAGCCGATACGTGATGATGCGGTCAATTTTCCCTGACTTCACATCCTCCAAAAGATGCTGAAATTCCGGGCGGTTGATGTTGCTTCCGCTGTATCCCTTATCGGGGTACACCACGCAGGGGATTCCATCGGAGAGCTGTCGTTTGCAGAGCTCAATTTGGGTGTCGATGGAAATGCTGTCCTTCTTGTCTATGGATTGTCTTGCGTAAATTGCGACCATGATAGTCCTCCTATACAGAATGGGCGCACGACTTGCTATCGTGCGCCTATTCTGTCATTTTTTGCCGGTGCGTTCAATACGACTGCCGGTTTGGGTCAGCAGCTTGGAAATCTGGGTTGCGACCCGCAGCTGTTCCGCTTTGGTAAACGCGCGGTTCGGGTATACATCCCGAACTCGATAAGTATCCGGTGTGGGCGCCGGTTTTGATGATGCCATGCGACAAGCCCCCTCTGCTGTACCAATCTATGCATGAGGGGGATTTCGTTATGTGCAGCAAAGACGCGAGCGCGTTCCTTTCTTTCAACATGCCTGCCTGATGCAGGAGGGAGTAGCAAAAGAGCACCTGCCCCAACTGGCGGTTGGGTACAGATGCTCTCTGGGGTGCTCCGGCACAGGCCGGAGCCGTATTGGCGACGGAATAAACCGCACGCAAAGAAAGGAACTGGAGGATTCTCGTGCGCTTATGTTGTGGTCACTGCGGTGCTGGATGCATCGTGTGGGACACGCTCAATAAAAAAGACGCAATAACACCCATCACTCGCACGTCAGCTTCTCAAGTTCGTTAAGGGTTTCCTCAAAAATTCCGAGTGCATTTGCAACTGTATCGGGCTTTGTCAAATCAATGCCCGCAATTTTCAGCTCATCCAGCGGATACATGCTTCCGCCGGTGGTGAGAAATTCAAGGTAATTACTGGTGTCGCCCGTTTTCAGAATATTGTCCGCGATGGCAACAGCGGAGCAGAAGCCCGTTGCATACTGGTAGACATAGAACGCATTATAGAAATGAGGTATGCGCGCCCACTCGTAATCCTGCAACTCGTTGATCTTTACGCCGACGTAGTATTGTTCGTTCAGCCTGCGGTACACCTGTGAAAGGCTCTGGGCGGTCAGCGCATCCCCACGCTGATATAGATCGTGCGCCTCTCGCTCGAATTCCGCAAACAGCGTCTGGCGGAATACGGTGGTGCGGAAGCCTTCCAGAAAGTGATTCAGAACATAGGCGCGGCGCTTTTTGTCGTGCTCGCTTTTCAGCAGATACTTCGTCAGCAGAACTTCATTTACGGTGGAGGCTACCTCGGCGACCATGGTGAGAACACAGCGAAGGGGCGGTACGTATTACACCTGTGGGTCCTATAAGCGCTATGGGCCTACGATCTG
>Ga0183100_1001664_pt1 | contig 10672 bp, 4 predicted proteins | sample Biomet2_FD_127789 | JGI IMG/M metagenome (GOLD analysis project Ga0183100, IMG submission 127789) | Microbial communities from bioreactor (seeded with anoxic lake sediment) at LBNL, California, USA - Biofuel metagenome 2 | ecosystem: Engineered > Bioreactor > Anaerobic > Unclassified ...
CGCGGGTCGTTCCAAATGGCCTCAGCAAGCCTTTTAGCCTGATCAGTAGCCAAGGCATTCATGGGGTATAAAATGATTACCTTAATTCCCGGTTGGCGTCCGTTCTTGTTGCATTGATAACAATGGTCCAACAACGGAAACAGGAAACACTCCGTCTTCCCGGAGCCAGTACCGGTGGTCAGCAATGTGGGTTGTGGAGCGTGCCCGTTGTGGGTGGTAAGTCTGCCGAATGCCTGTAACTGGTGAATGTAAGGCTGTGAAAAAGGCGGCTTAATATCTAGAGGAATTTCACTGTTCTTTTTGGCAGCAACAAACGGCGTTTTCAAAGAGATGTAAGGTCCCTTGAATAGCCCGTCGTGTTCGTCTTCGATAAACTCGTAAAAAGCCTTGTGAACATCCGGCTCCTTGAATCTGAAGGAGGCTTTAATGTATTCAAGAACCGATTCTTTGACTTCGTAAGCCTGTTGTAATGGTAGCATCTTAGTGTTGGTTCAACAGTTCTTTTCCTTTTTCCGTTGTGATGTATTTCTGCAGCGAGCTGTTCGGCTTATCGGGAATAGTACGCGACAATACACCCCTGCTAATCAATGGATTAATATAGTTTAGTCTGAATTTATTTCTGCTTGTCAATTGCAAATGTTCCATAATGCTGATAATGGATTGCTCTGTTAAGCAATAAAATAAGATTTCCCTGACTTGATCCCAGTTTAGACCTGACTTGATCCCAACTTGCATCCAACTTGCACCCTGACTTGCACCCTGACTTGCACCCTGACGTGCACCCTTATCAAACTCCATGTTGATTTCGTACGTTGTCCAGCGACCATTGTTGTTCCTAATCAGATAGTTGTTGTCCACCAAGCCACCAAGAGCCTTGGCTATTTCCAAAGAATGAGTTTCCAGCAATGGCTGCAACCGTGCATTGGTCACTTGTTTTTCGACAAAAGCCGTACAAAGTATGATTTGCTGATTAGGGCTCAAGTCGAAATAGGTTCTTCCAAAATGTTCTTGCATAAAAGCCGTACTTTCTTCCGGCAACAGCGATACCATCCAGAGTTTCAGATCTACCTGATGCAATTGAACGTCTTCACTTAAATCGGGCTTTCTCCAGTTTTCTTGTTTCCATGCCTCCAAAATGGTGGGAAAACCCGATCCGATGTTATCCCCGTATCCAATCATCCGTAAGACATTTTGCATTCTCGGATTTCTGGCTTTTGAGTTTCCTCCTCCATAAATCATGGATACCGGGAGCTTCAAATTGCCCGGATTGGAAAGATGAAGACAGTTATCCAGCTTCTCAACTTTTAAAATGCCGTTCAATAGATAGTCTGCATGAATAATCAGGTTTGTAACCGATTCTCTGACAGCTTTATGTACGGGGGTATCGTCTATGCGTGTCATCCCTTCAAGCCTGAACGGACGCTTCAAATCGCTTGTCAATTTCTTGATGACAATCTTGAAGAACGTGTACAGGTTGTTCTCCCACCTTCCATCGTATGTTACCCGATCGGACCATCTCATACCGGGAAGCAGGTTGGTCTTATCCAGGTAGTCCATACGGATGTTATCAAAACGCTCACGTACCGGGAGCCCTTTGCCAAACATCAACAAGCCGGCCATGGTTAAGCCTTCCTTTTTGGTGTTCCTGTTAACCCCATAACAACCAAGGTTCTCAAGGAACTTCCTGTTGTCATCGGCATTCCAAACATGATCCGGATTCTTTAGTTCAAACTCGTTCCTATACGATTTTAGAGTATCGGGGTCAATATCCTCCATGGTGTAACCCTCCAGCAGGAATCCATCGTTACCGGCATCGTTGGAATCGCGGAGCATTTCTTTGACTTCCTCTTCCGTGCAATGGTAGTCCCCTTCGTAGTTGCGTTTGAATGTGCCCTTAAAGAGATTCGCGTTGATAAAAATGGGCCGTTGTTTATAGCTGGCCTGTGGAACTGAGATGATGATAACCACCCCTTGGGATGTTTTCAGCGCATAGACATCTTCATCCTTCAAGATGCTTTCATTGACCTTTTCGCTGTTTATGGTATTCCAAAAGTCCTTAATGATTTTGTCGGCATCGTGCACCCCACCTTTTATCTGATAAACCGGGAATAAGGTCTCCTTGTTCTTTTCCTCAACCACTCCAAGAATGATGGTGCCGCCACTGGTGTTTGCAAATGCCGAATAGGTTTCCCAAATGGATTTTGGAACATCCGATTCCGCTTTCTTACATTCCAGTGAAAGGCGTTCACCGTACGTCAGTAATTCCAATAGTTCGTTTTCGGTAGATATCATGGCTGTCTTTCCTTAAATCGTTCTTCGAAGTGTTTCCAAGCCCGTTTGTAGTCTTCAACACGGTCACAACGCTCAAATGGTGCGTAATAGGTTACCTTCTGACCTCTGTAAAGTTCGCTTTTTTCAATGGCATGGACATAGGTTTCGCCCACCTTCATGTCTTTTATTGTATTCCAAATGGGACGATCCACACCAACTCCACCAAGTCCTTTACTGCATGTAAAAACGATGTTTCCCTTGATATCATACCAGGTGTCATTCTCATTCTGCTGAAGTACAGGAAACTGTATTTCATACATCATGATAAGTTCGTCGAGATTCAAACCAAGGGCCATGGCTGAAATAACATCGATTTCAACAAGAGCCATTCTACGTTCAAAGTAGTTTCGTAGAGGTGTATCATGTTGCCAAATTGGGGTCAGCTCATTCCATGGAGCAAGTCTGTTGTCTTCTAGACTCCAGGAATCTTTTTTGTAATCCTCCCTCCAGACTTCTTGCCATAACTCTGCATAGCGATTGGTGAGGCAATTCAGACGAAGCGTGCGGACAAAGAGGGCGGATTTGTACTTTTGGGGAACTCCAAGAGGAAATCCATTTACACGATTTGCATGAATGTCATTAATTTTAAGAGTTTTTATAAAAAAATCCAAAACCAATGAGGAGGACAAGGCCGCATATTCTACTAATCGATTATTATCTTTAAATGTGACAGTAGTTACACCTCCAATATGAGTACTATATTTTGGTAAGATGGCACCAGTTAGAGTCCTTTCTCCTGCACCTCCTCCTGTCATTCTTCGCATACCGACCTTATAATAATCCATCCAACAATCATAAACTTCATTGCCATCTTTATCTTGACCAATGAAAAATCCTTTTATTAGATTACGAAAATCTTGCAATGGTATTGAGGGTTTATAATTTGTACGAGCCGAAGTATCATCAATTATTTTCTCTAAATCAATAATGTCGTAGTCGCTATTCAACAGACATTCTTTACGCGCTGTTTTGTATAATGGATTCCCTACATAAAAATGGGGTCCACTAAAAATAACTTCTTGTTTTTGCCAATCAGGGAAGGTGGTTATACGTTGCATCCAGCCTTTATCAACAGCACCTGTTTCATGTAGTCCTTCACTTACAATAATATCGTAATCACCAACATGCGTTGGAAAGGCAGATAATGAACGTAAAACCTCAATTATTTCTTCGTTATGAATGGATACAAGCTTGGTATCTTCCCACTCATCACTGTTCTCAAATGTTTTTGCCAACACTCGTAATGCATCTTCTCCAAAATGGACCACGCGTTTTTTATGGGCGGCGGTGTTCCAGTGGCCTTCAGAATCTTTAATACCTCCACATTCACCATTGCCATCGTGGGCTAAACAGGCATCAACTGTATTTGGATGGAAAAGATTGTGAATGGAGATAAAATTTGGTGATGAACTTCGGGGCCCCAGAAGTTCATCACCATACACCGTATGGTGATCAACTTCGGCGAACAGCCGAAGTTCATTTTGATATTGGAAATGATACCTCAATCTTCGGTACAACTCCTTTCTAAGCGGCTTACCGTTTGGATCGTCATAAATGCTTTCAGGGCAAAGCAAACCAATGTATCCATTCTCTGTACTTGATAGATCAAAACAATTTGTCAAAACGCATTTATATAGATTGGTCTGTTGCCCAACTAATAGAGGATAATTGCAAAATGCGTTCATGAATACCGCATTGCAGGTGGTTTCGATTACCTCAGCATGATAAATACCCTTCATCAAGGAATCTTCCAGGATGCGATCTTTGATGGCCCTGGCATCGGGTGCCGACATGTTGTGGATAACCACTTCGGGGTATCGGTCGCTCATGACGGCTTTATCGTCAAACTGCAGTTTAATCCAAGGTGGATTCCCGCAAATGATGTCGAATCCGTCGCGCAGCCAGAAGACTTCCAGAAATTCCAACATTGGGTGAAAGAAGTGATATCGCTTGGCTTTTTGAATGACGATGCGCACCCTCTGGCTGTCATCAAACAATTTGTTGCTACCCTGAACCCCTGCCAGGATTTCCTCTTTGGTTTGAACGATGATTGTCGATTCTGCTTCGGTTTGTTGCTCTTCCATGGCCTCCATTGGCGCCTGAGGTTGCAAGAACAAGTCGGTTTGCGTATCGGTGGTGGTGGCTACCTTTGCAGGTTGCAAGTCTCTTTTATTGAGTTTGGCATCATCAACGTTCAGTATGGCATTGATGTCTGCCCAATAGTCTTCCCTCGTAGGGAGCGAGGCAGCTTCATCGTATTCCCAGAACCAGAGTGAACACCAGTAATCCATCACGGTGCGCAGTCTGAAATAGGCGTTGTCGTGACGGTACCTTGTATCGTTGAGCCGCTCTTTGGTCGAGTAGTCTTCAAACAGGGTATCGTTGTATTCTCCGCCAACGCCCCAGAGCTGCATCCGGTTCTTGGTGATGTTTTCGATAGACGTTTGGAACGTGAAATATTCCTTCAGCAGTACGTCAATCTTTGCAGATAGCCTTTGAAGGTTAATAAAATCATCGCTATTGATGGGTTTCGTCCAATCATCCTTGATGTCTTTCATCCGTTTAGCTTCGGCAGGGTATTCCTTCTTTTGATCGGAAAGTGTCAGTACGCCCAGCATGTTTTTGTCCGGCAGCAGGAAATGGTATATTTCATTCGTGCTGCGGTTTACGCGGTTGGCGAAGAATTTCACTTTGTGGGACGCTTTTTCCCACCACGGATTCTGAACGAGCCTTTTCTTTACGGTGGTACCCAACATCTCGTTTTTGCTATAGACTTTCAGCCAGGCGCCAACAACGGCATTGCCCACCGCAAGCCTGTTGGAGAAGAAAGGTGTCTGCATATCCTTGTGCATCACGTTAAGCCAGAGGGATAGTTTCCCCAGTTCAATGGCGGTGGGGTTCAAGTCGACGCCATAGACATTATGGGTGGCAATGTAGGCTTTCACTTTCTGGAGTTCATCCCTGTATCTGTCAGGATCCACTCGACGATTGAGGTATTTCTGCTGGTAGGTCAGGTAGGCTTCGGCCAGCTGATTGATGACTTCGTTTTGAAACGCTGCAGCACCCATGGCCGGTTCCAGAATCTTGAGTTCGAGCAGTTCGGCAGGTTTCCTGTTTCCAGCTTCCACTTCGTCCAAGATACTCTTCAAGGTATATTTGACGGTGCTTCGGGTGAGCACTTCCGGGGTGTAGTAGGAGGCTGATTTTTGCCTGTCTCGACCGTTCAATCGATAGACGAAGGTGCCTTTCTTCAATCGTCGGATGCTGCCATCTTCCTCTTTGATTACTTCGGAGATGTCAAAGTCTTTCATCCTTGAATAAGGTACAAGGAATTGTCCTTTATCGGTGTGGGCCGGATCCTGTACCTCGATGTAGTCCTCTTCAGCGTAAAAACCTCTGTAAGCCAGCAGGCTTTCGTAAACTGATCCCAGTTGGTTGACTCCAAGATTGGCATAACTGATACGACCACAATAACCGTTTTTCTTACTCAAGGACAGCGATTGAATGATTTGCTGCCAGGCGGCATTTCTGACTTTGAGATTTCCCAGGTGTTTCAGACGGTTGTTGTCGAATAAGGGAGAGTCTATTTTACGGACCAAAAAACTCTTGTCGTCCGACTTTGTACTGTTGAAGCCCGTTCCGAGCAGGCCGAAGAGTTTTTGCAGTGTATCATCGAAGAAATAGCCGTTCCGACTTTCCTCACTAATTAATCGGATCTGTTCGAGGTCTCGAAGCATTTCGAGCGAATACCCTTTGTTATAGACTTCATCGTTGGTGGGCAGGATGCCCAGGTCGTTTCGTGATTCTGCGTAGAGAATGAACAACAGCCGATAGACAATGGTCAGACAGTCATCCTTTACCTCCGATTCAAACGTATTGTCAGTTTCGTCAAAGAGTTCCCCCAGCACCTGATGTTTGTAGTAAACAGCTTCGTTAGCTAAAGTTTCAATGGCGCAGACAACGCCCTCTTTCAGATCTTTGGTGACTTCGTAGGCGTTCTTGTAACTGTCCTCAATCAGGGCATCCATCAACACCGTTTCGCTGTCGGCTGCCAGCGTGTCTTTGCATACCAGCAAATAGAACAAGGCGTAATAAAGCCGGTAAGTGGAGACTGAAGCTTGCGAAAACAAGTCATCCAGTGAAAACTGTAGGTAGGAACCACGACTCCACTTGTCGGCATCAAACAGAAAAACGGTGTTGCCGGCAAGCATCAAGATAAAATGCGGCCGGTTCTCCGGAAGCAGAAATAGCGAGGTCACCGCTTTATTGATTATATTCGGTGATATTTTATACGCTTCTCCAAAGTTAAATACGCGCTCCCATTGGGAAGTACGGTATCGTTGCGAGGCTATGGTGTCATCGTCGGGGCTGTCATACTGTTGGTCAAACAAACCGGCGGGCTCCTCATCGTCCAACTTGATGAGGTGTTGCATCTCCATGATCAACATCCTAACCTTACCGTTGTGTGTCAGAACATGCCTCACAGGTATCACCTCGTTAGCTTCTTGATTAATAACAAAGGGCGCGTCATAAGGATGTTCGGAATTATATCCAAGTACTTGCAGTAAGCTGGTATGGAAGTCATGGGTATATTTGATGGCGTCCTTGATTCGCGGTCTGTTGGTTACGATGTTGTTTTTGTACGCATCGTACTCCTGACGGAGCTTAGGGAATGGTGTGCAAAGCTGCTTCAGCCCTTCGGAAGACATCCCGACTTGTTTTTGGACTTTCTCCAAAAAATCCTCACCAAAATATCCGGTAGGAAAATAATCGCCGATATTTTGTATGAATCTGAATTTTATGTTATCGTTGATAGCCATGGCTTTTTCTTTAAAAATGGTAGAAGACCGCGAGTACCTTGATGTAGGGGCTGTCGTTATCCAGTTTAAACAAGTCTTCGTTAAACTTACTCTTTTTGTCGTAAATGGTCTGTATCTGTTCCATCTCTTTGTCTTTGTTTCTCCGCAGAAGCACACCGTCATTTTCGAACGGTAGTTCCAGTTGCTCTTTCGATTGACGAAGCCAGTTTTCCAGGTGTTTTCCATAAGCCCTCAGTTGTTCCTCCATGTTGGCGCTCATCTCATTCTGTTTGTTGTACATATAGCCTACTTCGCCATGATCGATAGCATCGGACAAATTCGCTTGAAGAATTTGGAGGTCTTCTTCGGGAATGGGTTCCCCGTACAACATCTTTTTCAATTCGAACGTATCGATAAAGTCTGACAAGGAATAGGGTTTGTCGCACAATCGTCCGTCTTTGGAAATGGGTACCACAAAGAATTTGCTGATAAGATTCTGTCCAAGACCGTTGGCTACGGAGCCATACAGGATATAATACGAGGTGTCTTTCGGGAAAATCGTGCTTTTTGCAACCAACGCCTGATTTTTGGGCACGCTGGCAGTAAGTTTGGTGGAAAAATATTGAATGATGGGGTGCAGGTCGTACAACACTTGAAATTCGGCCCAATTGTTGGTGCTCTTTTTTCTCGAATCGGCTATGGATCGTTGCAAGATTTCCTTATTATCGCACAGCCTGAAAATCCGATCGGCAGGTCTGGCTTCGTCGGGAAGGTCGAACATGACTTCTTGAAGTTCGTTGGTGTCGAAGACTTCCACATAGGGGATTTCGCTTTCTTTGACCTGTACCTGTTTGGGGTCAAGCTGCCCGGTAGACACCAGCTCCATCACCAAATCACGGTAGAAATCCATATCGGTGTTATACAGCGTGAGTTGAGGTTCGTAGTAGTTCTTGTGTTCGACGGCCGGAGTCGTATTCTTTTCCAACGAAAAAAAACCGCCTTTTTTCTTACGGGTGGCCTTCTCGGTTTCATTCGGTTCGAGAAAGTTCTCATTGCCTTCTTTCATGGCTTTCAGAACGAAATTTTCTTCTTTCTCTGCGCTGTATAAATTCATCACCGAAAGGGTATCGCCCAGTGTTTTATGCACGGTGTCTTCCTTTTCGGTCAGTTTTTTAAGGATGTTAAGGTCGGAACGAGTGGATGGTTGTTCTGATTTGGCAATCAAATAGAAAATCTGTGGTGTTTGAGTTTGTCCGTAACGGTCAATACGGCCGTTCCGTTGTTCCAACGTAATTAAAGACCAGGGAATGTCGTAGTTAAACATGGTATGACAATAGTAGTGCAGGTTTACCCCCTGGCTACCGGCATCCGACGAGATAAAGACCTTGATTTTGCTTGATTCTTTAGCAAAGTCGGCAACCATGGCTTCTTGTTCGGTGTCACTCAGCGAGCCATTGAACAGGACGACCTCATCTTCGGACAGGTTGAATTCATTCATAAGCCGCTGTTGCAGGTATTTCATGGTTTCAATCCTCTCGGTAAAGATTACCATCCTTTCATCCTTTTTGCCTCCTTTCCATCCGAGTTCGTTGAGTTTATTACGAAAGGCATGATATCGGCTGTCTTTGTCGGACTGAATGATGGTGCCCAGGGTTTCCTCAATGGCTTTGAGTTCAACCTGGTTTTGCTGCGTCTTCTCCATTCTGTTCTGCACAGACTTCATGGCTGCTTGAGGCGATGACAGGTACGATTTGAACAGGCTGAATGAAAAGAGCAAATCATTTCTCTGTTCTTCGTTTTCCTCTTTGATGGATCGAAATTTGATTTTTTGCTGCAAATCGAGCAATGTTTCTTCTTCAGGGTAAAGATCAACCTGAATGGGCATCACCTGCCGTTCTTGAAAGTGGCTTCTGATGTTGTCGTTTTCGATATCATTCTTAAAGCGGCGAACATAATATTTTTGGACATCAGCTTTGGTGTATTCACCGTTACGAGGAATGGAAGTGGGCTCAAGCATGTGCATCAAATTCGCAAACGATTCGGCTTTACCGTTGTGGGGCGTGGCCGAAGTCAATATCAGACTCTCACATCGAGTTGCTAAAAATTGCGCCAAGTCACCACGCATGCTTGAAGCGTTGGTTACGGTATGGCACTCATCAATCACAATGATGTCCCACTTGGTCTTTTCCAGCCATCCCCTAAATTTACCGTTGTTTTTGAGGGTGTCAATGGAAATGATGGTTTTATCATAGTAGTCGAAGGGATTCTTGTTTAGAGGAATTTCCGATTTGATTTTGTCCACACCGTAGCTGTCCAGCCTAACCAAAGGAATGGCAAACCGGTTCCAGAGTTCCTCCTGAAATTGAGCTAAAATCGATTTCAAGGCGCAAACAAGGATGCGTTTACCGCGACCCCGACGAATCATTTCCGTGAGAAAAATGCCCACCTCAATGGTTTTTCCCAAGCCCACTCCATCAGCAATCAATAGCCTAGGACGGGGCAATTCAAAGGCTTTTAAGGTGGGCTCAAATTGGTAATCGGCTAAATCGAAAGCGCCGCGCTGAGCAATGTTTATCTTCGAGGACCAGTAGGCGTTGCTCCTGACCGCATTTTCAAGCATAAGGCGTGTTTTGCGGTATCTGGAATCTCCATCGGGCACCAAAACGGTTTCTTTTGGATCCAGGAGTTTGATCTCTGTATCAATGCGGGTATCAAAAATACACCTTACGTTTCTAACCAGTTCTGTGATGCCGGTAGCATAGATGAGGTGAGAGCCATCGTAGTTTTTTTCAACTTTGGTTATCAGAAAGTCTTCATATCTTACCGATATCCTCTGCCCTGCAGAATAATTCATCAACATTGCATCATGGTTTAGTAGATCGTAATAAGTCCTTTACGTCAACCTGAAGTACTTCGGCTATGCGTCTCAAGGTGTTTAGGTCGGGCTGGGCTGTATTGGTGCACCACTTTGAAACCGTGGATGGGTCCCTGCCAAGTTGCTCGGCCAGCCATTTATTGGTCCTTTTAGTCTCTGCTAAAACGACTTTTAATCTATTGATGTCTGACATCATTCTGGAATTTTGTTTGCATTGAACGCAAATCTAATGAAACTATATCAGAAACAGAAAGATTACACTTAGATAATTTTGGGTTTTTGATTTGCTTCACAGTCTAATCTCAGACTGTCCAAAAAAGGGGTAGCTTACATGCCGTCAGTGGTACCATAAAAGACTAGAAGCTTGAATGAGGACTTTTGAATAATTTCTTTACTTCATCAGAAATACACCAAAAAGCACGGTGCTTGTTTGATTTTTATCCACGTTTAGGGGACTTTTTGAATACTTTATAATTATTGTGGATTTTATAGCTAAAAAAGCCCCCAAAAGGCGTTTACAAGACAATCATAAATGCTTCCTATTTATTTGTAATAGTGCACATTGTGACAATGAATTCGCTATCATTTTTTGGTACAAAAGATGGCATTCTAATAGTAAAGCATAATAGAAGCTTTTTGGGGGATGTTTCTCAGAGTTATTCCCTAT
>Ga0183100_1001665_pt1 | contig 10670 bp, 2 predicted proteins | sample Biomet2_FD_127789 | JGI IMG/M metagenome (GOLD analysis project Ga0183100, IMG submission 127789) | Microbial communities from bioreactor (seeded with anoxic lake sediment) at LBNL, California, USA - Biofuel metagenome 2 | ecosystem: Engineered > Bioreactor > Anaerobic > Unclassified ...
CACAACCGGCCCACGAAAATCCAAATTACCACTTGAGAAAGTTCAGAAGCATTAGTTACAGTAACATAATCAACAAATGGGTTTGGATAAACCTTAAACTCGAGAGAATTATCTATTGGATCAACAACAGGAGTTGCAAAATCAGCACCTGTTTTGAAAGTCCATTTAGTAACGTCAGTTAAAGCAGCAGTTCCATTACCAGCAGCATCTTTAACAATACCAGCATCAACTAATACATAATAGTCAGTGTTTTTATCAAGACCTGAAGTAGCAGTAGCCACATAAGTTACAGTAACTGTTTTTCCGCTAACCATAGCAGCAGTAACTGGAATAGTAACAGCAGTTGTATTATCTGAAGCCTTAACGATTTTCACACTACCAGCACCAAATACCAGATTATTATCATCAAACGTCATAACCAATGTTGGATGATTATCAGTAATAGTTGTAGCGTTTGGAGTCCAGGTTACCAACTTAGGAGCAGTCAAATCGGTAGATGTTGTAAAGTTCCAGGTATAAGTATCAACAATACCTGCGAAAACATCTTTAGTTACTTCAGTATTTGTAACTGCACCAGCGGGAACAAGTACATAGAATGAAGTATTAGCATCCAATGATTTTGATACAGTGAATGTCAAAGTTTTACCATTAATAACAGCCTTAGAAACATCAACATCTTCAAACACTTTACCATCAACAGTATAACGTACAGAAATAACACCTGTACCAACTGCAATGTTACGGTCAAAAGTCATTGTTAATGAAGTAGAGGTTGGATCAACAGCAGTTGCATTATCAGCAGGAAGTAAAGAAACTACTATAGGCGCGATATTATTAACAGTCGAGAATGTCCAACTATTGTCCATAATACCTGCAAAAGTGTTATCTGAAGCATCCTGGAATGCACCAGCTTCTACACGGGCATAATATACTTGATTTGCTGCAAGTTCAACTCCAGCATAAATAGCTTCTTTACCTGCAATTGCTAATTCAGAAACCGCTTTTTGATATACAGCAGTACCATCTTCTTTATAAACAGACAAGAACTTATTTCCCTGTGCTAATGGAGCCTTGTTGAAGGTCATTGTTAAGCTTACAGTTCTTGGGGTATTTTCACCAAGAGGAGTAACCGTTGCAGTAAGGTCAAATGTATCTTTGGTAGTGAATGTCCATTTGGTAGGATCAGTCATGGCTACATTCTTGTTACCAGTAACATCGGTAACAGCACCTTCACCAATTTCTACAAAATATACAGCATCAGAATCGAAGTTTTTATGAGCAATATTCAGAATATTGTCATTTTCAGCATCGATACTTAAACCAGCGGCACCAACAGTTTCGAAAATAGTACCATCTTCATAACGAATAACGATACTACCAGTTCCAACTTGAACAGCTTCGTCAAACGAAATCCACATATCAGAATCAGCTGAAACTTTAACTGCTCCTGGTTCTGGATATACGTTATCTGCATCAATTACAAACTTAGGTTTATCAGTATCAAGAACGGTGAAATCAGCATATTCCTGTTGATCACTCTCGTCCACATAGTTTCCGTTAATGTCAGTTACATAGTCCCCATCAAAACCGTATTCATAGGTATGACCAGAAATTAACGGTGAAGTTGGAGTTAATGTAATTTTATTAGTACCATTGAAAGTTGCAGTAAACGCAACATCAGAATAACCATCGGTTACATCCTCCAACCATACAATTTCCTTAACATTTTCATTCGTAAATATTTCATAGAAAATATTAGAATCAGCACCATAACTACCAACCCAGTGGTAAATTGGTTCACTGAAAGTTATTGTTAATGGTGAAGTTGCAATAACATTCTCAGCTAAATCTGCTGGATTAAATGTAACAATAGGAGCCAGACCATCATCAGTAGTGTAATTGAATGTTTCAGGTTGCATAACCAAGCCATCAATATCCATAAATCCTGAAATAGTAACTACATAAGAAGTATTATCAGCTAAATCAGCTATACCAATGCCTAACTCAACATAGTAACTACCATTACTATTGATAGTAAATGGAACAGCTGTACCATCTGCTTTAGTAACAGTAATGTGATTTTTGATATCAGCATCAGTTAAAACAGCCATTGACTTTTTCAACCCTGCAATATTCAAATAAACATTTTCGCTAAAAGGAAAATAGAAAGATTCCAATCTATCTTTACTAATTGTAGTGCTAACCTTTGGAGAATAAGAATCAGTAATGTAAGGAGCAACATTACCTGAAGTATAGAATGAAAATTCATATTCATAATTTTCGTTCTTATTAGCCGATTTATCCTTTACAAATCCTGGCAAAACATCAACCCAATACCAAGAATTATTATCTAAGTTTTCTGTTGGGTTTAAAGTAACCACATTGCCCGAAATTGCAACTTCAGATCCTTTGAATACTTCAACAGCCCCGTCATCCCAGTTGTAGAGAATAGCGCTACCTGTACCTGCCTGAACATCTTCGGAGAAGGTTATCTGAATGTTACTGGTCAAAGCAACAGGTTTATCATCTTTGCCTGTCCAGTCAGTCATTGTTGGAGCTTCTCCGTCAACATAAGTAAAATAAAGCTTATCTGTTCCAAGAAGACCACCGAATGAATTAGCAACTGCATCCTGAATCAAACCAGCTTCAATTTCAATATAAACCTGTACCGCAGGCATATCTGTAGCGAAACCGGTTGTTAATGCAATCTTTTTTGCCGTAGTACCAGAAGCAAGAGCACTCTGATCTAAAGTAGTTATAATTGCATTGGTAGCTTTATCTTTAATGTAGATTTTAGCAGTTGAACTGGTATTAACAGTCACATTTTCGTCAAATGTCAAAACAATGACTTTTGAAGCAGCAACATCCACAGTTCCATTAACAGGATCAGTAGATACTAAAACAGGAGCTACTGTATCAATAGTGCTGGCTTTAGATGTTTTAACAGCAGTTAAATTACCAAAAGTATCTTCAGCCACATAATAAAGCACATAAGAAGTAGCAGCAGATAAACTGGAAATTGTGAAATCAGAAATAGCAACAGTAGCATCTATTTTTTTGCCTGAAGCTTTTACCACAGCTGAAGATGTTATAGCAGCATCAGATTCTTTTTGCAAAATATAATAGAAATATTTTGGATTTGCATCAGTAACTGAAACTGAAGTAACATTAACCAATTTTGCACCACCAACTAAAGTTGCAGAAACAACAGGTAAAGTAGTATCAACTGTTTTGAATTCAAAATCTTTAACAGTAGTAATTGCATGAGAATGAGTATCCTTAATTGTATTAGCCAAGATACGAACGGTATATGTTGTACTTTCAGCTAAATCGGAAGTTGGATCAATCGTAATTACACGACCAGAAATAGATCCCTGGAAGTCAACCCGAGATAATGAGGCATCCAAAAGTTGAATAACATCATTAGCAGGATCAGCATGGAAAGTCACATTGTTGTTAGTCAAAGCCAACCCAGTTACATTATTCAATACATCTTCATTAAATGTAATAGTAATGTTAGTATTCACCTGGCTATAATTTTCGGCTTCATCATCCCAAGTTGGATTTACAGTAGCTACAGGAGGTAAATTGTCGCCCACATAGAATTTGTAAGCTACATCTGAAGCATCTGGAATTGTTGGATTAATTCCAATAGTTGAGGCCGTTTTTGTAGTAGCTTTAAGAGCGCCTGATTCAATAGTTACAAAAATAGTTGAACCTGCAGTGAATGGTTTGTCTGAGTGTTTAATTGTTAAAGTGTTACCTGAAACAACCAAATTAGAACTTGTAATGCCATAATTCACCGTTTGTTTTACAGTAGCTTCATCAAAAGAGGTTTCGATAAAACCAATATTGCCAGCAGTACCTTTAGTAATATCGCGGTTAAAAGTTACCACAATATCAGCATCTGTAGCGATATTCTCAACCCGGTCTGGAGTTACCTTAGTAACAGTTAAATCGGTATTAACAGCAGTAAATGTCCAGGTTCCAATACCAGAACCATCAGAAGTTTTACCATGTATAGCAGCAATTTTATTTCCTAATAAATCAACAAAAGCACCACCATCAACTTCTACATAATAGGTTCCACCATAAGTAAATTGAGCAGATGGAGTAATTGTGATAGTTGATAGTTTAGTTGTTGAGTTGTAAACAACAGCTACCTGTGATGAAGTTGAAGGAATAGATTCAATTAACTGATCAGTAGCAGCATTTTTAATCAAGATATTACCAGTACCGGCAACAACCTGTTCTGCTATGTCTTTAATTTGCAATGTAGCATCAAGTTCAGCTTCAACAGCGCCGTCAGGAGCTAAAGTAAAATCAGTATTAAAGACTTTATCAACAGTGGTAAAGTTCCACTTTGTTGCTGCAAGGCCAGCATAAGCAGTACCAGAAACTTTGTTCGTAATAACACCAGAAGCTACTATAACTTCATAGTCCTTATTAGTATCAAAATCCCCATGAGCAATAGTTAAAACCTTACCCGATACTGATAAATCAGTATATGCAACAGCTGTACCATTAATGGTAATGCCATTGCTATATGAACCAGAAGCGATTAAAGCAACATCAGTATTAAATGTAATGGTTAAAGGAGCAGCAACAGCTACTTCGGTTGCATTATCTAAAGGACTAAGCGTTGCAGTAGGTGCAGCAGTAAATAAAGTTGTAAATGAAGCGTATTTAGCAGCATTTACATTACCACCAGCATCTTTAGTTGAAGCGCCAATACCGATGTAATAGGTTTGAGCACCATCTAATGCAGCATGAATATAAAAAGCTTTGTCGTCAGTAGAAGATACAGTAAATGGAACGTTTGCGCCATTAATATCACCTTTTTTCAATACAATCACCTGATTCATATCATCGGCAGCATCAACAGTAGAAGCAGTATATGAATGCCAGCTTCCTCCGAAATACAGTTGAGCCACTTCGTCTAAAGTCGAACCTTCTTTGAAACTAACGATGATATCACCATCGGTAGCAACAGTCGTTTTTCCATCTACATTGATAGAAACAGTTGCAGGAATAACATCATTAATATGGAAAATAGCGCTACGATCTGCTAGAGCATCGATACATTTATTACTATTAGCATCTTCCACATTCGAACTAATCGCTACATAGTAATCGTCACTACTTGTGAAAGCAGCAGTAGGAGTAATGGTAATTGTAGTTTTATCATCACTGATAGCATAAGTTGCAGCTACGTTTGCACCATCCTGATCGTCTTCTTTTAAAGTAACAATAGTGTATAAATTAGATGCAGTAATTGCAGTTCCACCTACTAATCTAATAGGCTCGTCGAATTTAACAACAATGCTTGCCGATGGAGCAATTGGACTTGTAGTCACAAATTCCATAGTTGGACCAACGATATCCTTCGCAACAAAAGAGATACCTTGTGTTAACCCGATTTTATTTGCAGGCGAAGCCAAATCGGTAACATCACCATTCACCGTAATTGTAATTACAGCACTGCTTGGAAAATCAGCAGGGTTAATAGTAACCGATGTGAAAGAGGAATTGTTATTAGATGTAGTATAGGTATAAAAAGCAGAACCACCATCAGCTGGTTCACCATTAACCTGAAGCGTAAAGTAGTTAGGATCTGTTGATCCGCTAGTAGGAATATTCATTAACTCACTAAACGTAATAACAATATTATCAGTGTTTTTAACACTGGTAGCACCTTCTACAGGTAAATAACTTACAATTGTTGGAGCAACAGTGTCATCTGTTGTGAATGTCCAACCTGTGGTTGTTGTAATTCCAGCATAGAAATTACTATATACATCTTTAAATAATGTAGCAGGAATAAATGCGTAATAAGAAGCATTATTCGCAAATACTTTAGATAAAGTAGCAACAGCTACAGTAGGATTTTCCGAATCAACAGCAATAGCAGAAGCATCAACAGTAGAAAAAACAGTATTATCTGCTTTATTATAAATAACAATACTGCCAGTACCAACGGTTACATCTTCATTAAAGTTGAAGGCAATCTTTGTTGCTAATTGGTTAATCACAGCAGAAGAAGTTAAACTTTGAGTCTGCGTGCTAGTCCCTTTAATATAAGAAACTGTAGACAAAAGAGGCTTATCATTGTCAATTGTTGTAATTTTAATAGGGCCGACAATATCACTAGCAGTAGCATCAATATCAGCATTTTTTGTTACAACATATACATAATAATCGGTATTTTTAGTAATACCCGTAGAGAACGCTTTTTTTGCTTCAACACCTGAAGTAGCAGTAACGGCAGTTGTTCCAGTCAATGTTGCTAACAACGCATCATTCTTAACTTGAACAGAAGTAAATTCTTTTGCATAGAAGCTACCTGTTTCAGTGGTTTTAACCAATAAATCGAAACTGGTAACACCAATCGTGCCAGCTTTAGGATAACCACTAGCGTAACCAGGAACAGAAAAATCTTTGGAATTAAATGTCCAAACAGTACGTTCAGATAAACCTACGAACGCATTTTTCTTTTCATCAGCACGAAGGCCATTGTCTGTAACAACACCAGCGCCAACAGTAACAGCATAACTGGTTAAGTCTTCCAATCCACGAATACCGCCGATTGTTAAAACACCTTCAGCCAGATCAATCGTATGGGTTCCGGGATGTGCAACATCGATTAAATCCCAAACATTACCATCAGCCTTATAGACTGCAACTTTACCTGTTCCCAATTCAATTACATCAGAAGCATCTGTAAAGGTCATTTCCAAACTAATCGTTTTGTCAACAGTTTCACCTTTAACAGGAACAACATCACTTAATACAGGAGCGGTATAATCACCAACAGTATAAACCCATGCTGGCACATAAGCAACCGAAGCATCGGAAGCAGTAGCAACAGGTTTAAAGGTTCCATCAACCACCTCTACTCTATATGTCACTAACTCTTTCTGATCAGCAGTAAAGTCAATAACAACCGTATCTCCTTTAGCATAGGAGATTCTAGAATCTGTGGCCGTAATAGAACGTTCCAAAGATGCACCTGCGTATAAACGCACATAGCCCGTACCAGCCTTAACAGCTTCCGGGAAAATAATCATGATTTTGTCTGTGGGTTTTGTGTACGCTAACGACTCCCCGTCCTTTGGCCATCCCGTTCCACCGGAACCTATTGCCATAGCAAAAGAGCTAAGAAGCGTCAAAAACATCACAAGACCAAAAAGCCGAGTAAATGATTTTCTCATAGCATTTGTTTTTTAATTAAACTTAATTGATTGATTGATTGAATTTTGTAATTCATTTTTATCTTAATTATTTGAAATTCCCCATTATTTTGCACAGTTTATAATGCAAACGTATAAAAATTATCAGCAACGTACAACAATATCGGCTGATAAAAATAAAATATTTATCAGCCAGATATACTTATTTTCCTATACATTTCGAAGTTTTTACTCATCCTGAGTCAAAAACAAAATAGCTCATAATCTCACTTAATAGTATTTAACCGATCGAGATGAATCTACTTTAGTCACCTTCAACCGTTGATAAAAATACATTAATTATTTACATTAAAAGTAGAAATCCTAAATATTTTCTAATTCAAATTCAATAATTAATCCTCAAAAGAAAAAATGAAGCCGTAAAAAGTCTTCATTATCGGAGCAAAACTTAAAAAATAAGAAAGAGATGCAATCGGCGGATAATTCTAATTTGTGTATCACTGTGTTGTAATTTTTGTAAAAATATAAAAATGCAGTATCGAATTTTAACACTCGTACAGATTACACATGGATACAGAAATAGAAAACCGCTATAATCCGCTAACCACAAGGCAAATATTGATTTTTAACATCGCTGAGAATCGAATATTTCATTTCGCACGGGGAAATACCAGCGGATTTTCATTTCTGAAGGCAGAAAAATTAAGGAGAACCAACTTTGATCGACGAATACTGATGTTAAAGAATAAAATAACACCGATCACGAAGTTGCTTCGCCCTTGTGGTTTTTTACAACTTTCGTAACATTAACTAAAAATTAAACTGTGCAACAAAAAATGTCATCTTCCGAAATAAATTTGAAGTTTCTGAATTTAAGTATTTATTTTGTATGGCCTTATAAAAAAGAGGCATCATAAAAACAATCATTATTCATTTATACACACCTAAAATTTATAACGATGTCAAAAATTAAAATCGGTATCAACGGTTTTGGCCGTATCGGACGCTTGGTTTTCCGCGCTGCTCAGGAAAGAAACGATGTTCAAATCGTTGCAGTTAACGATCCCTTTATGGATATTGACTATATGATTTACATGTTGAAATACGACACTGTCCATGGAAGATTCCAGGGTACAGCCGAACACAAAGACGGTAAATTAGTTATCAATGGTCAGAAAATTAGTTTCTTCGCTGAAAAAGATCCTTCTGCCATTAAATGGGGTGAAGTTGGTGCTGATTACGTGGTTGAATCAACCGGGGTTTTCACAACCATCGACAAAGCAAAAGCTCACCTTGCAGGTGGTGCTAAAAAAGTTGTGATCTCTGCTCCTTCTGCTGATGCTCCTATGTTTGTATGCGGCGTTAACTTAGATGCATACAAAAAAGATATGGACATCGTATCAAACGCATCATGTACAACTAACTGTTTAGCTCCTTTAGCTAAAGTTATCAACGACAACTTCGGAATCGTTGAAGGTTTGATGACAACTGTTCACGCTGCCACCAACACCCAGAAAACTGTTGATGCTCCATCAAGCAAAGACTGGAGAGGCGGCCGTTCAATCTTAGGAAATATCATTCCTTCTTCAACCGGTGCTGCTAAAGCGGTAGGTAAAGTAATCCCTTCATTGAATGGCAAACTTACCGGTATGGCTTTCCGCGTTCCAACTGCTGACGTTTCTGTAGTTGACTTGACTGTACGTTTGGAAAAAGCTGCTTCTTACGATGAAATCAAAGCTGCTGTTAAGAAAGCTTCTGAAACTACCATGAAAGGTATCCTTGGTTATACTGAAGAATCAGTAGTTTCAACTGACTTTATCCACGAAACACGCACTTCAGTATTCGATGCTGGTGCAGGTATTGCTTTGAACGGCAACTTCGTGAAACTGGTTAGCTGGTACGACAATGAGTGGGGTTATTCAAACAAAGTGTTGGATTTGATCGCACACATGGATACAGTAAAATAAGGAATACGAAATAAAGAATAAGGAAAGGCAGTTCGAAAGAGCTGCCTTTTTTTATATCATAGCGAATTGAGACCCTGGTTCCCACGATTAACTCTTTTAGCCAAACAATTGACTCTTTTTAAATAAATACTTATTCCCCTTACATCAATTTTTACCCATTTAACATCAATGTTTATTCTTTTTAAATATAAATTTGCTGCTTTTAAGTATAATTTTATGCTTTTAACCTAAATATTAATTCTTTTAGCCCAAATATAAATGTTTTTTGAATATAAATTGATTCTTTTTGTATCAATATTGACTCATTTAGACTCTTCGTATCTCAGTCGGCAATGTCTTTGGCCTGATTGAATACAGCGATAAAGGTCTGAACCATATTTGCCCACGAAAATTTCTTTTTCTCTTCAACAACATTTGCTTCAAACTCAGCAATTCGGTCATTTTCATAAAAATCGACCAAGGCATTGGCAATATCCAGGGAATCGGGTTCAACCACATACCCGATTTTTCCGTCAGGTATAATTTCAGAAAGACCGCCAACATGGGTAACCAACATGGGTTTATTGAAATGATAGCCGATTTGAGTCACTCCACTTTGCGTTGCACTTTTATAAGGTTGAACAACCAGATCAGCCGCGCTGAAATAAAGGTTGACCTCATCATCCGGAATAAAATCAGTCCTCAACTCGGCTAAATTTTCCAGATTATTATCTTTAATTAATTTGAGATACGGCTCCGGACTGGAATAATACTCGCCAGCGACCAATAGCTTGACCGGAAATTTGCGCAAACGCTCATCAGCAAAAGCATTGATCAATAAATCAAGTCCTTTGTAATCGCGAATAAAACCGAAGAAAAGCAAATACCTCGTGTTTATTTCAAGTTTTAGTTTTTGTTTGGCAACCTCCGGAGAAAGCCTTTCACCGTAATTGTCGAATATCGGATGTGGACAAAATCCCTGTGGCAAATTTTTCCTGAACGAATTTCCATCTCTCAACACACTTTGCGACATGGCGATCAAGCCATCAATTCGCTGCATGAAATAATTAGTCAGCAAATGATCTCCGGGCCGATGTTCGTGTGGAATCACATTATCAGCAAGACAGATTATAATAGTGTGCTTATTCCTCCGGATTAAACTTGCAATCGTTCCCAGGCAGGGCGCCAAAAATGGCAACCAGTATCGAATAATTACCAGGTCTGGTTTTTCTTTACCAATTCGCCGGCCAACCTTTAGCCAATTCAGCGGATTTACCGAATCTATTGTACGTTTGATTTTCAGGCTTTCAGGAGCAGGTTTCCCGCTGTATTGCGTTTTCCCGGGAAATAAAAATGATGGATACTGAATAACAAATGTCTCGATATCAACATCAAGTCCCATAGAACTGAATTCCTGAGCCAACCGTTCGTTGAATGTAGCGATTCCGCCACGATAAGGATAAGCTGGCCCTATAATTTTGATCGTTTTTATCATTTTCAGGTTAAATAGAGGTCGAATTTATTCAATTCCTTT
>Ga0183100_1001666_pt1 | contig 10652 bp, 14 predicted proteins | sample Biomet2_FD_127789 | JGI IMG/M metagenome (GOLD analysis project Ga0183100, IMG submission 127789) | Microbial communities from bioreactor (seeded with anoxic lake sediment) at LBNL, California, USA - Biofuel metagenome 2 | ecosystem: Engineered > Bioreactor > Anaerobic > Unclassified ...
TGGAACTGTAATTAAAAACTAACCAGATATGATTGAGAATCCAGAAGTACAATTGCAGGCATTAAAGAAAGGTGACTGCTTTATGTTCAATGGTGAGCCTTATATTGTAAAGAGAATATATTGGGCAAATTTAGGAATGATAAAGCGTAAAACATGGGTGTCTACAATGAAATTTGACAATCACGATTGGCATTCTACTGGAGATATAACAGTATACCATATATCAAAAGGATTATATGATTTATTAATTAAATACTAACCACGATATGAAATTTTTTTTAGGAGCAGAAACTGAAAAATGCAAGGATACAGAGCCGCCTTTTATACATAAAACATGTTATATAATCTATTCTAAATTTAGCCTTTTTGGAAAGAAATACGAAGTATTCAGGACGTATAATATATCAGATGCTATTGAATGTTTAAGAAGCTATAGAGAACTCTATAAAGATGCAATAAAGGCTAAATGGTTTTAAATAAAAATTAAATACCGCTAAAAGGATAGCGGGGAGGTGAAAAGCCTTGTTATGTTATTACTAAAGTATTAAATAGAAAACGAAAAAGGAGCGATGTGATATTGCTCCTTTTTTATGGTTTACATCAATAAACTATAAGTAAATAGCTGTTTGTTAAGTTTTAAAGTTTGTTTTGTCTTATAATATTTGCAACATACTTTATAAAAATATATTTTTGTAAAACAAAACAGCACAAAATATGTCATATACTGGATGTTCCTATGAAAAACGAGTAAAAGAAGTGAATGAGATATACGATAAACATTCACGGACAGGACTGAGCAACAGGGAGATATGGCGCAGATACATCTGGCCTGTTTATGCCATATCTGAAAAAACCTTCTATAATTATATCAATGCTTCTGCCGATCCAAGAATCATACAGAAGATTGATAATCTACAGCTATCATTGTTTTAATTACTTATCAATAACATGAACCTGAAATGTTTCGATACTTTCCACGATCTCTTCATGATCGTGGTTTGTGTTTGATGCGGTTCGCTTAAATCCACTTAATCCGCTTCTTTGCAATCCTATTAATGCTTTTTTTATATCATCTATAAAGTCAAATAATTGCAATGCCTGTTCCTGGCTTGCTGAACCATCTGCACTGATATTTTCCCAACGAGTAATTATATGAAGATTTATTGTAATGTCTGCCTCCTGAACTGGTCCTTGAAGATTTTTCCAGCTTATTGGCGTAAATTCAATAAATACAGCAGGACAATTAAATGCTGTTTCCAGCTCAATGAACTCGACATTATGATTCCATAAATCAAAATGCTGTATAACGGGTTTATTGAATGCATCTGTTATTGTTTTTAGCCTTTCAATAATGGCTAGATAGAGTTGTTTTCTCATTTTATATTGATTTTAAATTGATCACTATTAAAATATTCAGTTAGATTTTCTTCTATTATCTGGGTAATAAGTTTCTCCATATCAGGATGCCGTCCTATAAATTGCCGCCTTGGAATGATTATTTTACTTCCTATTTTTTTTAGGGCCATAGCTTTATAAAATTCGGCTTCAATTGTAAGTTCACCACGCTTTTTAAGTCCTGCTGTTGATTCTTTGTATTTATGCCAGAAAAAGCCTTTCATTCTTCTGGTTACTACTATTTCACCACCTTCATTATGAATAGCAGCGTATGGTAATGAACTAGTAAAAATGATTTTGTTCCCTTCAACTACACTAACAATGCTTTTTCTTAATGATCCTGTTCTTTGAAGAATGGAACGGTCAGAGTCAGGATCGTATCTTCTTCTCTTCCATTTTTCAGAAAAAAAAGCTTGTCGTTGGAAATTACGATCAAATTCATCCGTTAATTCAATTCTGGTATCCTTAAGTGATTGTTGAATAGCTTTATTTATATCGGCTTCTATCCCCATTGAGTTAAATTGTAGTTAAATGTTTTGTTATTAAATAATTAATAGTATATTTGTGATGTAAAAGAGCTCTGAAAGAGACTGTGTTGGATTGCACATCCTTCGTCAAGTCTTTCTTGGCTCTTTTATTTTTTCTACAATGCTGTAAAATTGAACCCTTCCATCCTTTAGCTCCCGAATTACTGCATAAGAATTTTCTTTACCCACTGCTATTTTTACATAGTGGTATTTTAAAATCATAGGATTTTCTTTTTCGTCAAAGTCTTCTTTTACATAAGTACCTTTTTTAAGCAGGTTAACAATATCTCTTAATGATTCATTCTTGGATCTCACTTGTTTGTGTGGCTGATTCAGTGCTTCTTTTATTCCCGTCATAGTAAATTCAATTGGATTACTGATTTTGTTAACCAGCACCGTTTTACCTACTAAATTTTCTTTTGCCCAGGCTTTTATTTCAGCTCTTTGTAACTTCAAACTTTCTTTTGCCTGTTTCATTGCAAGTATAACCTTGCAAACAGCACAAAGCTCATTATCCGGTATCTTAGCCAGTTTAAATCCACTCTTTGAACAGGTAATACATTTTTTAATGGTGTATGGGTTGTAAGCCGGGAATGCAGCCATCTGTTTTCCGGCATTGAACATAAACATCTCCTGGTGTTTACCTACTGTAGCACTGCTACCGGCATTCATTGCTTGCTTTTCATCGCTTACCGGATACTTTGACTTACGAACCTGAACAACAGTACAACGGCATCCCCACCCATTAGGAGGATAATATTTATCCCAAAATGGACTATCAATAGGAAGAGTGATATCCTCTAACATACGATGCGATATGCGAACGCGTTCATCTCCTGCCGTACGGTACTGAAGATAATAACGATCGCCATCTTGTTGGAACTGTTCCCACTTGGAAGCCATAAGAGAGCTTTGAACTGCAAAATTATATTCAGCTCTCAGATATTGACTATTATAGGTTTTATGCACTGACTGAACATCTCTCAAAAACTGTTCAAATGGTTTTCTATTACCATTTTCGTCAATCAAAGAAGGAAATGTTTCTTTCAGTTCATGAAACACTTTGAATCCAGAGAAAACATAGTTGCTTTCCTTTAAGCGCTGAATAGTAATATCGGACGGTTGAACTTCACGAATACCGTAATCAACTGCATCATTGAGTACTGTTGCAGTTTCACTGATAAACTGCTCTACTTCGGGATGCTTAATAATTTCTGGAGTAACATCATTCTGTTGATGCAGATATTCCATCATACGTTCCCATCCCGCCTGAAGCTTTTTGAAGAACATAAAAGTTTCTTCTTCTGAGGATAATAAAAGATATGGCTGATAAAGTTCTAAGGCTCTTTTATGCAGCCCCTCGTAGTCTGAGGGGCCTATCCGAAAAAAAGCTTTTCTTTTTTATTCTTCTTATTATCCTGAGGATTTATTAATGTGGGTTGCTGCTGCTCTTTTTTACCTAGTATAGGAATGTTATACTTCTTGATAAGATATTCAGGATCAACATCGAAACGGTCTAGAATCATAGTCTCATAAGCTACCTGTTGCTCTGGAGTATAATCAATAGATTCATCCCAGTTAAACTTATATCCTTGAAGAGGAAACCCATGTTTGATCATTCGGGGAATAAGTTTATCATTAACAATGTCTCTTAAAAAATCGGCATCATCATTAACAACATTTTCAAAGATATGCAAATGAACCTGACTTTGACTCAAACTGCTACCATTATCAATTGTCATTGTCTGATTAAGAATACCCTTACTTATTTGAGAATCAGCTTTATCTATTCGTTTATCATATACATTAAATGCATCTCCACGAGTAGTTTCTTTAATCTCAATTTCTGTACCTTCCGGAAATAATCCCCATGCGGCGGCTCCCATATCAGCAAGCATTTGTTCTACTTTAGACAGTTCTTGTTTGTCCTGGCTTACTGTTTTACCGATTCGAATAGGCATACCGAATATTTCACCGAACTGATCCCAGAACGCAAACATGTTTTTTTTAGGTATTGTATGCTGTGCACATTTAAGGAATAAACCAAGATCTTTTTCTCCTCCTGCTTCAATTACCCAGTCTTTCATTGCTGAATTACGGTAATCATATCCTTGTGATATATCATCACAGATACTTTTAACGATTATACCAAATTCAGAGCGTACATGAGCACGTGGAACAAGATGCGCGTAGCTGTATGAAGGCTTCCCATCTATAGTGATAACATCTCCAAGTTCAATAAGTGAATGTCCCCAATACCTTGATTGAAGTACATAAGTCATTAAATCTTTAAACCATGAACTTTCAAAAATATCAGTTATATCTTCATTCTCATCACCTGATTTGTCCGTGAGCTTGAAACTTTTTTGACGTACCATTCTCATCCGCTGATCAACGCATCCTGTAACATGCATATCTGCATCAACATCGGTATAGATATTATAAAGAGGTATGCGATTAGGATTTTCTACAGATATAGCCTGTTGCCATGCATTGCGCCATGATCGTATGTCTTTTTTAGTCAGAGCCTGCGTTTGTTGAGCAAGTTCGATAACCATTTTCTTAACCTTTTGTTGTGCCGCAAGCTTAATGTTACCGGATTCAAGCAATCCTTTAAAATCACTATAATTAATATTAGGAATATCCGTATTTTTTTTACCACCCATAGCTGTTCTTCCTTTCTGATCCGAATCGGATCGGGTTGTTTATATCTTCTTCTCCATTAGTTCCTGTATACGTGGGAAGATCAGGAGATGTTTTTCCATTTTGTACTCCTTCAAGCCATTTTATTGCACGCTCATAGCGTTCTTTTCTCATTTCATATCCCATCTTACCTGGAAGCCATGATATAAGATGATATAGAGCGATATCGCATGTATACATCACAATGAGGGTATTTCTGTTTATATCATTTGCAGCAAAGACAGCATCAACATTATATCGGCTTCTCAGATATCCGCTGACTTCTTCCTGTGCCATTGCTTCTGCCTTAACCCGATTATCCACATCACCCTGCATAATGGTTATTAAGGCTTTTTCGCCAATCATTACTTTATAATCATCATCCGTTAGAAAAGCCATAATTGTATATTATTTAGTAATAAATAGTGCTACTTTTTCAATATCCTGAATGGTTGTACCTTTCTTAAAATAGCGTTTACGAATAAGCTGTTGAAGTCTCTGTTTTGTTTGCACAACAGGTTTTCCCTGATGCATTATAACAAGATGCTTTCTTCCTGTTTTTTCGCGTAAGTCACATGCCATGTTAATAGCTTTGTCAATCTTTTTTTTAAGCTTATTAGCTCTGTAATTTTTAATAATGCTTTTAATTAGTGTTATCATATTACCAACTGTTTTTAGAGCTTTGGCGACGGCCAAAGCTTGGGGTGAAACGTTCTGTTCTTATCTGTTTTTGTAATTTGTAAATAGCTCCTTCATCGGCATCGGGTGCATCATCGTGTGCGCGGCTTCCCTTCTCGAATGCAAGAGTCTGCTCTATACCTGTAATCATATCCCGATCTGCCTGTTCGCTTTCATTGTAATATACAAAACCACGCTCCCATAATGGAGACACGGCTTCTATACGTGCAAACTTATCCGGCTTTTTACGCTTATCCGGAATAACAGGAAGTTGATATCCTCTTAAGTCTCCTTCTCTGGTAAAATCATCTAGTATGGTATCTTGCATGAAGTTAGCCTCCATGTAATAAGAGCACACAACGTCTTCCGGTAAACTCTCGTGGAAATCATAGAGCCAACGTACCATCTCTGCAACACTGCACTGGCGAACAAATGCTTTAATGTGGTGCAGTTCTGTATGCGAATAGCCTTTGATACCTTCCTTTGGGCGTGCCCAGACTTTGGCGGCTTTATAGTCGTTTTTGCCTGTTCCCTTAAAAGAAGGGTCAATGTAAAGTACAATGCTTTCATAATCTTTCATCCGGCATGGCTTTTTCCACCTTATCCAGGAGTCTTTAAAAACGGAACCTTCAGTAATAGGATTATTCATCATTTCTTTTTGAAAAGCCCGATATCCCATAAATGCTGCCTGTGCTTCAACTTCCTCTTTGGTCCATTTCTCTTTCCATACCGGATCACCGTTTATGTCAATAGCATCAATACGGCTTAAGTACACCGTTTCCGTTTTGGAGAAATTGGCCAGTACTGAACATTTACTTATCAGGTTACCCACCATGATAAAGCGTCCACGCCCACCATCGAGCGCACCGAATAAAGCCTCCTTTACCCAATCCGTCATTAAGTGAACCCTGGCTTCACTTCTGCACATTTCATCATCATCCAAATCATCAATTATGATGTAATCAGGTCGTTGGTCACGATGTCGTAGACCACGGGGAGACTGGCCACGTCCCCGGGCGAAAAAAGCTGTTCCGTCCTGAGTAACGAACTGCCCTTCTTCCCATGATCCAGAGTTGAACTGTATGCCGAAGTCTGCAATAAGATATTGGTTATATTGCAACTCTGCCTGTAGATCTGATAATAATGTAATGGCGCTGTCTTCACTTTTTGAAACGATTACCATTACATGTATTTGAGGTATAGGTTGGAATTTTAACCAACATGCTATCATTATATCAAAATGAGTACTCTTGGCATGACCACGAGGCCACATAAAGCAACCGCGCATGTTTGGATGTGCCAATACGTATTTGGCAGCATCGTTCTGAAACTTACCGTTTTTGCACTTGCAATAATGAGAGAAATAACGTTCACAGAAATAATCATAATTATTCTGTGCACGATGAATATTGTTCATCTGCTCGGTGAGACTTTCAACACGTTTGCCTGAAGTTATATTGGTTACATGCTTACAGTGCTCTGTCCATTTTTTACGTGCTTCTGTTATATCACCTGTTGATGCCATTATTTTTTGATATTAAACTGTTCATTGATAAATGTATCCTGAAGATCATTGATAGTTTTGGCTAGTTCAGGAGTCACGCGTTTATCTATCCCTATCTTATGTTCTATCCATTTACCAAAGGCTATACATACTTCAACCGTATCAACAACATTTGCTTTTTTATCCAGCTTTTCAATAGCGGATGCTATTTTGCTTAGTTTATCTGCAAGTCCGGCAAACTCTTCAGGCTTATCCATGTTGTTGGCCTTGTCAATCATAGAGTCAATGGAGTGAAGAAGCTTATTAATCAGCTCTGGACGTGTTACACTCTTGGCTGCTCTTTTTTCCTTCCATCCATTGTCTTTTATCCATTTATTTATAGTTACCCGGCTAACGCCTGTCTTGTCAGCTATTGTCTGCTGATTCTCTTCACTCATGTAGAGAATCTTAGCAAATTCTTTTTTACTGTCGAGTTCTTTTTTTGCCATAATTGCGCTTTACTTTTTTGCAAATATGTAAAGCAAATAAGAGCTTAACAAAAAGATATGAAACGGTTTCCAGCTATTATAAAAACGTTGCATACATCCTTGAAAGCGTTACATACTTTTTTGTTAAGCTCTTAATATCACCTTATGTTTGCCTCAGAAAAAAGTTTAACGAACTACTAAAAACATGGCACAATCACGTAAAGTAAGAATTAGTAACAGCACCTTGAATAGTTATGGTACACGAGTACTTACAGAAGGTGTTGATCTTACACAGTATAAAAAAAATCCTATTCTTCTATGGATGCATACACGTGCATGGACAGGCCGTAAGGATGACATACTTCCACTAGGTGTAATCAATAATATTCAGATAGAAGGAGATGATATCACAGGTGAACTCATGTTTGATAATAAAGATGAATTTGCAAAATCAATAGCACAGAAATGGGATGATGGAATACTAAAAATGGTATCTCCCAATTTTGATATTATAGCAGTAGATGAATCTCAGGAATTAACTCTTCCAGGACAAACAAGAGCTACAATCACTAAGAGTAAGCTCATTGAAGTATCTGTTGTAGATATTGGAGGAAATGATGATAATATAGTATTGTCAAAAGACGGAAAAGAGCTGAAATTAAGTGAAGGTGGTGAAGGTATTAACCTTCCACTTTTGAATACAAACAATAAAAACGACGAAAAAAACATGAAAGCTATCGCACTTAAATTAGGATTGCAGGAAACTGCAACCGAAGCCGAAATACTTGCTAAAGTAGGCATTTTGCTAGGATTTCAGAAAACAAATGAAAATCTGACCAAAGAACGTGATGATCTAAAACTGTCACTGGATACAATGAAAAGAGAAAAGGACCAGTTGCTGTTGTCTGCTATTACAGATTGTGTTCAGGGAGCTATAGCCAGCCGAAAAATCCTTGCTGAAAAGAAAGATCACTTTATTGAATTAGGTAAAAAGACAGGTATTGAAAGCCTTAAACTTACTTTCGATTCAATGAGTTCTGTAACTAAACCTGGTGAAATAATTGGTGGAAAGGGTTCTTCTTCAGTACAACTAGGTGCTCAGGACTGGAAAAAACTTAGTGATGTTCCTGCTGATAAGATGGCCGAACTTCGTGAAAATGACAAACCAACATATATGAAGCTGTATAAAGCTGAATATGGGGTTGACTGCCATATTTAAAAGCTATTCGAAAACTATTTAAATAATATTCAAACAATGAAAAGACAAACAAAAATCAAAGCAATCTCCGGCATGCTATTTAATGCCATTATGGGATTAGTACTTGCACTTGTTCTAGGTGTTATGCCGGCTATGGGTGCTGTGGTAGCAGTAGGAGGTACTATGGCATTAGGTCAATTTATGCCTCATGGATCTGCCTGCGAGGGAGTATTTACAGAAATATGGACAGGTGAATTAATCAAACAACTGAATGCCGGTACAACTGCTTCATGGCTTGATGGTATTACCGATTATTCAAGTAAAGCGGAAAATGATGTTATTCATCTGGTTGATGTTGGTGCCGATCCGGATGTATTGATAAACAATACAACTTATCCTATACCTATTCAAAACCGTGGTGATAATGATGTTGCTATTTCTTTGGATAAATATCAGACAAAAGCTACTCGTGTAACAGATGATGAACTACATGCATTGAGTTATGATAAGATAGCATCTGTTAAGGAAGGTCATGGTAATGCTATCTTAACCAATAAATTCACCAAAGCTGCCCATGCACTTGCTCCTCAGAGTAATACATCAAAAACTCCTGTTATTCTTACAACCGGAGAAAATGATAACGGACGTAGACGCATCACACGAAAAGATATTATTTCTTTAAAGAAGAAATTTGATGATATGCAGGTACCAACCGACGGACGTATCCTAGTTTTGTGTTCAGATCATGTCAATGACTTGCTACTTAGCGATCAGAAGTTTGCAGACCAATATTGCAATTATACCACCGGAAAAATTTCGAACTTGTATTCATTCCAGGTATATGAATTTGTAAATAACCCTTATTATACCACTAATGGGGCTAAGAAAGCATTTGGAACAACTCCTTCTGCAAATGAATACCAGGCTTCATTTGCATTCTATAACAAGAGAATGTTTAAAGCTTCAGGAAGCACAAAAATGTATTATCAGGATGCAACTCTAAGTCCTACAACACAGGAAAATTTAGTCAACTTCAGACATTACTTCATTGTATTGCCTAAAAAACAGGAAGCTATAGGAGCTATTGTAAGTTCTTCATATACTCCTTCAATAGCTGTAGAACCTTCTAGCCTCACATTTGAAGCCGCCGGAGGAATTAAACAAGTTGCTGTTGACGCTTCTTCAGATTTTGTTGTAAGTGGAAGTTATAGTGGATTCATTGTTGTAAAAGATGGTTCTGTACTGACTGTTACTGCTGCTGATAATACAGCCGGATCAGATGCTAAGGCCGGAACTATTACTGTAACATTAACTGAGGATATAACCAAGACTGCTAATATCACTATTAGCCAGCCTAAAGGAGCTTAGTTAAATGAATAAGTTGAAATACTTGGTTCTACACTGCACAGCCACGCCGGAAGGCCGTGAGGTATCATCCGATACTATTCGCCACTGGCACACTGACCCGGTAAGTAAGGGAGGGCGTGGCTGGAAGCAGGTAGGCTATACCGATATGATTCATCTTAATGGCATCATTGAGCGCCTCGTTAAAAATAACGAGGACGCCAATGTAGATCCATGGGAAGTTACAAATGGTGTAGCCGGATATAACAGTGTAAGCAGGCATGTTGTATATGTGGGTGGATGCGCTTCTGATGGAAAAACGGCTAAGGATACTCGTACAAATGAGCAACTTATATCTATGGAGGCATATGTAAAAGAGTTCCACAGACATTTTCCTGATGTAAAAATAGTAGGTCATAATGAACTGGCTGCGAAGGACTGTCCGTCTTTCCATGTTCCTGAATGGCTTAAATCAATAGGTATTAATCAGAAATAAAATGAAAACGGAATTAATGGTAGTTGTTAGTGATGTGTTTCATGGCTTCTTATCAAGAATAAGTGAACTGTTATCGAATGCATTTGGAAGGCTTTGCTGCTTAATTGTATTTCTTGGATCATGGTTAACACTATGGTTGGGGGATATACGCATAACATGCCTTGGATTGGTTATATCCGCTGTAGTGATTGATCTTATTTGGGGGTGCATATCTTCTGCAAAGAGAAAGAAATTTGCCATTAGCATAGGATTTACAAAAACCGTAATTAAGATGGTTATATATGGATCTGTAATGGCTCTTGCTGCTTTGATTGAAAAATCTGTAAACTCAGATATTACAATGCTGAGCAGGGCAGCTGCA
>Ga0183100_1001667_pt1 | contig 10650 bp, 7 predicted proteins | sample Biomet2_FD_127789 | JGI IMG/M metagenome (GOLD analysis project Ga0183100, IMG submission 127789) | Microbial communities from bioreactor (seeded with anoxic lake sediment) at LBNL, California, USA - Biofuel metagenome 2 | ecosystem: Engineered > Bioreactor > Anaerobic > Unclassified ...
GTGAATTGCATCTCAATTTTTGGTATGGTTGTGTTACAATAGAAAAGTTGAATCAACGCGGATGTGGTGTTGATTGGAGGTGTGGATATGGCATTTTGTTATAACAAGCTGTGGAAGATATTAATTGACCGGAAGATGATGAAGAAAGACTTGATGGCTCAAGCGCGCGTATCGTCCACAACAATAGCAAAAATGGGTAAAGAACTGCCTGTGAGCATGGATGTCCTCGCACGAATATGTTTTAACCTTCGATGCAATATAGGAGACATTGTCGACTACATGGACGATGTTTCAAGATGACAGCATAAAACAATATAAAGGAGGAGCAAAGAATGCGGCTATGTTTCGGTTCATATTTGGCAGTTCTTGTTTCATGCAAAGCTGTCAATGTAGATAATAAAACTCTATGTGATGCATTATTGCATTCTGTTGCTCCGCAATTTGAGTTCACTTTCGCTGGGCAAGAAAACGCAGACCGTGTGAGGGAAGATGTTACATCAAAACTTCTTCGGTGCGAACAGAACATCTCAAAAGAGATTACAAACGCTGCTCGCAAGATCGACGCACAGGATGTGGCTATGTACTTCAAGGAGAACATCCTGCGTTTACTTGATGTGAACAAGAGAAAGCATATCATTCTTGCGCTTAAGGACATTATTGCAAAAGATGCCTTGATTCAGATGAAGGGTAAGTTGGTTGGGATAGGCGATGATACAAAGATAGATATTATCAGTGGAACAACAAAAGGAGAACTAGCTACCCAAAACAAGTTTAGCTTTCACTCCTTCTTAGCAGGTATTTTTCTGTTTTTGATCATGAACACATCAAACAGAAGCGGGAAGGACAGCATTGGCTCCATTAATGACCAATATATTCTGTCATTTACAGAACGTGTAGATGAAGTAAACCTGATTGCGGATAAAGAAATATTAACCACAATCACTACGCCAAAGAACCAGATAAATGATGATACTGTGCTTCGCCTTTCTGAAAGCATTAATCAGCTTATCCCAATTATAAAGCCAGATGTAGATCTGCTTGTAACGCTTATAGCGGAAGCAAATGGAAAATGCCTCAAATGCGGCAAAGAGCTTGGCATCCCACGACGTGGTCGGATCCCAACGGCTCAATGTGACATTGTTTACTTGACACTTACGGACTCCGAGCCCAAAAGCTACGAAAACGCTGTCGCCTTATGTAGGGATACGTGTGCACCAGAAGTTGCTGCAATGACTGTTGAGGAGAAACAGGCATTGCTAAACAATAAGCGACGTCTTTCGGACGACTTGGTTTTACTCGACGGGATAACAGGAATCCGAATCGCAAAGGATATCGAGACGGTTTTGCGCGAGGTTGATAAGGTTAAAAACTTCGATGGACTTGCAGAAGTCGATATTGCGGGTTTGGTCGATATTGATAAAAAGATATATGAACTGTCATTACGCGAAGTGATAAACACTCGGATGAAACGGCTATTCAAGAAAGTTAATGAGATTTGTGGCAACCTTGAACAGGAAATCGGCTTCGATACGGCAAGATTTGGAAGTGTAATGAAATTTATACTGGAAACACTGCAGATTGAAGTTGAAAAAAAGCCTGAAATCGTAGATCCCCAGGAGTACGTTACGAGTATTTTAGTCGAAAGGTTATACTCCCTTGTTGGTCAAAAGTATAAAGTTGCGTGTGAAATCATCGTTGCATATTTAGTGAAAAGGTGCGATTTATTTAATGAGATTACCAAGCAAGGTTAACACATTCTCGGAAAGCGTTATTGCGCTCTTTACGCCAATTTTGGAGAACTTGGAGAGCAGAGACATGACCCCTCATGAGCTGCTTATAGCGACAAAGACCAAGTTGTCTGAAATCAGTATTTTTCTCGACGCGCTTGATTGCCTCTATAAGCTCGGTAAAATCGTGATTCCTGAAAATTCGGAGGTTCTGCATTATGCTGAAACGAATAACCTGTGATAAATTTAAGTCACAACCCTTGGAATTTCAAAAAGGGCTTAATGTTGTTCTTGGCAGCTCTGGCGGAAGCAATGCGATAGGGAAATCAACATTCTTACTAATCCTAGACTTTGGATTCGGTGGCGACGATTATGTCAAGTCTGCCAAGGACGTATTCGAACGTATTGGTCATCATCAAATCAATATCGAATTTGAGTTTGATGAGATCTCGTACTATTTCTATAGATCCACAAATCGCCCAACTGTCGTGACTCGTTGTGACAGTAAATATAGTATGGCTATTCAGGAGATGACCGTACCGGAATATCGAGATTGGTTGTTTCATGAATATAAAATTCTTCTGTCGAGTATTAGGTTTGATGAAATTGTTGAACGGTTTTTCCGTATCTATGGGCACGGGAATCACAACGAGCACAAGCCCTTACAAGGCGAGCGAGAGTCTATGTCCACGTCCGTTGACTACCTAATGAAATTGCTTGATAAATATGATGATATCAACAACTTAAAGGTTGCAGAGGAAAACTGTGGAATAAAGCCAAGCAAACAACTTGATCGGTCAGTCACGGACATTTCAGCCGACATGGCTAACAACAGCGAAATAATCAGCAGCTTAGAAAAGCGTAGAGAAGCGCTCAGCAAGCAGAATGAGAATGCGAACTTACGTGCCTTAGGCGTCGATCATGAGAAAATGGAGCGTCTTGCCTCGGTTATCAAGAGTCTGAATAAATTAGAGAATAGAAAAATTCGATTGGAATCACAGTTGAATGCTGTTCGCAACAATATGCCAGACAATGATGGAGCGCTTAAAAAGGACTTTACTGCGTTGCTTCACTTTTTTCCCGACGCAGATATCGAAGCATTTACCGATGTAGAACAATTCCACGCAAAGATCAATAGTTACTTACGCTCCGACATTGAAGAGGAAATAGCGAGGCTCGAACCACTCATCGCAGATACAAACGCAGATATCGCTGCCCTGGAAAAACAACTTACCGACTCAGGGATTGCTCGCGTACATTCACAATCAATACTAACGCAATATGCCCGTGTTACCCGCGAGATAGATGAATTGCAAAGGAAGAACAAAGAACTAGAATATGAAATTCAACAAACGGAGGCTCGAAAAGCTGTGGAGCAAATGCTGGCAGATTTACGCCGCAAACAAGAATTTGCCATTGCTACAGCAGAAAGCCTAGTGAATGCTGAACTGGAAAGAATAAATGCAATCGTGACAGGTGGTAACAGGCCTGCTCCTGTATTAATACTAAAACCCGATAAATCGTTTGAGTTTGGAACTCCCGATGATCAAAGCGAAGGAACTGCCTTCAAGAATCTTGTGGTGTATGATTTAAGCATGCTTACTATTACACCGCTCCCTGCCCTAATCCACGATTCAAGCATTGTCAAGCGTATCGAAGATGCGGATTTTGAGAAGATCCTGGGCTTGTACATGCAAAGTGGATTAAAAGGAAAGCAGGTATTTATTGCGTTTGACAAGGCAGACGCATACACGTCAGAGACATTCATGATCATAGAAAAAGCAGCAGTATTACGCTTGTCCGTAGGTAACGAACTATTCGGTACATCTTGGAGCAGGAGAACGGAATTACCCGAGACTGATTCATCAATAGATTATAAAAATGCTCCTGCAAGCGATACGACAGAAGAGTGAGGTATAATTCATGGCGGCAATTAATGATTTACTACGGCAAATTGTCGATCCGACGTTACGGGATCGCTTATCGGACGAAATTAACCGAATGATAAAGAATAAGAAATTCGGCCTGGTTTTTGAAGAACATTTACCAGAATGCACACCGCTATATGGTATTCCTATCCGGCGCGGCTCTTCAGTAGCCCGAAAAGCAGGCCCGATGAAAGAAATCTACACAGTGAAGAAGATTGCCAAGGAGGAAGCCGTATGTGTTGACCGAACCACGCAAGAAGCGGTAAGCATACCACTTTGTGAATTAGTATCAGTAGCACAATTCGGTGAGCCGATTTTCCCTAGTTTGATCCCTATCGCAAAGGTAGAGAATGCGCCGACCAGCAACATATGGCATACGTTAATTGAAGCCGATAACTACCATGCGCTACAACTTTTAGAGTATTTGTATGAGGGGAAAGTAGATTGCATCTACATCGATCCGCCTTACAATACTGGGGCGAGGGATTGGAAATATAACAATGACTATGTGGATTCAGCCGATGCCTGGCGTCATAGCAAATGGCTTTCTATGATGAAAAAGCGTCTTCTTATTGCAAAGCGTATACTCGCAAAAGACGGCGTGCTTATCACAACCATTGATGATAATGAATATGCCCATCTATGGGTGTTACTCCATGATGTATTCCCCGAATTATCTCACAATTGTATATCAATACAACACAACCCAGGTGGCACGCAAGGAAAGAAGTTTTCCGTTACAAATGAGTATGCGATCTATTCCTATTCTTCGGAAAGTACTATCTTTCGTAAACCGCATACTGGAGGAGATACTTATAACCTTCGCCGTTGGGGCAGCACGTCAGGACGTTACGAAGGCGCAACATGCTTTTATCCTATCTACATTGACCAAGATTACAATGTTATAGGATTTGGGGATGTGCTTGACGATACTCTACATCCAGCAGGACAAGTGGAGCAAATGAATGATGGAGTCCTTGCCATCTGGCCTATTGACAGAAAAGGAACAGAGAAGAAATGGAGATATAGCAGGAGCACAGTTGAATCAGTCCACGATAGAATGTTCGTTGAAAAACGCGGTACAAGACTAGAAGTAATTCTTCATCGTGAGAGTGAACCGCCAAAAACCGTATGGACAGATGGACTCTTTAATGCGGAGGCCCATGGAACGGACATTCTTAAGGCAATCCTTGGTAGCGATTTCACATTCCCGTTCCCAAAGTCGCTTTATGCTGTGCGTGAAGCATTATTGTTTTCTGTACTCGGGAAAAAAGACGCTCTTATTGTCGATTTCTTCGCTGGTAGCGGCACAACACTACATGCAATCAACTTACTCAACGCCGATGATAACGGTAAACGCCGGTGTATTCTTGTAACTAACAACGAGGTTTCCGAACCCGAAGCACGTGAATTGAAAGCTCAAGGTTATCAACCTGGTGATAACAATTGGGAGAGTCATGGAATATGCCGTGCGGTCACTTGGCCACGTACTGAATATAGCGTACTTGGCAAGCGCGCAGATGGCACGTTATTATCAGGAGATTATTATACAAGTCAAACCATAACGAGGGAGAGGAGCCGTTCTTTCTTTCAACTTGGCTTTGTGGAAAACACTGCTGCACTATCGCAAAAGGCAAAGAAACAAATTGTCACTCTCATTGGCAAGGATAAACTACCCCAGTCGCTTGTTAAACCTGATAGTAAGTTTATAGTATCAGAGAAGCACACAGCTTCCATTCTGTTTAATCCAGCAGCTGAGGCAGATTGGCTTATTGCGCTCGAGGATCAGGATCACATTACTGATTTCTATATTGTGACGAGCGATAACCGAGTTTTCAACGATATTAAGGCTCATGTGACCGAATTGCTCGGGATGAGATCTGTTACTGAGCAGCTAAAGCGTCCAATGAGTGAGGGCTTCCCCGCTAATGTAGAGTATTTTAAACTTGGGTTTTTGGACAAAAACAGAGTATCTCTTGGCCAGCAGTTTTCAGAGATATTGCCGCTCTTGTGGCTGAAAGCTGGAGCCGTTGGCGAACGCCCTGAGCTTGATGGTGGGGACTTGCCGGAGATGCTGATTCTACCACAGAACTCGTTTGCAGTCCTTCTAGAGGAAGATTGCTATGGGAAATTCGCTGAGGCATTAAATGAATCAATGAACATCAAAACAGTGTTCTTTGTCACGAACTCCGAAGACGCGTTCAGGGAGATGTCCGCTGGCATCGAGATACAACCTACCTACCAGTTGTACCGCGACTACATCGATAATTTCGTTATCGGGAGCAGGAGGAATCACGTATGAGAGCAACGCTTTTCCCTTTTCAAGAAAGGGCACTGGCCGACTTGCATGAGAAGATACAGAAGGCGCATACAATGTGGAGTGAGAAAGACCCGCAGGTTATATCATTTTCCGCCCCAACGGGTGCTGGAAAGACAATTATTATGACTGCGCTATTTGAAGATATAATCTTCGGCCATGCGTTTGGTATAGCGGAGCCTAACTCTGTTTTTGTCTGGCTTTCAGATATGCCCGAACTAAATGAGCAGACACGATTGAAGATCGAGAGTAAATCGGATAAATTCCGCACCCGCGATATGCGAGTAATCGATTCGACATATGACGCAGAGTACTTAGCGTCCGGAGGCATCTATTTTCTGAACACGCAAAAGCTTGGCTTAGATAAATTACTTACTCAGAAATCCGACCTTCGCCAGTATACAATTTGGGAAACTCTCGCGAATACTGCAAAGCGCCAACCCAAGTCCTTGTACGTGGTCATCGATGAAGCACATAGAGGCACTTTTACGTCAACGCAGGCTGAAAATAAAGCGCAGTCAATCATGCAGAAATTTATCAAAGGGAGCAAGGATGACGAACTGCCAGTAATGCCGCTCGTAATCGGTGTGACCGCAACACCGCAGCGATTCCAAAAACTCATTGAGGACACACCTTCAACTACTCAGAAGGTGGTTGTAAAACCTGAGGACGTGATTGAATCAGGGCTAATAAAGGATAGGATTATCATTCACTACCCGGGAATTGCAATCAATGCGGATCTGACTATGTTCAGAGAAGCCGTCATCAATTGGAAAAAGAAGTGCGAGCTCTGGGCAGCATACTGTGAACAAGAAGAAATTAACCCCATGGTACGGCCTATTCTTGTTGTTCAAGTGGAAGATGGCAATGAGCGAGCGGTGACTCAAACAGACTTGGATTCGTGTATTGCCATTGTTGAAGAGTTGCTTGGACGAAAGCTACAAGCAGGCGATGCGGTACAAACTTTTGATGGTAGCGACACGATAAAGGTACGTGGTCTGGAGATTCAACATATCAATGCCTCACATATTGAAGAAGATGATAAGGCCATCATCGTGTTCTTTAAAATGAATCTTTCCACAGGATGGGACTGCCCACGCGCTGAAACGATGATGTCGTTTAGACATGCAAATGACTACACTTACATCGCCCAGCTGCTTGGTCGAATGATCCGTACCCCGCTTGCTCGGCGAGTAGAATCTAACGCTGAGCTTAATAATGTTTCGCTCTATTTGCCATTCTTTGACGAGGAAACAGTCAAACTGGTAAAGCAGGCCTTGCGGGACAGTGAAGTGGTCGTGCCTTCCGAAACAGGTTCATATAAGGAACTCATCACACTTAAACGCAACCCATCGTTTGCTGATGTGTTCAGCGATATGGATTTAATCACCTATCGTATAGACTCGGTACGGAAACAACCCGCTCTCCGCAGGTTAATGGCGCTTGCCCGCGCCCTCACACAGGATATGATTGCTCCTCGCGCCCGTCAAACTGTACTTAAAAAAGTGCTTGACGAGTTTGAAAAAGAGATAAGCGCTATTAAAGAAACTGGTGGATATGATGTGATCGCCAATGCGGCTACAGCATTGGCACTCCGGACACTTACGATTGAATATGCTAGCAATTCTGATGGTACGTCTAGTGATACAGAAACCGTGGAATTGACAGATTCTGATCTAAACAATTTGTTCGAGAGAGCTGGGAAAATCCTTGGCGGAGACTTGCATAGAGAATATTGGGTGCGTCACTCAAGCCGTGATTATGAGGAAGTCAAGACGGAAATTATTGTCATGGCATGTAACATTGCCGCAATGGATCGATTGGACACCTTTGCCGACAGCCAATTTAATATACTGTATGATGAACACCAGTCAGCGTTTCGTAAACTGAAAGAAGAACGTAGAGATGTTTATAAGAGGTTGGCGCAAACCTCGACAACGCCAATTCCGCTAGCTTGGGATTTGCCTCAAACTATAGACTTCTTGGTTGGCGACGAAGCAAAAGTATATGAGAATCATTTATTCATACCTATTGAGAGCGGAGATTTCAAGGCAAGCCTTAACGAGTGGGAAGACGGTCTCGTTAAAGAGGAATTGAAGAAAGGCGCAGTAGCTTGGCTCCGCAACCTTGATCGGAAAAAGTGGTCACTAGAAATACCATATGAAGCAAACGGAATAACAACACCGATGTTTCCTGATTTGATGGTCATCAGTACCGATGTTCATGGTTATGTCTTTGATGTGCTTGAGCCACATGACCCCAGCCGGAAGGACAACTACCCCAAAGCAGTTGGTCTTGCCAAGTTCGCTGAGAAGCACGGCGAACATTTCGGCCGGATTCAACTTATCCGTAAAGGAAGAGGTAATGATCAACGCGAGCATTTTTACCGCTTAGATATGGGCAAGCTAAGCATACGTAACAAAGTGCGCGGTATCACATCCAATGCCGAACTCGACAGGATTTTCAATGAAGATGCTTTTGTAGACAACTAAACATGTTCAACAAATGATAATATTTGGAGGATCAACAATGGATGCCGGAAAACGCACTATCAACGAAGTCTTTAACGGTAGTCGTATCTTGGAAATCCCGTTTTTTCAACGCGCATATGTATGGGGTGAACCTCAGTGGGAGCGTTTGCTTGAAGATGTCGAAAACGTAAGCCGGGTACGCACGCCTTACTTCATGGGATCGGTAATTCTTAAACAGCAATTAACAGACACCGGGAGTGTCATTGGCGATGTTCGTACTGTAATTGATGGGCAGCAGCGGCTTACGACGCTTTCGATCCTCCTAAAAGTATTATGCTTAAAAACAGATAGTCTGAGAAAATTTGACAAAAGATTTCGGCTTGACGATAATCGTACTGTTATTCAGCATAACCATAACGATATCGAAGCCTATAATGCTATTATGGACCTTGAACGAATTGAAACTACAAATCGAGCAGATAATATCTCACGAGCATATCAGTATTTTATTGACAAGCTTAATCCGAAAAGTGTGGACTTTGATACCATATGTAATGCTATTCTATTTGTCGGCATTGACCTTTTCGCCGATGAAGATGAACAACAGATCTTCGATACAATCAATTCTCTGGGAGTGCGTCTTACAACCGCCGAACTTCTAAAGAATTACTTCTTTGGTCGCAATGATATAACGACATATAAGAAATTCTGGCTTGACATTTTTGAGAAAGACGAAGAGACCAAAGAGTATTGGGACAAAGAAGTAACAACCGGGCGCTTGAAGAGGACGTTTATCGACTTGTTCTTCTATTCGTTCCTACAAATTAAGATACAAGACAATACGATTGAAGTGAAAGCTGAAGATAAGCAGTCTTTCTCAAAAGTCGAGAAGCTGTTTGACTCCTATAAACGCTTCATTAAAGACTATTGTGGCGGTGACAAACACTCTCTGTTAAAAGAGATTAGGGAGTACGCTACAGTATTCAGAAAGGCTATCAATGCGGAAATTATCGATGACGAGCTCCCCGCAGAAGCAGGAATCGAGCGGCTAAATGCTGTAATTTTTGCCATCGATACAGCGACACTGATCCCATATATTCTCTTTGTTGAACGCAACATTCAGGAAGCGTCTGTCAGAAATGACTTGTATGATTATCTTGAGTCGTATATTATGCGCCGCCTTGTTACTCGTGCGACAACTAAGAATTACAATCAGCTTTTTGCTGATCGCCTGATTTATAACTGCATTTTAACAAGGCAAGCCTTTATTGATTACATTAGTGGTCAGGACGATAAAACTAACCGTATGCCAACCAATGATGAGGTTAAAGCTGCCTTTGATGAGTCGTGGCTTACTAATAAATACGCAGCAGGTGTTCTCTATCTACTTGAGTCTAGAATCCGTGATCGCCACCGCCATTCCACACAATTGCTTGGTATAAACAAGTACAGCCTTGAGCATATGATGCCAAAAAAATGGCGCAATCACTGGGTTTTTAGTGGCGATAAAGTTGCAGCAGATCTTCGCGATCGCAAGCTGCTGACTCTTGGAAATCTAACGATTATCACACAGGCATTAAACGCCTCTATTCGCGACTCTGATTGGAAAACAAAGAAATCCGGACAAGGTGACAAAGGAGGATTGCTGAAGTATGCTGATGGCATCGAAACGCTCTCTGCGTTTCTTGATGCGGATGTATGGGATGAGATTACCATTCAGAAAAGAGCAGAATACCTCTCTATGAAAGCTCTTGAAATATGGAGTGTGTAACGCCTTTCATGCTAGGATCAGTTCAGTGAAATAAGCCGTTTATGATCCATCATTTCCCTTATGCTTTCGAAAGAAGGAACCAAGAGGCTTTTTGACGTTGATTACCCGTTCTTGAAGCTGCACGACGCCTCTGCAGATCTTGCTGTACAAATCAGGGAAAATGGTTATGGACGATATTGGAAAGAGGTTTTCATACTTGGGGGAAGAAAGTACCTGATTACCAGTCAATGGTATGAGCGAAGCCGAAAATTCTTTGAGAACTGGTTCAAAGTGAATATGATATATATCGGCAACAAGAACAATCAACTATAACTATGATGATATAAATCTGAGTAGATCGTATATTGACCTTCAAAAAGTCTTGTGGGTTCCTAGCAGATGACAGGAGGTAAGTTGCTAATGGTATCAAATTTGATGATTGATCAACAAATCCTTA
>Ga0183100_1001668_pt1 | contig 10648 bp, 3 predicted proteins | sample Biomet2_FD_127789 | JGI IMG/M metagenome (GOLD analysis project Ga0183100, IMG submission 127789) | Microbial communities from bioreactor (seeded with anoxic lake sediment) at LBNL, California, USA - Biofuel metagenome 2 | ecosystem: Engineered > Bioreactor > Anaerobic > Unclassified ...
GTGTGTATGTGTTGCGCTTTGAAACCGAAGGTAATGTTATTACCAAACGATTAGTGATTATGTAAATTTTGATTAATCAAATCACCAATCAACCCTGACAGGTTTTAAAAACCTGTCAGGGTTTTTTCGCCGAAACTTTTTTGTTTCGGCTGTTTTTTCCTCTTATTGCCTTTTATAATATTGAATTTCCGATTTTAACAGAATAGCTTTACAATGATTAATAAAAATCTATCAATTAATTTATCATCAATAAAAATTTATAATGTATGAAAAAAATTATTTCTTTATGGGTTATGCTGTTTGCAATGATTGCTTTAGGATTTATAAGCAATAATGCAATGGCGCAAAACCAAAGTTCTTCAACTACACAGGAAATACTAAGTAATCCTGCAACTATCGAATGTGACCATTGCCCGAAACCTACACAGGACGAGATGCAAAGGGTTAGAGATCAATATCAGCCACGTATCGAGCGAAGCAATCTGACGATGCCGAAAGATTTCAAACAAATCATTTCCGGTCCAAAATCGGGGTCTATGCAAACAAACCAAGGCACGGATTTTTGGCTGGCATTTACGCCTAACTATCAAAATTCTGGTGAAACTCTTTTTCTTGATATTACCGGACCTGAAAATACTACAGGAACCGTTAGTATACCTGGCATTCCTTTTACGCAAGACTTTACCATTACGGCTAATACTATTACCAGAATTACAATTCCTTCTACTGCACAACTTATTAATTCAGGCGCTATTCAATCACTTGGAATTCATGTGGTCTCCTTAAAAAATGTTACTGTTTACGGAGCAAACCGAATAACCGCCAGCACGGATTCATTTCTCGGAATACCTGTTGCTGCTCTTGGTACAAACTATCTTACGTTGTCCTATAATGGTTTAGCTTCATCGTATGCATCAAATTTTGCCATTGTAAGCCCCTATGATAACAATGTGGTTACCATTACACCAAAATCAGTAACGGCTAATGGTCAACCGGCTGGAGTTCCTTTCAATATTACACTGAACCAAGGTCAAACCTATCTGGTTAAATCGTCTTCTACTACCGATATGTCGGGTTCAATGATTCAATCATCATTACCTGTTGCCGTATTTGCCGGTGCCGGCTGTGTTAACATACCCATAGGTTTTGCTGCATGTGATATGATCGTAGAACAGATGCCTCCGCTATCGGCTTATGGAAATGAATTTGTTACCTGTCCTCTGGCATCAAGAACGGGTGGTGATACCTGGCGCTTTATGGCATCGCAAAACAATACTACACTGAAAATAAACGGAGTTGTCAAGGCAATACTGAATTTTGGTGATTTTTATGAAACAATACTCCAAACAGCCGCTTATGTGCAGGCAGATAAACCTATTCTATCTATGCAATATTCAAATGGTCTTGGATATGATAACACCACCGGTGATCCATTTTCGATGATCGTTCCTCCTTACCAGCAATTTCTCAATGACTATACTTTTGCGACGCCCGCCGAAGGTTTTACAACAAATTATTTCAATGTTACCGTTGAAACTACCGGAGTATCGGGAATGCAAATGGATGGGTCGCCGCTAAATGCATCTTCGTTTACGGCAATATCGGGAACAAACTATTCAGCCGCTTCATTCCCAATCGGCATCAACTCTACTCATCATGTTACTAATACAATCGGAAAATCATTTGGCATTTCTGTGTATGGATTTACCGGTTATGACTCTTACGGTTACCCCGGAGGATCAGGATATGGAAGCATAAACTCAGGAGGCGGACCAGTCATCGCATTAACAGAACCTACTATTGACCTCTTTTGCACATCAAACGCTACTACTCTCGATTTGGTAATATCTGCATCAATTACCGACAGCATTGACCCTTTTGTTCAAAGCGCCAAACTGTATTATCGTAAAGTGGGAACTACCACTTATACCTCAGTACCGATGACGCTGGGAAGTGGTTCGATCTATAGCGCTACTATTTCCGCTTCTGCTACGGATTTTCCGGGTGTAGATTTTTATATTCTTGCCACCGATGGGCAAACTATTACTACCAGTCCTGCAGTTGATCCTGCCAACAGTCCGTATTCTGTAGGTGTTGATAATACGCCTCCTCAAACTATTCATACTCCGGTAACCTCTAGTCCGGTTAACACGAACATACTTATCTCGGCTAACGTAACTGATGCTACAGATTATGTACAATCGGTTAAACTCTATTACAGAAAAACAGGAGGAACTCCTATTTATACAGTATTAGACATGGCTTTTACCTCCGGTGATACATATACAGCAACAATTCCCGGCGCTCAAATGACAGACCAGGGAATAGATTACTATATAAAATCAATAGACAACCATGGCGCCAGCTGTACTTCCGGTTTTTCTGATTCACCTTATAAAATTGTAGTTAGTACAGTAACAGCTCCCAATGCTCCTACCTCAATCACTGCCACCTCAAACCCTATCTGCATTGGTTCATCCACAGAACTTACGGCAAACGGAGCTGATGGAACAGTATATTGGTATACCGGAAGCTGCGGGGGTTCTCAACTTACCACCGGAAATCCTATCACGGTAAATCCAACCTCAACAACTACCTATTATGCCAAAAATTATAACAATGGTCTGTTCAGTACAGGATGTGCTTCTGTTACTATTACTGTTGATCCGGTATCTGTTGGCGGCAACATTAGCGGAACTGATTCCATAACGTATGGAAGTTCTACCGGAACCATGACGCTTTCGGAACACACCGGAACCGTATCAAAATGGCAGAAAAAAATTAGTACAGCCAGCGATTGGAGCGATATCAGCAACACAGCGACTACATATAGTGAAACGCCTTCTTCTCCAGGAACATGGCAATATCGCGCTCAGGTTAAGAGCGGTAGTTGCTCCGAAACATATTCTGGTGTATTTAGCGTTAGCGTTGCAACAAAAACATTAACTATTGGCGGTTCTTTTGTTCCCAATAATAAAGTTTATGATGCCACAGTCGCATCATCCATTCTAACAAACAACCTGACACTTGTAGGTAAAGTGGGTAGCGATGCTGTTTCGTTAACTGCCGTTGCAGTATTTGCAGATAAAAATGCTGGTAATTCCAAAACGGTAAGTCTGACCGGATCAACGATTACCGGAGCTAATGCTTCATATTATACCTTATCATTAACCGGAGCGCCGACAGCTTCAGCAAATATTACCGCCAAAGCCATCAATGTTACGGCTCAAACCGACAGCAGAATATATAACGGAACGACTTCGTCAAGTGTAGCTCCGGTAGTTGATGCTTTAGAAACCGGTGATGTGGTTTCCACCTCGCCTATTCAGGTTTATAACAGTAAACATGTAGGTACAGGAAAAACAATGACCGCAAGCGGACTTGTTCTCAATGATGGAAACAGTGGCAACAACTATTCAGTTTCGTATGTTCCAAATGCTACCGGGGTAATTACCGCCAAAGCCATCAACGTTACGGCTCAAACCGATAGCAGAATATATAACGGAACCACTTCATCAAGTGTAGCTCCGGTAGTTGATGCTTTAGAAACCGGTGATGTGGTTTCCACCTCGCCTACTCAGGTTTATAACAATAAAAATGTAGGTACCGGAAAAACAATGACTGCTAGCGGACTTGTTCTCAATGACGGAAACAATGGCAACAACTATTCGGTTTCGTATGTTCCAAATGCTACCGGTGTAATTACCGCCAAAGCCATCAACGTTACGGCTCAAACCGATAGCAGAATATATAACGGAACCACTTCATCAAGTGTAGCTCCGGTTGTGGATGCTTTAGAAACCGGTGATGTGATTTCCACCTCGCCTGCTCAGGTTTATAACAGTAAACATGTAGGTACCGGAAAAACAATGACTGCTAGCGGACTTGTTCTCAATGACGGAAACAATGGCAACAACTATTCGGTTTCGTATGTTCCAAATACTACCGGTGTGATTACCGCCAAAGCTATCAATGTTACGGCTCAAACCGATAGCAGAATATATAACGGAACCACTTCATCAAGCGTAGCTCCGGTTGTAGATGCTTTAGAAACCGGTGATGTGATTTCCACCTCGCCTACTCAGGTCTACAACAGTAAACATGTAGGTACAGGAAAAACAATGACCGCAAGCGGCCTGGTGATCAACGACGGAAACAGTGGCAATAACTATTCAGTTTCGTATGTTCCAAATGCTACCGGTGTAATTACCGCCAAAGCCATCAATGTTACGGCGGTAAGCGATTCCAAAATCTATGATGATAATACCAGTTCGGATGGAATTCCTATCATAGAAACTACTGCCATCCAAACCGGAGATTTTGTAAGCACTCAACCTCACCAGGTTTATGATACAAAATTTGTCGGAACCGGAAAAACAATGACTGCCAGCGGACTTGTTCTCAATGATGGTAACAATAGCAATAACTATTCCATACATTACCTGACCAATACCACAGGTGAAATTATCCCCGGACCGGCTCATCATTTCAGCATCACCGGACCCGACGAAGTGGTTGCAGGTTCTGCCAGCTCCAATTTTACCATTCAGGTGTACGACCAATATGAAAACCCAACTACGGTAACCGGCGCTACTTCATTTTCGCTGTCGACCAATTCCACCGGCACAACCATTATTTTTAACCCGGCAAGCCCGGTTATGAGCAATGGAAGTGGCAGCACTACTTTTACCTACAAGGATAGCAAGTTGGGATATTACACCATAACTGCTACAAGAGCATCGGGCAATGATGCCGGACTGGTTGGAAAATCGGCTACCCATAGCATTGAGGTTAACTTAACTCCATGGGAAGCATGCAATACTTCAGCATCGGCTGATGGAGTAACAGAGTATTTCCCCGACGGTAGCGTTGCTCCGGTATATGGCGAATTTGAATTGTCGGCCACCGGCTTATCAACAGCACAAAATGATGTCCATAATTTCGTTTATCAGCCCATCGGTAATCGCGGAACAGTAATCGCCCGTGTATCGGAAATTGAAAACGGCGGTTGGTTAGGCGTGGAAATGCGCGAAAGCTGTGCTTCTAATGCAAAAACGGTGCTGTTTAAAACCCGCTATTACAATCCAAATGTGATTATTGGTTATCGCTCCGCCACCGGTAAATCCATGATGAATGCCAGTCAGGTAGCTCAGCTTACCCGTTGGATGAAGATACAACGTAACGGAAGCCAGTTTATAGTCTATACCTCAGTCAATGGAACTACCTGGCAAAAAAGATACACGGCAACGGTGAGCATGAGTACCAACATCCTTGCAGGTATCTTTACCGAAAGCGTACGCTCCGACCAGACATCCATTGCTCAGTTTGATCATGCAGAGGTTTCAACTTCCATTAAATCAGCAGAAATATTAGATGATGAAACGATAGCCACCGGACAACAGGTTGATATCTATCCTAACCCTGCCGACGAATTGGTAAACATCGTAATGCCGGATAACGAAGCTAAGGTGAAAGTTACCATGACTTCGATGCAGGGCAACATAGTTTTAAGTACGATCTTTTACGGCAGCGAAGCTCAACTCAATACCAGCCACATCAATCCAGGTGTGTATGTGTTGCGCTTTGAAACCGAAGGTAACGTTATTACCAAACGATTAGTGATTATGTAAATTTTGATTAATCAAAACACCAATCAACCCTGACAGGTTTTAAAAACCTGTCAGGGTTTTTTATTATCACTAATTGAAAATAAAAATATTTTTAACCGTTTTATCCAATATTCAAAAAGTTAATCTACTCATTTTATTTATTATATCTATATTGTGTTTTATTTTTTTTAAAAAAATGCGCATTTATATAAAAATATTTTATTATGCAAGAAATATTTTATTTTTTTTTGTAATATTGCATTTCCGAATTATTAACAATTAATAATTCCTTTCGGGCAGTAAAATGCCGGCGAAAGAATGTTGGCCTGATAATCACTTGAATGCTTTTCGACTTATTAATGCTATTTATTAATAACAAAGACTTCTGATTATGAAACGGTTTTTTGCAGATCGGGGTAAAACCAGCCCGACCATAGGTTGCAACCATACTACGGATGTAAGTCCGGAAAGCAAAGGCTTATGTATCTATCAGCCAATATATACAATATACTCATTACCACAAAAGCCCTTATACCTTTTCCCGGAAGTTTGTCAGATTTTGCATAAAAGTAAAAACACCGAAAACCTGTCCGCAACCATTAAAAATTCGTGCCATACCTGCGGCAGGCTTTCACACTTTGGTGGAAATCCAAACGAAACCTGCGGCAGACTTTCACACTTTGGTGAAAGTTCAAACGAGAGTTGTGGCAGGTTTTCACACTTTGGTGAAAGTTCAAACGAGAGTTGTGGCAGGTTTTCACACTTTGGTGAAAGTTCAAACGAGAGCTGTGGCAGGCTTTCACATTTTGGTGAAAGCTTAAACGAAAACTTCGGCTCATTTTCACCTATTTGTGAACAAAATTACGGATATATAAGCTTGAAGGTTTAGAAAATTAATCATTCATAAATTTGTTTAATCACTTAAAAATTACAATTATGAAAATTCAAAAAATTCATCTAATCAATCTTCGCAACGAAGAACATTACCAGTTCCAGACAGATTTTAAAGGATTGGTTGATCGTTACACCCCTGCCGCTCTTGGAATAGAGGTGGCTTATGCCGTATATCTGGTGTTGTATGGCGACGAAGGCACGGCGCTGGATATGATCCGCAAAAGCGCCGTAACCGAAAAAATAACCGAAGCAGACCTGTTGCGCGATTTTACTTTCAGAGGGTTAAGGGACGCAATAAAAGCTGCCGGAAATCACTTTAATCCTTCGGTGAAAGAAGCCGCCGCCCGTCTGCAGGTAGCGCTCAACCATTATGGCAACATTACCCTGAAACCCTACGACGAAGAAACTGCCGCTATCGCCGCTTTGATAGCCGACCTTCGGACTACTTATGCTCCCGACGCCACCTTAACAGGAATCAATGACTGGATAAACGAACTGCAGACTAATAACACAGCCTTCGATACCCTGAAAAAAGAACGTTATACCGAAGAAGCAGGAAAAACTCAATTACGTATGAAGGAGGTGCGCACCGAAATTGATGCTACCTTCCGCACCATTACCGAACGCATCAATGCCCTTATAATAGTAAACGGCGAAGCTACCTACGCAGAATTTGTAAACGAGCTAAACCAACGCATCGAAAACTACCAGAACTTACTTGCACAGCGCCAGGGCCGGAATGCAAAAAAAGATGACGATGAAAAAGAAGCGCCAGAAACAAATGAATAAGAAAATGACATTATAAAAAGCCTATTATCATGTAAAGCTAATAGCATCAGATAGTAATCACACAATTGATAACCAAATATTAATTTCATAAAAATATTCATAGGAACAATATCCAAACAAACCGAAAATGATATTTTACGAAATATTTCCCCGAAAAATCGGCATAAACTATTTGACCAATAAATTACAAAATTAATAACAAATGAAGAACTTTCTATTCGATTTCCTTATATCTCGCCCGCAGATCTAAAGTATTGCGGGCAATATCTAAGAAATTAATTATGCAATTAAAAAATATTACAATGAACAAAGAGACTTTAGAAAATATTTTTATTTTAAAAATTAATTAATCTAATATTAAAAAATTATGAAAAATAACTTTACGCAATCAGGATTAACCCTGCAACAGTTGATTAAATCCTTTCATGTTTTCGTGATATTACTCTTCATGGCAACTCCTGCTTCAATACTTGCAGGAACTATTTCAGGGACATTTACAACTCTGGCCAATTGTCCAGTGAATCTGTCGGCTATGGCCGTCGACCCCTCAACCGGTTACTTCTACGCTGTGGCAGATCAAAACCAAACCGCAGCCTGTTACAGATATAATGCTTCAACGGATACCTGGACCAATATGGGTTCTGCTCCTCCACATCAAACCGGAAATAATGCCGGCGCAACCTATTTGAATGGAAAGATATATATTTCCTATACTGGATATCCCGACCTAGCCGTTTATACTATTTCCACAAATTCCTGGGCAACAATTACAGGACCTACCGGCGGCACAAACACCGGGGATATTTCTAATGATGGCACAAATGTTTATGTTGCCTGCGCAGGCACCCCCGGGAATTTCTGGAGATATAACGTAAGTGCAGGAACCTGGACTGCATTAGCAGCCGTCCCTAAAAATCAGAAATGGGGCGGTCTCGCTTATAACAACGGATATTTTTACAGCAGTGAAGGGAACGGAAGTATCGGATTTCAAAGGTATCAGGTATCAACGGATACATGGACAACATTAACAGATGTACCTGGTGATGCTGTGCTTGGCGCAGCAATTTATGATGCATACTATTACTGTATGGGAAGTTACGGTGGAACGAATCTCTATTCCTACGACCTGGGAGCCCAGACCTGGAATAATATTCTTACTTTGCCATGGGGTATCAATGATGCAACCATCTGCGTTTACGGCAATTCTTTGTACATTATTCAGGGTGAAGCGGGGACCGGCTTTTCAAAATTCACACCGAACAACCCTATGCTTACAAACATCGAAGGAAGTGCACTCGCCTATAACTTAGGAGATCCGGCTGTAAACGTTACCTCAACACTTGTTGCTTCCCAAAATGCCGGAACAAACTTTCAAAGTGCTACAGTAACCATTGCAAGTGGTTTTCAGACCGGAAAAGATGTTCTTTCATTTACAGATGCTAACGGCATCACCGGCTCATGGAATGCAACCACCGGCGTACTGACATTAACCGGAACAACAACCATCGCAAATTACCAGGCCGCATTGAGATCGGTAAAATATCAGAATACCGATTTAACCTCCAACAATACCACTAGGACGATCTCATTCCTGGTTTACGATGGTTCAATCTATTCCAATACTGCATCCCGGAATATCGCCATTCCCGGTCCGCCAACAGTAACAACCGCTGCAATTTCAGCAATTTCAGGAACTACGGCAACTTCGGGAGGGAGTGTTACTGATGATGGTTCCTCAACAGTAACAGCCAGAGGTGTATGCTGGAATACAACAGGAACACCTGTGGTAACAGACAGCCATACAACCAATGGTTCCGGATTAGGAAGCTTTACCAGTTCCCTTACCGGCTTGACTATTGGAAGCACCTATTATGTAAGAGCTTATGCAACAAATGCCCTCGGAACAGGTTACGGGGCTCCGTTAAGTTTCGTTGCCGGATTGTGTGTTCCTCCTACATCATTAAACCCCTGTATGTATATGTGGATTACCAACGTAACAACAACAGGGGGATTGACAAACTTTAACAATACATCAGCCTGCGCTGCAACATCGTACACCAATTACAGTTCCACCTATTCAGCCTCACAGGCACCAGGAAGCAATATAACCATGAGTTTCATATCCTATGGTTATGGCCTTAATTATGCTGTATGGATCGATTTTAATGATGACGGAACCTTTGCCGCTGATGAAAAAGTAATATCATTAAGCAACTCAAATACATCAGCAAGTACCAGCTTCACTGTTCCTGTTGGCGCCCCCCTGGGATCACACAGGATGCGTGTCATGGGAGATTATTCTGGCAATCCAATACCCAGCGATCCATGTGCCGCATTGCAATATGGAGAAACTGAAGACTATGCCTTTATCGTTAGCAACCCTGTACCGGCTGATCCCACCTCAATCACAGCCACCTCAAATCCTATTTGCAAAGGTTCATCCACAGAGCTTACTGCTAACGGAGCTGATGGAACTGTATATTGGTATACCGGAAGCTGTGGGGGAACACAGGTTACCACCGGAAATCCCATCACGGTTAATCTTGAATCAACGACTACCTATTATGCCAAAAATTATAACAATGGTCTGTTCAGTACAGGATGTGCTTCTGTTACCATTACTGTTGATCCGGTATCTGTTGGCGGCAACATTAGCGGAACTGATTCCATAACGTATGGAAGTTCTACCGGAACCATGACGCTTTCGGAACACACCGGAACCGTATCAAAATGGCAGAAAAAAATCAGTACAGCCAGCGATTGGAGTGATATCAGCAACACTACAACCACATATAGCGAAATACCTTCTTCCCCAGGAACCTGGCAATACCGTGTCCTGGTTAAAAGTGGCAGTTGTTCCGAAACATACTCAAACGTATTTAGCGTTAGCGTTGCAACAAAAACATTAACTATTGGCGGTTCTTTTGTTCCCAATAATAAAGTTTATGATGCCACAGTCGCATCATCCATTTTAACAAACAACCTGACCCTTGTAGGTAAAGTGGGTAGCGATGCTGTTTCGTTAACTGCCGTTGCAGTATTTGCAGATAAAAATGCCGGTAATTCCAAAACGGTAAGTCTGACCGGATCAACGATTACCGGAGCTAATGCTTCATATTATACCTTATCATTAACCGGAGCGCCGACAGCTTCAGCAAATATTACCGCCAAAGCCATCAACGTTACGGCTCAAACCGACAGCAGAATATATAACGGAACTAATTCGTCAAGCGTAGCTCCGGTAGTTGATGCTTTAGAAACCGGTGATGTGGTTTCCACCTCGCCTACCCAGGTTTATAACAGTAAACATGTAGGTACCGGAAAAACAATGACCGCAAGCGGTTTGGTGATCAACG
>Ga0183100_1001669_pt1 | contig 10646 bp, 8 predicted proteins | sample Biomet2_FD_127789 | JGI IMG/M metagenome (GOLD analysis project Ga0183100, IMG submission 127789) | Microbial communities from bioreactor (seeded with anoxic lake sediment) at LBNL, California, USA - Biofuel metagenome 2 | ecosystem: Engineered > Bioreactor > Anaerobic > Unclassified ...
TCTTTTGGAAAGCTTATCTATCTTATCATATCAAAACCGCTTTGTCAAGCCCTTTTTTCGACTTTTTTTCAAAGTTTATATCTTCGAAATCTCAGTCTTTATTAAGTTCTCAGCCCAGCGCCTCAATGCGACTTGACTATAATATCATAACCGCTTTCCTTTGTCAACACTTTTTTGACTTTTTTTATCTTTTTTCGACAGTCACTGTCGAATCATTAAAAACCTTCAAAAGCGGTCAGCACGGACTATATTACTACATATCTTCATGGATGTCAAGTGCTTTTTTCATTTCTTTCAAACATTCTTTTGTCACCTTCACTGCATCCCCCTACTTTCCCTGTATATCTGCAAAAAACGGCCATATAAGCCGTCTCTAGAAACTGTTGCAGTAGTTTTCCTTCTATTATAATAATGGCTTATTTCATTATAAAAAAGCGACACAGGCATATATACCTGTGTCGCTTTGCATTATTTAATCTAATTATTCGTTATTTTTCTTTTCCATATCCGCCAAAGCATCTTTTCTGGAAAGGTTCATGCGACCCTGTTTGTCGATTTCCATCAACTTAACCATGATCTGGTCACCCTCTGCTACTACATCTTCTACCTTTTCCACACGCTTGTTATCAAGCTTAGAAATATGCACTAATCCCTCTTTACCCGGCATAAACTCAACAAAAGCACCAAATTGCATGATTTTGACGACTTTACCCATATATGTCTCACCGACAACTGGATCTCTAACAATATTATCAATCATCGTACGTGCTTTTTCACCGGCTGCCTGATCCTGCGCGAAAATGAAAATACGTCCATCTTCCTCAATATCAATCTGTGCGCCGCTCTCAGCTACGATTGCCTGAATCACCTTACCGCGTTGACCGATAACTGCCGCAATTTTATCCACGGAAATTTTCATATTAATCACTTTCGGTGCATACTCCGATAATTGTTCTCTCGGTGCATCAATTGCTTTAGCCATCACTTCATCTAAAATATACATACGAGCCTCTCTTGTCTGCTCAAATGCTTTTTCAATGATTTCATAAGTTAAACCATCATTTTTAATATCCACCTGAATAGCGGTGATACCATTTTTCGTACCGCCTACTTTGAAATCCATGTCACCATAGAAGTCCTCTAGGCCCTGAATATCCACCATTGTAACATAACTGTCATCTTCGCTACTTGTTACCAAACCGCAAGAAATACCAGCAACAGGAGTCTTAATCGGCACGCCAGCATCCATGAGTGCTAATGTACTACCACAGATGGAAGCCTGAGAAGTCGACCCATTGGAGCTCAATACTTCGGATACTAGACGCATCGCATATGGGAATTCCTCTTCGCTTGGCAAAACCGGTACCAATGCTTTTTCTGCCAAAGCGCCATGACCAATTTCACGTCTGCCCGGTCCGCGTGATGGTCTTGTTTCACCAACACTATATGATGGGAAATTGTACTGATGCATATAACGCTTCGTTTCCTCGTCATCAATACCATCCAATTTTTGCACTTGAGCAAGAGGGCCTAAAGTTGTTATCGTGAGTACCTGTGTTTGTCCACGAGTAAACATACCCGAACCGTGTACACGAGGCAAAAGTCCCACTTCAGCTGAAAGAGGACGAATCTGTTCCAACGTTCTGCCATCGACACGTTTATGATCCTTTAATAACCAAGTTCTAACAATTTCTTTTTGAATTTTATAAATAATTTCGCCGTATTGATTAGCAGTTTCCGCAAATTGATCACCAAAATGCTCGATAACTTCGTCAGTAATAGCCGATACAGCTTTATCACGCACACGTTTATCATCAGTATCTAAAGCAACTTTTAATTTTTCAATCGTATATTCACGAACAGCCTCATACATTTCATGGTTCAGTTCATGTTTTTCATAGGTGAATTTTTCTTTACCAATTTCGCTTGCGACGGAAGAAATGAAATCGCAAATCTCACGAATGGTTCCATGAGCAGCTTTAATAGCATTAAGCATCACATCTTCTTTTACTTCGTTGGCACCTGCTTCAATCATAACGATTTTTTCTTTCGTACCAGCAAGGGTTAGTACCATTTCGCTTTTTTCTCTTTGCTCAACCGTTGGATTCATGACATATTCGCCATCTACTAAAGCAACCCACACAGCACCAAGAGGACCGTTGAACGGAATATCTGAAATACATACGGCAGCCGAAGCACCAATCATAGCCGCTATTTCCGGGGAATTATCTTGTTCCACTGACATAACAGTTGTTATAATCGTGACATCATTTCTCAAATCGTGTGGAAAGAGCGGACGCATCGGTCGATCGATAACACGCGATGTCAGGATGGCTTTCTCTGTTGGTTTTCCTTCTCTTTTTTGAAAAGATCCAGGGATTTTACCAACAGCGTAAAGTTTTTCTTCATAGTCAACTGAAAGCGGGAAAAAATCGATTCCTTCCCTTGGTTTTGCAGATGCGGTAGCGGTCGCCATAACGGCAGTGTCACCATAACGCACGAGAACGGATCCGTTTGCAAGACCTGCAAATTTACCAATTTCAAAAGAAAGCTCTCTACCGGCTAACATAGTTTTAAATACTTTGTACATAGTTTCCTCCTATACATTCTGTCCTAAGGGAAAACCTGTAGTTTTATGATGTTTAGCACTTAGATGTATTTCCTTTTTCTTTATAAGGACACACATCTAACTGCTAAAACAGCCACAAGGCTACGAGCCTTTTCCCTTATAGGTTTATTATTAAACAAAATGGGCGGAAAAATACTCCGCCCATATCATTTTTCTATTTTCTAAGGCCTAATTTCGCCACAATGGTTCTATATCTCTCTATATCTTTCTTAGCAAGATAATCTAAGAGACTGCGACGAGTACCAACCATTTTCATAAGACCACGTTGTGAATGATGGTCCTTCTTATGTTGTTTTAAATGCTCATTTAAATGATTAATTCTCTCTGTTAAAACAGCAATTTGAACCTCAGGAGAACCTGTATCTCCTTCGTGAGTTTGATATTCAGTCATAATGCTTTGTTTTAATTCTTTTAACATACTTTCACCTCCATATTTTCTAAATGACCGCCACGATCCAAGAACGGGTTGGTGGTTCCCTAATCCGGGAAAGGGCTTACTTTAGTAGTGTCATAATTGTCTTTTCAAAAAATCGTACATTACTTAGAAAGATTGTAACGTTTTCTGAATTTCTCTACACGTCCGCCTGTATCGATTAATTTCTGTTTGCCGGTAAAGAACGGATGGCAGTTTGAACAAATTTCCACGTTAATGTCTTTTCTGGTAGAACGAGTCTTGAATTCCGCGCCGCAAACACATTTAATCGTGGTTTCCTGATAATCAGGATGAATGTCCTTTTTCATACTTTTCACCTCCATAGTGCGCAGAAATTACGCGCTGTTACATTATACCATACCCTTTTTTCTTTTGCAAGAATTTCTTTCTTTTGTTAGGGGCCTTTTTATAAAATTTTAGATTATTTTCCTTTTTTTGCCGCTAAATGTTCGGCATATGTTTTGGAAAATATCGTTTGATTATTTTTACCCAGAACAAAATAGAGATAGTCGCTCTCTTCAGGATAGAGTGCCGCCTCGATGGACGTTTTGCCTGGCGAAGCGATGGGTCCTATTGGAAGTCCAGCATATTGATAGGTATTATAAGGCGAATCAATTTTCGTATCCGCTGTTGATAATACCGGCTTTCTCTTCTTCAAAATATATTGGACGGTAGCACATGATTGTAATTTCATGCCTTTTTGAAGGCGATTGTGAAATACACTTGATACCATAGGGCTTTCTGTAGCATTGCCTGACTCACGCTCAATAACAGAAGCCAATGTAACAACATCATCAATAGACATGTTTATCTCTTTCGCGCGCTGTTTATACTGACTAGTGAATGCCGTATCAAACCGCTTGAGCATCATATCAATAATGTGCTTTTCACCACTGTCGGCACGCGTTTCATAAGTAGCCGGAAAAAGGTATCCTTCCAGACGAACACTGCGTTTTGGTAAATCCTTTAAAAAATCATAATTAAAATTGTCATTATTCATAACTTCATAGAACTTATCTTTGTCTACCAATTTAAGAGCGACTAATCGATCAACAATGTTTCGCACCTCATATCCTTCTGGAATGGTAAAGCGTATAATAGCGGCTTTACTCTTGCGACAAAGCTCTTTTGCAATTTCCTGATAGGAAATGCCCGGTACCAAGCGATAACTTCCTGCTGCATAACCAGTTTTGAGACCGATAGCTTCTGCTCTCCTTACAAACTCATCTTTGTACTTGATAACTTTATTTTTCAGCAATAAATTTGCAATGGACGAAGATGTCATATCCTTTTCTAAGGTGATAAAAACGCCATCACCTTTTAATGAATTTTGCGTGACTTCTTTTTCATATAATGCTTTCTCTACTCTAACGTGATTCAAATGAACCAGACCCACAGCACCTAACACAACGACTAGACAAGCTGCTATCACAGCTGCCAAAATCATTAATTTTTTTCTCTCCAATAGATCTCCCTTCCTTCGACTTATTTTTACAAAGTTTATTGTATACCACTTTTTGTATTTCGTCAAATGAAGGAATCAAACAACTTTTATGTTTAAATCTGTGTTGTAAGAAATACCATGGCACAAATAGCCCCCATGATTGCTGATGCTAAAATAAATTTTAATATATGGCGTTTTAAGAAAGAGAAAAATCGCCATCTTTTGCTCTGCTGCAAAAATTCAAACGCAGGCAAATCAGAATCCGGCAGATCTTCACAAATTGAAAATGCGTTCGTACTAGTATCCTCTTGGATTTTTCCTACTATCTGCTTGGAAGTATTCTTTCCCAGATTTTCTTTAGCGTACTCTGCCACAATTCGTTCCGCTTCTCTTACAATGCCAATGGACACTTGTGCACAATCCGTATTTTCCTTCAATACAAAAATAGCTTGTTCAATATAAGGGGAGCTCACGCGATTTAGAAATATGACTTTTTTTTCATTGGATTTCATTAAAACGCCTCCTTTTTTCTTGTTTTTATTTTGCGCAGGTTTTCCTTTTTTATACAAATACCATTTGCCGTGCCCATTTTTTTGTTTTAGGCACGGCAAATTTGGAAATATAATAATTAGGCAGTGTTAGTTTTGCTTTGTAAGGATACGACTGACTAAAACCGTCATATCGTCACGCGGTTTTCCTTCGCAATTTTTTAACGCTTCTGCTAGTAACTTATCCGCCATAATTTGAGGATCCAAAATATCATCGTTCTTCTGTAGGAAATCAAGCACCCATTCTTCGGATATAGCGTGGCGATGATCACTTTCTAATACGCCATCACTCATTAAAATAATGAGATCACCATCTTCTAAAGTTTTTGAGGAAAGCTCCGCATCGATAGATGATAAAATTCCGGCCGGCAACGAGGTGGAGTAAATGGTCTCTACATAGGTTAAGTGTTTAATGAACGTCGTAGCAGACCCGATTTTAACAAATTCCGCGTCGCCTGTGGTAAGACTAATCATCGATAAATCAATCGTAGCAAAACTCTCTTCGGCTGATTTTAACAAAAGAGCCGAATTAATGAGTTCTAATGCCGTCTCCTTGTCAAAACCGGCGCTCAAGAATTCTTTTAACAAATCCAGCGTAGCACGGGATTCTCTAGCGGCAGCTTGTCCACTCCCCATCCCATCGGATAGTGCCATCACAAACCGATTATCTGGCAGACGATAAAAATCAAAACTGTCACCGCATTCTTTGGAGTCAGTCTGCACGGCCATAGCCATACCGGTTTTGACGCTATATCGGTCAGCTTCCGCCATGGTGATAAACCTTAATGCACCTTCCTTTTTTTCATCGACAATCACCATAGGTTTGTTTAAAACACACGATACCCGAAGTGCTACGTCAGATGGAAACTCAAATGCTCTATGGCTTTCTTTTAAAGAAACGGTCACCTCGGTGCGCGCGTCCCCAATTTCAACTACGCGAACATCGATTACTTTAAAACGCGCCTTGAATAACTCTGCTATAATTTTATTTTTTTGATTATTTCTAAAATTAGCATCTTTCGATACATCTGCGCAAAGATGAGAAACAATTTTAGAAATACCATAGTATTGTTCTGAAATTAGTTGTCTGCTCTGCATCAATTGGCTGGTCCATCGCACATTGACCTTATACAGTTCATATAAGTGATTCATGCAACCCGTGAGGTCTTTTAGTCTGACACAATGCTTGGAAAATTTTTCGTCAGCGTCCAACACATCAGCGTACCCTTTTTCCTGTGTTTTTTCTACCAGAGCATAAAGCGCACCATAGGTAGAAGCGAAATCCTGTTTCCAACAGAAAGAAAACATGCTGCACTCTTTGCAAACTCTTTTTCCTGTTTCATTGACAATATCACCAAGCTCACCACGACAGCTTTTAATACGTCTCTCTGAAATATCACTAAATGTAGTCGACAGTTTTTGAAACGATTCCGTCGTCTTTTGCAATTTTTCCGTTAGGAACGTCTGCATGCTTGCAAATTCTTGTTCGTTTTGAATGGGATTGACACCATTTTCAAAAGCGAATCGGCTTTCTTTCCTTCTGTGAGGAATCATAACAAAAGCCAAACAGCTTGCCATCGTTTCGTAAATGTTCATGAATGCAAATGAGCTATCGGCGCTTAACATAGCCGATGACAAAACGCAAAGCATCACGCCTGTGATGACTGCTATTTTTCCAAACTGTGAAAGAATACCAGCTGCCAGTGCACATAATACATAGAGCCCAGATGTTGCCACCATGTTGCCTTGGACAAGTCCTAACATCGCCCCGCAAATGGCGCCTGCCAAAACGCCCAAATGGATTCCTTGATTATACGAAATCAGGATTACAAAAAAGACCACCACCACACCAATAATATGAAAATGATAAACGGTAAGCAAATTGTATAATCCGGCTGACGCAAAAGATAGTAAGAAACAACAGCAGATGAATTCCGTATTTAATACCCATCTTTTTTTCCCTCGCTCGAAAAATAAGGATATAATAATCGGGTTAGCCTCTTTACAGAATACATATCCCAATACGCAAAGACCACTTTCCACCGCTAGAAACAAAGTATCATAAATAACAAATCCATTTAATGCGATGAATAAATATCCTCCAGCAAACATCGTCAAAAAACACAACGTCAAATCTAGCGGTACGCGCTTGACTCGATCACCCCAAACATAGCGATACAAGCTGTAAACTAACATGGCAATGACATATTTTAAACTTTGTATGCCCCCGCCCATACTAACGATTCCCAAAGCGCCAAACAATATCGGAATGATACTTTTTTCTTTTTTATAGGTAGCGGCATAATAAGACATCAAAAACGGAGTCATGATAGAAAATATCTGACAGCGAGCTAGTAAAAAAGAAAAAACTGCACGCATCAAGTCACTCTTGTCTAACGTTATACTCAGGGTATCTAAACGATGCCGCTTATTGTTTTTGATATTGATACGCTTGTATGGGTGTATAGATACTTCCGGCATAGTTTCCACCTCTTTTGTCATTTGTTGGTAAAGCCATTATACAAAGTTCTACACGTTATTTGTGTCGTTTTAAAGTAGAAGATTTTGGGAAAAAAAATACTTGTTTTTGCAAAATACCAAAAAACTTGACTTGTTTTCCCTAAATACAAAAAAAAAACAGCTTTCTTTTTTAAAAAGAAAGCTGTTTTTAAAATCATCGTGTTCTCTTTTGTCAAACGATTCTTTGAAAACACCAGTATGAAAATCATTTTTCAAACATAAAATAGAAAGTTAAAAAACAAAATAGAAGAAGCATGAAAGTATGTATCTTTTTTTATCAAATCAAAACTCGTATTCCAATCTTTTAGACAAGCTCGGTTTTTTTGATAGGAAGAGAAATGATGACTTCAGTCCCCCGACCCACTTCGCTACTAACCTTGATGTTGCCGCCATGTAGTGACACGATTTGCGCTGCAATGGCGAGCCCTAATCCTGTACCACCTGCTGCACGGGTACGCGCCTTATCCACACGGTAAAAGCGTTCGAAGACACGTTGTTGATCTTCTTTAGAAATTCCAATTCCATTATCCACCACTTTAATATACACTTTATCACGCAAAGTACCTGCATAAATTTCAATATGCCCACCTTCACCGGTATATTTAATGCTATTTGATACAATGTTCGTGAGCACCTGTTCAATCTTATCACTATCCCCATAAATATTGGGGATGTCATTTTGCTCGGAAAGACGAACCGTTTGTTTTCGCTCTTTCGCATTCATCTCCATTTTATAGGCCACACGGCGAATAAGGCTAGAAAGCTTCACCTCTGTCATCTTGAAGGACAAATTGCCATGGTCCAATTGAGACAACAATAACAAGTCTTGCACCATACGTGTCATACGATCAACTTCGTCTACCACGACACCCAAAAAGTTAAATGAAATCGTTTTATCCTCGAATTTCCCGTTAATAACGGTCTCGGTATAGGCTTTTATAGTGGTAAGCGGCGTTCTCAGTTCGTGCGAAACATTCGCAACAAATTCTCGCCTCGATATATCTAGTTGTTCACTTTCCGTAATATCAGAAATACCCACCACGACGCCCGGATTTTTGTGATAATCAATCTCGATTTTAGCAAAATACATGCTAAGATATTGCCCATTAAAATGCATTTTCTTTCGCAAGGTGCGTTTTTCTTCCATATATAAAATATCGCCCAAATTAATATCCGCACCTAAATCAGCAAAAAATTCATCAAACGCAACGGAATCTTCATAGCAAATCGCTAACATTAATTTAGCCGCTGGATTGATATGAATAATATGGCCGTTCTCATCAAAGGCAATAACGCCTTCGCCCATGTTCTTTAAAATTGTTTGCATCTTGGTTTTTTCCGATTCCAGACCATTCATGGTATTTTGAAGTTGCTGAGACATATAGGCAAAAGTCTTTGAAAGCTCGCCAATTTCATCTTTTGCTTCAATTAGTTCATCTGTCTTGTCAAAATCGCCACTGGCAAAAGCGGTAGCTCTTTTGGTAAGCTGGGATATTGGCTTTGTGATATTGCGAGAGAGAAAAAAGCCAATGATAAGAGAAATACCGATTCCTACTATAACAGCCTGCATAATAATTTTTAAAACTTCGCTCATAACCGAACGAGCTTCTTCTTTGGAATCATAAATGTAGACAATGTAATCCCCGATAGGAACAGCATACTCCAATTCATTGGCCGTAGCCCCACCGCCACTTTTACCATTCAAAGCCTTAAGCATGACAGAAGTATTTTTCACTTGATTCGTTTTTGTCATATCGCTTCCGCGTAAAACCTTTCCGCTCTTAGGGTCAATGATAAAAAAATTGCAGTAAGAATCAATACCCAATTGAGGAGTATACGCTGCCAGACGCTGACTCAAATTTTGAATGGGGTCTTGAGAAAGTGACATATCGCGCTCTGTCTGGCGAATAAAATCGTCAGTAAATACACGACTCATTGCCCCTGAAAACTGTTTATCATAAAAATTTGACATACTGATAGACAAGAAGGTCCCCATTAAAACGGTTACCACTAAGACGATCAGTAAAAACATGGCAACCAACTTGCTCTGTATACTAGAAAAAACGGATTTTTTCTCATATTCATTATTTCTGAGCAAAATAATAGCCGACCCCCCGCTTTGTCATAATAATCTGGTGTTTGCTAGGATCGTCTTCAATTTTTTCGCGCAAACGGCTAATTGTAACATCCACAGTTCGGACATCACCATAATACTCATAGCCCCATACTTTTTCCAATAACATTTCGCGTGAAAAAATCCGACCTGGTGAGTCGGCCAAAAATTTCAATAACTCAAATTCACGCAAAGTAAGCTCCACATATTCACCATTTTTTTTCACTTCATAGCGCAAGGGATCAATTTCAATTGGTCCAATTTTGATAACACTTTCATCGGATGTGCGAGTTTCATCCGATGCTTGCGCATCTGAGGGTTTTCGTCGACGTAAATTCGCTTTAATGCGTGCTAAAAGTTCCCTTTCAGAAAATGGCTTTGTCATATAATCATCTGCGCCAAGTTCTAATCCCAGCACTTTATCGACTTCTCCATCTCGTGCTGTTAACATAATAATTGGTATTTCCGATTTCTGGCGAACAGCACGGCACACATCGAATCCATCCATTTTAGGAAGCATAACATCCAACAAAAGCAGATCTGGATTGTATTTCAAAGCTTTTTCCAAAGCTTCCTCGCCATCAGCTGCCGTCATTGTCTCATAGCCTTGCCTTTCTAAGTTGTATTGCAATATGTCTAAAATCGCCTTTTCGTCATCCACTATTAAAATCAAACTTCCTATGATAATCCCCTCCCATACCTCGCAATTCTTAATCTCATTATACATGAAAAACAAAAAAATGCAATAGTCAATAGGTTGCCCATAGTCTTACACTTGCGGTAGCACATACTTAAACTCTATTTTGTGTAATAATATTGATTCTATTACAAAAAGATTTTAGACACCGTTATCTATACAAAAAAAGCCCGATCCAAAAGGATCGGGCTTTTTTATTTAAAACATTTTAATTCAAACTGTTAGGCTTGATTATTCATTACCATCGATATTTGTGAAGATA
>Ga0183100_1001670_pt1 | contig 10644 bp, 8 predicted proteins | sample Biomet2_FD_127789 | JGI IMG/M metagenome (GOLD analysis project Ga0183100, IMG submission 127789) | Microbial communities from bioreactor (seeded with anoxic lake sediment) at LBNL, California, USA - Biofuel metagenome 2 | ecosystem: Engineered > Bioreactor > Anaerobic > Unclassified ...
TTTTTGTCTTCTGATGTAACCGTATAATATTGAGGCGAAGTAAAATCAAGCACTGTCCCGCTGGCAGGCGAGATGGTTGCGCCTGGCGTCAACTCGAATTCGGGAGCCAAATGTTTCAGATTAGCCTCAGGATTAACAGTAATGGTCACTTTTGTATTTTCAATAATCGGATCTCGCTTTAGAATATCTCCCGGTAATTTACAAGACACAATATCCGCTTCTGCATTAAGTGCTTCATCGCGAATGCACGACATTAAAGTCATACCGAATCCTATACAAACTAACAGATGTACAAATTTCATTATTAATATTTTTTATCGTCCAGCCATTTTTTACTAAGGAACTGTTTTGAATGTTCTCCGCTTTATTCCAAAAGTTATTATTAAGGTTGATAGCAAGCTATCTGACAAAGGAAAACAAAAAAGAGACCAAAATGAAACTTGAAATAACCGGCTAAAGATCACATACCAGAAAATTCAAAGCAATTACTATATGCAAATGTAATGTCCTTTCCCGAAAATTCGATACATTTATATTTTTATTAGCGTTTTTTATTGTACTATTCAAGTTAATATGTACATTTGGGGAGTGAATAAAATAAACATTTCCATGATTACACGAAGAGATTTTATCAGACAAGCCACTCTCCTGAGTGCCGGACTTACAATGAGTCCGTTTTTCATCAAAGCAGGTAACGATGCTGTAGGAGCAAATGACAAGATCCATGTGGGTCTTATCGGCTGCAACGGCATGGGGTTCGAAGATTTAAAAGCTTTCCTCCGCAATCCAGAAGTTGAATGTATTGCATTATGCGATGTTGATGAAAATGTAATGAATAACCGTGCGGCAGAGACAGAAAAAATCACAGGGAAAAAAGTCAAGAATCTGTACAAAGATTGGCGCAAACTAATCGATAATAAAGATATTGATGTTGTCATCATTGGTACGCCCGACCATTGGCATTGCCTGTTGTTGGCTTCTGCCTGTGAAGCCGGGAAAGATGTGTACTGCGAAAAACCACTTGGCAACAGCATTGAAGAATGCAACATCATGGTACGCGCTGCCGAAAAATACAACAAAGTCGTACAAGTCGGACAATGGCAACGCAGCGACCCGCATTGGCAGGATGCCATGAACTTTGTTCATAACGGACAATTAGGAAAGATACGTACCGTTCGCGTGTTCTCATACCAAGGATGGTGTCCTTCTATTCCGGTAAGACCGGACGAAGCTGTTCCGGCCGGTGTTGATTATGAAATGTGGCTAGGACCGGCTCCTGAAAGAGCATTCAATAAGAATCGATATCATTTCACATGGCGCTGGTTCTGGGATTATGCCGGTGGCTTAATGACCGATTGGGGTGTGCATCTGCTTGACTATGCTCTTTATGGAATGAATGTTACAGCTCCAAAATCAGTCATGGCCTCAGGTGGAAAATTCGGATACCCGGATGATGCCTGTGAAACACCGGATCTACTACAAACAGTCTACACATTCGATGGATTCACTGTTTTGTGGGATCATGCTATTGGCATAGACGATGGAGCTTACGGGCGCAACCATGGATTGGGATTCGTGGGCGAAAATGGAACATTGGTCGTTGACCGCAACGGATGGGAAGTAATCCCCGAAAAAGTGAACGGTAAAGCACGAATGGAAGCCGTTTCGCTAAAAAAACAATATGGCGAAGGCGGACTGAACCTGCATGTAAAAAACCATTTGGAATGTATCAAATCGCGCAATCGTAACTGTAATGCAAGTATTGAGATCGGAGCTCACATTGCAAAATTCTCTCAACTAGGTAATATTGCTTACCGCACAGGAAAGAAACTCACTTGGGATGGCAAAAGTTTCCACGATGCTGAGGCTGATAAATATCTATGTAAAGAATATAGAGCACCATGGTCGCTGCCTAATATTTAATAATCTATCATATAATACTTTATACAAATGTACAGGAGCAACCTTGCTCTTGTACATTTTATTATTTGGAAAAGAATTGTTAACCGACAGTCATAATCACAACTTTTTCTCTTGTATATGTCTAAAAGAGTCCCTACTTTTGCACAAATTTCATCTAAGTGTGCTATGATTCAAGAGAATTTTATCAAGTTTTACGAAAAGAGTTTCAAAGAAAATTGGGAACTTCCTGCGTTAACTAACTACAGTAAAGAAGGTGAGTGTTTTACCTATGGCGATATTGCCAAGGAAATTGCACGGATACATATTCTTTTTAAAGAATGCCAAATAAGAGAAGGCGATAAAATTGCCTTGGTTGGAAAAGACAGTGCACATTGGTGTATTGTATACATGGCTACAATCACTTATGGGGCCGTGATCGTTCCGATTCTTCAAGATTTCAACCCAAATGATATTCATCATATCATCAATCATTCCGACTCTACATTTCTTTTTGTGAGCGATCGCGTTTGGGATTCGCTGGAAGAAGATAAAATAGAAGAGATAAGAGGAGTCTTTTCTTTATCCGACTTCCGCTGTCTGCATCAACGCGATGGAGAAAACATCCAGAAATTACTGCGCGAAATGGACAAGAAGATGAAAGACAAATATCCAAAAGGGTTTAGCAAAGAAGATATCAAATATGCGGAGAGAAGCAACGAGGAAGCAGTATCCTTGAACTATACGTCAGGAACTACCGGATTCAGCAAGGGCGTTATGCTCACCGCCAATAATCTGGCAGGGAATGTCTCATATGGCATTAAATTAGGTGTTTTATTCAAAAGCGAACGTGAGCTTTGCTTCTTGCCTTTAGCACACGCATATAGCTGCGCATTTAATTTTCTGGTTCCAATGGCTGTAGGAGCTCACGTCTACCTTCTAGGCAAGACACCTTCACCCAAAATATTACTCAAAGCTTTCGATGAGGTAAAGCCCAACTTAATTCTAACAGTCCCTCTTATTCTTGAGAAGCTTTACAAGAAGATGATACTGCCTCAACTAAGTAAAACAACCATGAAGCTGGCACTAAATATTCCTCTGATCGATATACGTATTTATGCACAAATTCGAAAAAAATTGCTTGATGCAATGGGTGGACGTGTTCATGAAATTATTGTTGGAGGTGCACCCATGAATCAGGAAGTAACAGATTTTCTTTACAAAATAAAATTCCCGTTTACTATTGGATATGGAATGACCGAATGTGGACCACTAATCTGTTATGATCATAACAATGAATACATTCCCGGTTCTTGCGGACAAGTATTGAAAGGAATCATGGAAGCACGTATAGATTCTGAAGACCCATATAATACAGTAGGCGAAATCCAAATACGTGGCGAAAACGTAATGAAAGGATATTACAAAAATGAAGAAGCTACCGCTAAGGCATTTACCGATGACGGCTGGTTTCTTACAGGCGATTTAGGGACCATTGATCATAACAATCGCATTTATCTTCGTGGTAGGTGTAAGACGATGATTCTAAGTTCTAATGGACAAAATATCTATCCGGAAGAGATAGAATCGAAACTCAATAACCTCCCTTGCGTAATGGAAAGTATCATTATTGAGAAGAATGATAAACTAATTGGGCTGGTGTATCCAGATTATGACATGGTTGACAGTACAGGCATTTCTCACGAAGACCTGCCTGTTATTATGGAACAGAATCGTCTGGAGTTGAATAAATTGATTGCACCTTATGAAGCGGTATCAAAAATCCAACTCTATCCGACCGAGTTCGAAAAAACTCCAAAGAAAAGTATCAAAAGGTATTTATATAGCAATTACTAAAAATATGCAAGGAGTATTCATGAATTGAGCAATACCCAATTGTTATATAATATTAAACCAATGAATATCTATAACATATAATAAATTGAATTTCAACGTATTGAATTTATAACAGATATTTTTTTCAAAAAAAATCTGCGATATGTTATACCACGTATAAAATTAATTCATACATTTGTACCGTTTTAGAAAGAAGAAATTATAGACCGTTTAAATTAAAAAAAAATGAAAAAGTTAATTGCATTCGCTGCTGTTGTTGCAGCTATTTCTTTTGCATCTTGTGGTAGCAAATCTGCTGAAAATTCTGAATCTGCTGAAACAGCAGCTCCTACAGAAGAAGTTCAACCAGCTGCTCCTGCTGAAACACCAGCTGCTGCTGATTCAACAGCTGCTCCTGCTGCTGCTCCTGCTGAAACACCAGCTCCAGCTCCTGCAAAGTAAGTTGACAACTTCAGTGAAGTTAAAAGAGACAGTCTGTATGTTTAAAACATACAGACTATTTTTTTGCCTATAAGCAAATGACATAATAACAAAGTAGTCACTTCCGATTGGGAGTGACTACTTTGTTTGGCTTTAAGCAAGAAATCGAACTAGACTATTTCAAATCCATCAAAATCTTTTTCAACACTGTTTCAGCAGAGATTTCACGATTAGCTGCTTCAGGAATGACAATACTTTGAGGGCTTTCTATTACATCGTCTGAAACAATCATATTGCGACGTACGGGTAAGCAATGCATAAAATAAGCATTATTTGTTAACGCCATTTTTTCCGCATCTACCGTCCAATTTCTATCCATACTAAGCACTTTGCCGTAATTAGGATCACGATAAGCAGCCCAATTTTTAGCATAAATAAAATCAGCCCCTTCAAAGGCTTTCTTCTGATCGTATTCAACTTGAGCATGGCCAACAAATTTAGGATCCAACTCGTAACCTTCGGGTTGCGTGATGACAAACTCATAATCCATGGCATTCATCCATTCAGCAAAACTATTTGGAACAGCTTGTGGTAATGATTTGGGATGAGGAGCCCAGGTCATCACAACTTTAGGACGTTTCGTCTTCTTATATTCTTCAATTGTAATCAAATCGGCAAAGCTCTGTAAAGGATGACGAGTTGCGGCTTCCATACTAAAAACAGGACGACCCGAATAACGAATAAACTCACTTAATATTTTTTCATTATAGTCGTCATCCTTATTCTCAAATTTAGCAAAAGAACGTACGCCAATGACATCGCAATAGCAACCCATCACAGGTACAGCTTCAAGCAAATGCTCAGGCTTATCACCATCCATCACTACTCCACGCTCCGTTTCCAATTTCCACGCACCTTGATTAACATCAAGCACAATCGTATTCATACCCAAATTCATAGCTGCCTTTTGTGTTGAAAGACGTGTACGCAGACTAGAATTAAAGAAAATCATTAGCAATGTCTTATTCTTTCCTAACTCAGTAAATTGAAAACGATCTTTCTTAATCTCGAAAGCGTCATTGAGCGCTTGTTTCAAGTCACCCAAATCCTGTACACATGTAAAATTTTTCATTTGTTCTTCATTTATTAATTAAATCACCATTCAAAGCTATCTACAATTCTTGCAGAATTTTCAATGCATAAGGAAGCGCTGTTCCTCCATGATCCAATTGTGTAGTCACTAATTCGACCTGACAACCCTTCTTTTTAAATGAATTATAAGCATTTAAAGCATTCACATAAGGTACATAATGATCATTAGCCGCATGAATCATATAAATCGGAGCCTTAGGAGTCCAATCAATCAAACTGTTTTTCTCTAAAGAATTATAAATCTTTACGTAAGTGCCATTATCCAATGTAAAGAGCTTTTCATTCAAAAAATCACTAATCTTGTCTGAACCAATCATGCTATTAATTTCGCCCGCAGTATAATTCTTACTATTATACCAATCGTTATAATGTGATAACAACGGTTCCTTAAAGAGTGTTGAAAAATCGAGTTGCAAATTATCGCCATAATCAAGTCCTATTAAGATATCAGGGATTGAACAAGGGTATGCGGTTGTATTTATTTGTGAGAATTCATTGAAAGTTGCAACCAAATCATAAGGACCACTCCCGGCAAAAACACGATCTATGAAGATTTTGTCTGAATATTGTTCTTCTGCCATTTTCTGGAATGCCAAAGCAGCTGCTCCACCTTGTGAGTATCCCATAACTATCAAATTGTTCTTTGACTTAATGCCAACAGAAGCTAAATACTCACGAACAGCAAATACCATATCCACAGTTACACGACCTGTATTTTCTACATGTAGATATGGATGTACTAAATTTGAAGTCGACCCGAATCCGATAAAATCAGGAGATATAACCAAATAACCACGAAAAGCCAATAGAGATTCCGGTGTAAACAATGCAACAGAAGGGGCTTCATCGTTTTTAGTAATTGTATAATGCATACTTACAACCACTCCCTTAAATTGATTATCTGAAGGATAAGTTATAATACCTGATGCAGTAACATCTTTGCCTCTAGGATCTTTTGTCAAATAATTGACTACATTCATTGATATTTCTCTATTGGAAGGAACATATGATGAGAATTGCCCGAAATTCATATCGGATAGCTTCTTCACCATCGCAGTCCGGTCAAAATGCAAAGTATTCCCTACAGAAACAAGATACTTATTTAAGTCTTGCTTCTGCTCTATCTCTTGATTCTTATCATCTCCACAAGCAGAGAAGATAATACTAAAGAAAATAAAGGACCAAAAGAGAGGATAAAAACTTACTTCCCTTTTTTGAATTTTATAATCCTTTTGTTTTTGCTTCATTCCATATCTCATCCATTTCTGCTAATGTCATATCTTTTAAAGACTTACCTTGCTTGATAGTATGCTCTTCCAAATAATTAAAGCGGCGAATAAACTTCTGATTTGTACGTTCTAAAGCATTATCGGGATTGATTCTATATAAACGAGCTGCATTGATCAGACTAAAAAACAAATCGCCAAATTCGGCTTCCATATTGTCAGAATCCAACTTTTCAATCACTTCTTTCAATTCATTGAATTCTTCATTTACTTTATCCCATACCTGCTCGCGTTGTTCCCAGTCGAAACCCACATTACGAGCTTTATCTTGAATCCGATAAGCTTTAACTACAGAAGGAAGTGCATCGGGAACACCTTCCAGAACAGTTTTATTTCCGCCCTTCTCTTTGAGTTTCAACTGTTCCCAGTTCTGTTCGACCTTTCCTGCGCTATTTGCCTCAACATTTCCATAAACATGCGGATGCCGGTAAATCAATTTCTGACATAAGGCATCACATACCTCTTTGATGTCAAACACGCTTTTTTCTTCCCCAATTTTTGCATAGAAAACCACGTGAAGAAGTAAGTCTCCTAATTCTTTTTTTATATTGTTATCGTCACCTTTCATGATGGCATCGCACAATTCATAAGTTTCTTCAATTGTATTTGTTCGAAGACTCTCATTAGTTTGCTTCCGGTCCCACGTACATTTCTCCCGCAATTCATCCATAATATCAAGCAGGCGTCCGAAAGCCTCCATTTTTTCTTGTTTTGTTGCCATAATTATATTTAGTTCTTTTACTTTTTAAACCGTTTCAATCCCTTTTGCAAGAAGGAGACATATTTCGGTACATTTTCATTATACGCATATGAAGGGCTCAGCAAATCGCCATCACCATCCAACAGTATATAGAATGGCTGAGCATTAGCTCCAAACTTACTCCGCTGCAAATAGCTCCATTTGTCACCAATAGTTTTCAGTTTTCGGTCACGACCATTTTCTTTTACAATAATCGGCTTAGGAAGTTTCGTTTTATCGTCAACCATCAAGGTTATCAACACATAATCGTTTTCCAAGATATGCTTTACCATCGGATTTGTCCAAACAGCCGCTTCCATTTTTCGGCAATTCACACAGCCATAACCAGAGAAGTCAATCATCACAGGCTTGTTCATCTTCTTTGCATAAGCCATACCTGTCTCGTAATCGTCAAAAGCAGAATGAACTTCACTATTATAAAGATTAAAATCCTGAGTATACAACGGAGGAGCAAAAGCACTGATCGCTTTTAGTGGTGCACCCCATAATCCGGGTACCATGTAAATAGCAAAACCAAATGAAATGATTGACATAAATAACCTTGGAACTGAAACATAAGGCAAGTCATTGTCGTTAGCAAACTTAATTTTTCCTATCAGATAACAACCTAAGAGGATAAATATAACTATCCAAAATACAATAAATACCTCACGATCCAATATATGCCAACCGTATGCTAAATCAGCTACTGAAAGAAATTTCAAAGCCAATGCCAATTCAAGAAATCCCAATACTACTTTTACAGAGTTTAGCCATCCACCGGATTTGGGCATATTCTGCATAATATTCGGGAAAATAGCAAACACACTAAATGGTATGGATAATGCCAAAGCAAAACCAAACATTCCGACAGCTGGTCCGACAACAGATCCCATTGAAGCGGCTTGAACAAGCAAGGTACCAATAATCGGCCCCGTACAAGAAAATGATACAAGCACCAATGTAAAGGCCATAAAAAATATGCTAAGCAATCCCGTTGTTGAATCGGCTTTCTTATCCATACGATTCGTCCATGATGAAGGCAATACCAATTCGAATGCTCCAAAGAACGATACGGCAAATAAAACCAACAATAAAAAGAACGCAATATTAAATATGGCATTAGTAGATAAATCATTTAATGCACTCGCACCGAAAATTCCAGTAATCAGCAAACCCATTGTCAAATAAATAATAATTATTGACAATCCATAAGTAACTGCATCACGTATCGCTTTCTTTCTGTTTTTATTTCGTTTCAAAAAAAAGCTAACGGTCATTGGTATCATCGGCCATACACAGGGAGTAAGTAAAGCAATCAAACCTCCAACAAATCCGGCAAAAAAGATAAATACCAGCGATGTGTCGGAGGCTGATACGGTAGCATCGCCAAACGATTTCAATTGGTCTACCACAGGAGTCCAAAGTGACCTGTTATTAGTTAATTCATTTGGGATTGCTGCGCGTGAAACTCCATTAGCAGACCGTGTCGTATCCAAAGAAGGATCACCCATATCTGTTACGTTAGCTACATTTTGAATGGTATCAACACTCATGAGATTCGTCGTATCGACAACTGATGTTTCTGCAAAAGCAGTCATCTTGATACTCTTTCTGCCAAATGAGAAACTTACCTGATCCGGAGGCAAACAGGTTTCATCATTACATGCCATAAATTCGACCTCACCCTCTATTTTGAATTTTGCCGGGTCAGTAACCTTAATCTTTTGAATGAAAGAAACTGTTCCTGTATACCAACGCAAGTTCATAGCAAACGAAGGATCATAAACGACCGTCGGCTTAACTGAGGGCATCGCCTTTCCATCCAGCTCTGCGCCTTTCAATGTCTCAAATGTAAACGATGTAGGCACAGGGCCTTTACTTGGTAAATTTTGATCATATAAATGCCAGCCTTTCTCAGCCGTTGCTGTAAAGACTATCTCCTTTTCAGGTGTGCCCGAATCTTCTAATTTGATTTTCCATTTCACAGGGACTCTAATCTGAGCCTGTACAACAACAGCAACTATAGTCAGCAAAAAAATAGGGACAATTTTTTTCATATCTACTCCTTATCTTACTAATGATGAAAACATATTCGGAATGCGTGTCTCAAAACGCATTTCTTCACCTGTCACCGGATGAATAAAAAACAATCTTTTTGCATGAAGCATAAGCCTCCCTGTAGGATTCGTCTCTGCTCCATACTTATAATCTCCGGCAATAGGATGTCCTATAGATTGCATCTGAACACGTATCTGATTTTTTCTTCCCGTCTCTAAATCGAGTTCAAGCAATGAATATCTTCCATTGCTGTCGATTACATGATAACGAGTTATGGCCTCTTTTCCATCTCCGCTTGAGGTTACATATACTTGCATCTGCTTGTTTTCCATCAAATTTGAAACAAGCAGATCCGATTCTTTATCAGGTCTCCCTTCAACAACAGCCACATAGGTACGTTGTGTAATAGAATCATTCCATGTTGAACGTAGATGATGCTGAACATTGACATTTTTAGCAAACATCATGAGTCCAGATGTATCACGATCTAACCTATGCAGAATAAAAATTTTATTTCCAGGATCTCTTTTTTTCACATAATCACTTAAAATATGATACGCAGTACGCTCCTGAACATGTGAGTTTGATACTGAAAGCAGCCCCTCTTTCTTATTAATTACAATCAGATAATCGTCTTCCCATACAATATTCATCAACGGATTACTAAATTCTTCTGTCCCCTTTCCATAATTAACAGACACTTCATCGCCTACATGCAAAAGATCATCAAATTGAGTAGTTCTTTTCCCATTGACTACTATTTGCCCATGAGCAAGCATCGACTTTACAGAGCTTTTACTTTGTCCGTTCAATAATACAAATAAAAAAGGGAGTAACAACCCTTCTTCTTTCACACTTACTTTTTTTTCTCGTGAAGGTTTAGAGCTATTAGTGTTTCTATTGTTCATTCGTTTTGCCATACTCATATAGTGATTTATCGAAACAAAAAGGTACTCTGAACTTTGAGAGTACCTTTTTATATCATACAAAAATGATTTTATTTCTTAGCAGGAACCTGAGAAGCAGGCGCTGCAGAAGGAGCAGCTGATGTGCTTCCTGAAGATTGCTGAGCTGTTCCAAAATTCGGAGCAACGGTATTCGGATCTATAGCAACAGCATTATTAACCTGCTCTTTGATTTCTGATTGAGTAGATTGTCCAGCTTTAGGAATAAACGAGGTAATAATCACACACAATACGACAAGCGCGCCCGCTAATGTCCACGTGGCTT
>Ga0183100_1001672_pt1 | contig 10638 bp, 15 predicted proteins | sample Biomet2_FD_127789 | JGI IMG/M metagenome (GOLD analysis project Ga0183100, IMG submission 127789) | Microbial communities from bioreactor (seeded with anoxic lake sediment) at LBNL, California, USA - Biofuel metagenome 2 | ecosystem: Engineered > Bioreactor > Anaerobic > Unclassified ...
AATCCGTGCGCTTTCCCCAAGGCTGGAGCCCGGACGGCGTGCTGACCCTGGTGCAGGACCAGCCCCTGCCCATGACCGTGCTGCTCATCGCCCCCACCATGGCCCTGAACGACTAGCCGCCGGAGCACCCGGCCAAAGGAGCATCCATGACCATAGCCACGCAGATGTCCAAGGCGTCCTTCACGGGAAACGGCGTCACCACATCCTTCCCGCTGCCGTTCCCCTTCCTGCGCGAGGCCGACATCAAGGCCGTGCTGAACCGCAACGGCGCGGACACGGAACTTGTTCTCGGCACGCACTACACCTTGTCCGACGCGGGCGCGTCCTCCGGGGGGGCGCTGCTTGCGCTTACGCCTCCCGCCACGGGCGAAACGCTGGTGGTTTGGCGCGCCCCGGCCATCGTGCAGGAGGTGGACTACGTGGAGAACTCCGCCTTTCCGGCCCAGACGCACGAGGCCGCCCTCGATCTGCTGACCATGATCTGCCAGTCCCTGCAGGAGCAGATCGACCGGACCGTGAGCTACCCCGTGAGCACGCCGCTGGAGGATGTGCTGGCCCCGGCGAGCTTTTTAACCACCGCCGCCGCCAGCCGCGACGACGCCCGCGCGGCAAGCCTGGCCGCGGCGGCAAGCGCTGGCCAATCCGCGCAAAACGCCAGCGCCGCCTCCGCCGCCGCTGCGCGGGCCGAGGCCGGGGCCAACGCCGCAGAAACTCTGGCGGCCCTGGCTGACGGGCTGATCAAGGTATCGGCCACGGACACGGCGGGAGGCAGCCTTTCGGCAAAGCTGGTCGCTGGCGAGGGCTTGGCCGAGACCTTGCTCGCCCCCGGCGCGGACGAATCCCTGCGCCTTGCCGTGGCCCTTGCCGATTCCCCGGGCCTGGAGTTCGCGGCCGGGCGGCTGCGCATAAGCGCCGGGTACGCCCTGGCCCGCACCGCCGAGGGCCTGGCGGTCGATCCCATCGCGCTGTTCAACACATCAACCCTGCGGCCCGTCATTTCGGCGGCCCGCATCATCAACCACGCACTGAATGGAGGGTTTTAGAATGGGCACCACGTACAAAGAGGCCATCTTTTGCGGCGACATGGCGGGCAAGCTCACGCAGTTCACCAGCGCCAACGGCACCGCGCTTGCCGACATCACCACGGCGGACGCCAACGGCCCGGTGCGCGTCGACTCGCTGTCCGCCAGCATTGACGACGTGGCGCAGGCCGTCTTGCGCCTCATCATGAGCGACGGGACCAACGCCTATCCCGTGGGTGTGGTGGCGCTCACCCGACCGGTCAAGAACGTCGTCACTAACGGCAGCGTCACCTTCGCCTGGGCTGCCACGACCATCACGCGCTCGGCTGGCTCCTGGCTGACCGACGGCTTCAAGGTCGGCGACATGCCCATCATCCAGGGCGCGCCGGATGCCGCGAACAACCTGCTGGGCACGCAGGCAATCACCGCCCTCACCGACACGGTGATGACCCTCGGCGGGGCCAGCATGACCACCCGCGCCGCGACCTACGGGCAGACGACCGTGGCCCTTGCCGACAACACGCCTGCCTGCACGGACCTGCTGGGAGCTTCGGCGCTCTCCGGCCTCATCGGGCACGACGCGGCGGGCAATGAGTTCCTTGAACTGCCCAAGGGGTGGAAGCTGCAAGCCGTCCTGACGGCCCTGCCGACCTCCGGCAAGACCGTTGCCGTCCAGGCCCGCTGGGGTGCCTATGCCGCCGCGTAGCTTGCGCCGGGGCGACAAGTGCCCGAATCCGGGGGCGGTCCACAAGGGCTGCTCCCGGCCCAAGGCCTTGCGCTTCGACTCGCCGTTGGGTGGACCGTCCGTCTTCGGCACCGGGCAATACTCCGGCAACATCATGCAAGGCGGCATTGCGCTGCAACCGCAAGACTACCTGTTGGACGGCATCACACCACTTTCAGCGTGCATCGTGTACACCGGCGCGGCCACGGTCGCCCCGGACGCTTTGACCGGCGCGGCGGTGTTCTCCTGCCGCAATCTTGTTGGCATCGGCGCATCCGCCAGCCTGTCCACATCGACCAACTGCAAGGGCCTGCTGGGGTTTGTGCGGGGCCTTACGGCACTGCGAAACGGCGCGCATCTGCACATGGACAAGCTGGGCAAGGCCGGGAACTTTGGCGACATCTCGCCCGTGAATTTGGTCGGGACTGACTTGCTGCTCCGCTTGAACCGGACCGCGCTGTCCAGGTTTGTCGTTCACGGCGAAGGTGGCTACGGCGCTTCGAGAAACGGGGGCAACGCCGGGCAAGGTTGCGATGCTCCTTCCTGCGGCCCTATGCAGACCGGAGGCGGCGGCAGCGGCAGCTTCAATGACCAGTCCGGCTGGTGGGAATCCTGGTCCGGTGCTGGCGGCAAGGGTGGCCCGTGCTGCGGCGGTGCATCATCCGCCAGTTTCTCGTCCAGCGGGGCCGGGCACTTCGGGGATGACGCCGGTCCATACGGCGGCCCCGGCGGCAACCCTCCGGCAAACGCAGCCTATGGCGGCACGGCAGGCCAGGGCGACCCTCCCGGCACGACCACTGGCGGCAATTATGCCAACGTTGCCCCCTGCGCTGGCGGCGGTCTGCTCATGCTGTTCAGCTCCGCATTCGACAACGGCGCGGGTTGCGTCATGTCTGCGGATGGAGCGCCCGGCCAAGCGCAGTTGCGTTACGCAGGTTCCGCCGCAACCGGTTCTGGCGGCACAGGAGGCGGCTGCACTGTGCTTGTGACAAAGCGCGGCGGCTACACCAACAAGGGCACCGTGCGGGCGTCCGGCGGGGCTGGCGGGTATCCGTCGAGTTCTCAACGAGGTGGAAACGGCGCGCCCGGCTCGGTGAACATCTTTGAAGTTTAGGAGGGAACAGACATGATTTTGCTGCATCACAATGAATCCGAGCTGTCCCGCGCGCTGCTGGCGGCCCTGCCGACCGGCGCAACGTCTTTGGACTGCACAAATGGCCTGCCTGTGGACTACACCGGCCCGCAGCCCAGCGCCTACCCCAGCGTGGTGGTGGACGTGCCCGCCTACACGCAGACCGTGCCGAGCCTGGACGCAGACGGTGGGCTCATCGGCATGACCACGCAGCCGGTCGCCGCGCATCAGGAGGCCTTGCGCCTGCCCGTGAGCTGGGCGGCGGTGGACCAGTACGTGGCGTTTGTGACGGCGCGCGCGGCGCAGAGCCCGGCGGAGTAGGCCCATGGAAACGCATCAGCCCTGCCTCCTGCACGAGCAGAGCATGGAACAGCTGCGCGTCGGCATGGCCGAGCTGAAGGAGCAACTGCGCGAGGGCCTTGGCGTGGTGGCGGCGCAATCCCGCGCAAACGGCCGCGCGCTGACGCGCATTGCGGAGTCGCAATCCTCGCGGCGTGAGTTGTGCGCCCGGCAGGAGGCGCGGCTTACCGCGGCGGAGCGCGGCGCGGATCTGCACCGGGCCGCCCACGGAGCGGAGCGCGAGGAGCACCTCGGCGAACGCGCGGATCTGTGGGCGGCGGTGAACAAGCTGCGGTTCCACGTCTACGTGGGGCTTGGCGTTGGCTTGGTGCTGCAAACCCTGGTGCCCATGGCCCTGCGCCTGGCGATGAAATAGGAGAAATTATGAGATGCGAAAATGACGTAGCTGAAAGTTGTACCTGCTCAAAGCTACAGCTATGGAAGAATACTGGGAATCGCATTTCTCCATGTCTATGCTGTGATGAACGAAAAATACACCTCAGCGATTGCTCAATTCATAATCGCCCAGCACTCCCTCTTGGGGTTTGCGATTGCGGAGCTAAGGCGGACCTAAAATGAGCGATTTTCAGATCATGGCATAGACAGTTGGAATCGCCTTGTCTCCATTAGGGTTATAACCGGGCCGGGGACTACTGGCGGTTCTGTCAACCGACATGATTGACTGGAGATTTGAGGCAGTCATAAGTTTCCAGCCCGTAGGTTGATTTGAACTACTATACCCTGAGACTTGATAGCAGCGGAGCAGTTCCTGGCCAGCTTTGCCAAGCCCGTAGCAATGTGGCTCAATCAGCCTGGTGCCACCATTGTACCAAACTGAAAGCAGCTTCCTGCCCTGGATTGCTTGGACAATTGTTTCGTTCATTATCTCTTCTCCTGTTTAAATTTAGTATTTAGTATTCAGATTCGCCTATGTCAAGCTATACCAGAGCCTCGTAACATCCCCAAAATCAGGAGTGATTTATGGGCATCCTCGACTTCATTCCCGTCGTCAGCAGCGCGGCGCAAAAGCTCCTCGACCTCATCCCCGACCCGAACGCGCGGGCCAAGGCGGCGGAGGAATACCAGCGCGCCGTGCTCGACGCGGCCAACAAGGCCGAGGCCGACCAGCGCGAGATCAACCGCGCCGAAGCCGCCTCAAGCTCCACCTTCGTGGCGGGCTGGCGCCCGGCCATCGGCTGGGTGTGCGCCTTGGCGCTGGGGTTTCAATACCTGCTGCGGCCGCTGTGCGCCTGGGCAGCCGGGGTCTGGTGGCCACACACGCCGCCGCTGCCGGGGCTGGATGACGGCCTCTGGCAGCTCATGTTCGGCATGCTCGGCCTGGGCGGGCTGCGCACCATCGAAAAGACCAGGGGCGTGGGCAAATGAACCGCCAGCGCCTGGCCGACCAGCTCCTCGCCGACGAGGGCCTGCGCCTCAAGCCCTACCGGTGCACGGCGGGCAGGCTCACCATCGGCGTGGGCCGCAACCTCGAAGACCGGGGCATAACCCGCGCGGAGGCGCTGCTGCTTCTTGGCAACGACATCGACGACTGCTGGGCGCGCCTGCAAGCCGCCCTGCCCTGGCTGGAGCACGCGCCGGAGCCCGTGCAGGAGGCGCTGACGAACATGGCCTTCAACCTGGGGGTGGCCGGATTGCTGGAATTCCGGCAAACGCTCGCGGCCATCGCCGCGCGCGATTACGCCGGAGCCGCGCGCCTCATGTTGGCCTCCAAGTGGGCGGGGCAGGTGGGGGCGCGCGCCCAACGCCTGGCCTCAGCGGTCAAAAACGCGCTGTAGCCCGGCTCGCCAAAACCGTCTGCGCTTTGCGGAAGCGTCGGCAATTTCGCCAAATGCATGGACATAAGCCCGCACTCGACTTATATTGTAAAAAATCAGGATGAAGCGAGCCTCAGGCAAACACGCCACAGTTGGCCGCAAACGGCCGCAGATGAGGAGGAGGGCGTCATGGTCAAGCAGGAATTCTTAGCCGAGATGGAATCCAGACTCGAGGCGTTCGACGCGAAGATGGCGCAACTGGCCGCACGCCCCAAGCCGACAGGCGAACGCGCCCGGCTGGAGCGGGAAAAGACCTACTTCTTCCTCAAGGCCAAGCGCGACGAATTGCGTGAGCAGCTGAAGCAGGCCGAATCCACCGCGGACGAGGGCTGGAACAAGTTCAAGGCCTCGGTGGAGCATGTCTACGCGGACATGGTGCGCGGCATGGATGAGGCCTGCAACCGCATCGACGGGCCGGAGGAAGCCGGGCTGTACTGAGCCCGGCGGCAAGAGCCGCGTCGGCGAATGTCGGCGAATGCCGACGAATGCCGGAAAGCCGGGCGTGCGCGCTAATGTTTGAGCTGTGAGAGCAGCATGCCGCCGAGCATGAGTCCGCAGCCCAGCATGGCGCGCATGCTCAGCACCTCGTCAAGCATGAAGTAGCCGGTGACAGCCGCGAACACGGCCTCCAGGCTCAGGATGATGGCCGCGTGCGCCGGATCGGCGTCGCGCTGGGCCACCACTTGCAGCGTGTAGGCCACGCCCACGCTCATCAACCCGCCGTAAAGGATGGGAACCGCCGCGCCCGAAAGCCCGGCGAGGGTGATGGGCTCCACCGCAATGCCAGCGCCCAGGCTCAAGGCCGCGCAGACCACGAACTGCGCCGCGGCCAGCTTGACCGCGTCCACGCCGTCCATGCCGGGCGAAAGTTTGCCGATGAGCAGCACATGCCCGGCCCAAAACACCGCGCCGATGAGCTCCAGCACGTCGCCGTAGGCGATGCTGAAATCCTCGTTCACGCTCAGCAGGTACAGTCCGGCGGCCGCCGCCAGCGCGCCTATCCAGGTGCCCGTGCCCGCCCGCTGGCCAAGCGCCAGGCCGAACAACGGCACCATCACCACGTACAGCCCGGTGATGAACCCGGCCTTGCCCGCAGTGGTATGCACAATGCCCACCTGTTGCAGCGCCGCCCCGGCGAACAGCACGCAGCCTGCCGCCAACCCGCACCACATGATGCGCCGCGAGGCGATGCCCGTTCCCCCGCCCTCGCGCGCGCGCGTTCGCTGCATTTTCCAGATCAGCGGCTGAAGCGCCAGCGCGCCCAGGGCAAAGCGCACGCCGTTGAAGGTGAACGGCCCGACATGCTCCATGCCGAGCCGCTGGGCCACAAAGGCCGCGCCCCAGATAAGCGCCGTGAGCATGAGCAGGCCATCGGCCTTGAGCTTGTGTGCGAGCATCGTCTGTCCTTGAGCGGTGCGGAAGGCGTAGGGAAATGCGCGTCAGGGAGCGGCCGCGCCCGCATCCGGGGCCGCAGGACGGAAGGAATACCGTCCAACCAGCCCCCCGGCAAGGGGAAATCATGCCCGCACGGCCGCCTGCCGGGGCGGGGTCGCCAACCGTTACCCCGGCGTTGACTCTCCGATCTCGCGCGCGAGGTCGAACAGCATTCCGGCCGTGGCGGCGGTAAGACGCTTGCAATGCTCCCACTCGGCCTGCGCGCCGAAGCGCTCCAGCAGAACATGGCAGCGGCTTGCGCCATGCAGGGAGATGAACCGCTCGCGGAATTCCGCCGCAAGCCCGTAAGCCAGCTCGCAGGACTCCGCTCCGCTGTCGCGCCCGTAGGCGAGGCCAAGGGCCATGAGCCCTCCGGCCAGGGCGCCGCAAAGCTCCTGCTTGGATTTCCCGACGCCGCCGCCAAAACACGAGGCCGCGCGCGTCACCTCGGCCGTGTTGATGCCCATATGCAGCCCCGCCGTGCGCAATACGCTTTCCGCGCAACCAAGGCCGGAGGAAAGCGCCTCCAGCGTTGCCTGCTCTATCGCTTCCTTGTCCATGTCGTCTCCTTGCGGCCTGCGCGCCGCCGCGTGATTGCGGCGGCGGAACCTTTGGCCGCGTTGATTGATTGGTGTATCGAATGTATGCACATGTTAAATCGTGTCCAACGATATGTTTTCATGCAATGCATCGATATTGCCGAAGGATGGCACCATGGAACTGCGTGATTTGCGGACCTTCGTCACCGTGGCCTCGCTGCTCAGCTTCAACCAGGCGGGCAAGGCGCTGAACGCCGCCCAGTCCACCATCTCCGTACGCATCAAGGCCTTGGAGGAGGAGTTGGGCGTGCGCCTGTTCGACCGTCTGGGCAGGCGGGTGCTGCTCACGGAGGCGGGGGAGCGGTTGTTGGCCTATGGCCGCAGGCTGGTGGACTTGGAGGAGGAAGCGCGCGCCGAGGTTTCGGATGAAGCCTCGGGCCGGGCCGTCATCTCACTGCGCATCCCGGAAACGCTGTGCGTCTGGCGGCTCGGCGGGGTGCTCCGTCGTTTTCGGCAACAGCGCCCCGGCGCGCGGGTGCGGCTTTTCCCTTGCGCTTTTGACGGACTGGCCAAGGATTTGCGGCGCGGGATGACGGACATGGCCTTTGTGCTGGCCAACGAGGTGCTCGCGCGCGACATGCGCGCCGAATTCCTGGGAGTGGAGGAGCTGGTGCTGGCGGTCGCGCCCGGGCACCCCCTGGCCGAAGGCAACGCCGTCGGACCGGAGGATCTTGCTGGCCAGCCGCTGCTGCTTTCCACGGCGGACTGCAGCTACCGGCGCATCCTTGAGGGCATTTTGGCCCAGGCGGGCGGCAATCCCCAGCCGGCCGTGGAATGCGGCTCGGTGGAGGCGGTGAAACGCTACGCCGCGGCGGGTCTCGGCATCACCATCCTGCCGCTGACCGCGGCGCACGGGGAGCTGGCCGCCGGAACCCTTGTGGCCCTGCCGTGGATGGATGGCCCGCTGGAGGCGGCGGTGCTCATGCTCTGGCACAAGGACAAATGGATTTCCCCCGCCCTGGAGGATTTCATGGAATTGTGCCGGAGGCACCTCATGACCGACACCGCGGGCTGATGCGCATGGCCGCGCACCTACTTCAGCGTGATGTCGAAGTTGCCGAGCAGCGCCGCCGCCTCCGGCAGGGAGAACACGGTCTTGTGCAGCCGGTTGACCCCGGCGTCCACAAAGTAGTTGAACGCGGTGGAGAAGTCCGCATGGCTCAGATCGGTATTTAGAAAGGAGCAGCCGCGCAGGTCGCACTGAATGAACTTCGCCTGCGCGAGTTTGGTGTCCGCGAAGCTCGCGTTGCGCAGCGAGCAGTTGTCGAACACGTACCTGGCCAGATTCAACGAGGCGAAGGAGCAGTCATCGAGGATGCACCCCGTGAACGCGGCGCGGAAAACGCCCCCCGGGTTGCTCCAGTTGACGCCGGAGAGCTTGCAGTCCGTGAACGCCGTGTCGAGCAGGCGGGAATCCTCAAGGTTGACCAGGGTGAGGTTGCAGCCCAGGAACTCGCAGCGCTCTAGGGCGCAGCCCAGAAACTGCGCATACTGGAACGAGCAACGGCGAAAGACGCAACGCGAGAACTCCACGGCGGAACTCTGGACATGGTCGCCGCCGAGGCCCGTGAAGGTCTCGCCCTCGTAACTATCATCGGGAAAACAAACTCCGGGCACATCGCCTCCGCGCTGCGTTGTGCGGCACAGCCACGCACGGCCGCGCGTCGCCAGAACGCGGCGTCAGGCGTTCCGGGCGGCGGCGCGGAGAAATACGCAGCGGACCAAGCCCTGGCCGCCCCCCCGGAACCCGGCATGCGGGAGGAAGCCGAAGCGTTGCACCCTCCCGGTCGGAGCCCTGAGCCCAACAGGCGCGGGCTCTCGCCGGTTCACCCCCGGAAGCGCCGGGCGGGGACGGGACCGGCGCGGAGGCGAAAGCCCCGGCGCCGCCCCGCGCGCCAATCCTACTCAGACTTGCCGCAGCACTTCTTGTACTTTTTGCCGCTGCCGCAGGGACAGGGCTCGTTGCGGCCGGGCTTGGGCCCGCGCACGATGGGGTCGTGGCTGCGCATGCGGCCGTCGGTGTAGTGCCACACGCCGTCCAGGCGCTTGAAGCTCGCCAGTTCGCGGTGGTCCTGACGGGCGCCCTGGTATTCGTAGCTGGCGGTGAAGTCCACCAGGCCGGTCTCGTCATGCTCCCCGCCGTCCTTGACGGAATTGACGGTAAGGCCGAGCCATTTGGAGTTTTCGCTCCAGGCCTTGGCCTGCTCGGGGTCGAAGTCGTGGCGCTCGTCCGGGGCGAGGGAGTCGTTCAGGAACTTGATGTCGCCCACGACATAGGCGCTGTAGCGGGCCCGCATGAGCGCCTCGGCCGTGGGGGCGGGACGGGTGCCGTTGAGAATGGGCTGGCAGCAGTCCTCAAAGGGATGGTGGCTGCCGCAATGGCAGGGATTCATGGTCGTCATGGGTCACCTCTCGGTGTTGGTTTCTGTGGCGGCGCACACTACGGCGGAAAGCATGGCCGGTCAACTCGCGCGCGCGGCTCGAGCCCGGTGCGGCGTTGACAGCGGCCCAGCCGGGCGCGATAGGAGAGGAAAACATAATCGCTGGAGGAGCTTGCCCATGCGCAACCTCACAGTATCCTTCTGCGTCGGCCTTCTTGCGGCGGGGCTTGTCTTTCCGGCCACGGGCAGCGCGTTGTCCTCGGCCCTGGCGTTTACGCCCTGGAGCAGCATCTATGAGGTCGCGCGCGACGAGCGCAGCGTCTCGCAGATCGCGGCGGACAAAAAGATCACGACGAGCATAAAGGCCGCGCTGGTGGAACGCGACGGCAAGCTGGGCCTAGCGGTGAAGGTGTACTGCTTTGTCGGACGGGTGACGCTGCTGGGGCAGTTGGCCGACGAGTCCTTCAAGGCGTTCGCCGTGGCCACGGCAAAAAAGACGTCAGGGGCACGCGGCGTCTCCACGCACTGGGAGGCCCCGGGCAAGGAGAGCACCACCGCGGTGGATCTGGAGATTGCGGCCAAAATCCGGGCGGCCCTCGTGGCCGACAAGGACATCAGCGCCACGCAGATCGAAACCGAGGTGTTTGGCGGCAAAGTGTACTTGCTGGGCATGGTGCGCGGCAAGAAGGACGCGGCCAGGGCCGTGGCGCACGCAAAGGGCGTTGCGGGCGTGACGGGCGTGACATCGCTGCTCACCGCGCCGGGCAGGCGCTAGCGCGAAAGCTCCCCGTGGCGGAAGCAGTCCGTCAGGTGGTCGTTCACCAGCCCGGCGGACTGCATGTAGGCGTACATGATGGTTGTGCCGACGAACTTCATGCCGCGCGCGGAGAGATCTTTGGCCAACGCGTCGCTGGCGGGCGTGCGCACGGGGATTTCCGCCATGGAGCGCCAGGCGTTGCGCACGGGCTTGCCGTCCACAAAGCGCCACAGATAGTCGGCGAAACCGCCATGAACTGCCTGAATTTCGAGAAAGGCCCGGGCGTTGCCGATGGCGGCGGCGATTTTCTGCCGGTTGCGGATGATGCGCGCGTCCAGCCGCAGCCGCTCCTGGTCGGCCTCCGCCAGGCGGGCCACGGCGGGCCGGGCAACCCCGCGCGGCCCCCCCCCCCCCG
>Ga0183100_1001673_pt1 | contig 10632 bp, 5 predicted proteins | sample Biomet2_FD_127789 | JGI IMG/M metagenome (GOLD analysis project Ga0183100, IMG submission 127789) | Microbial communities from bioreactor (seeded with anoxic lake sediment) at LBNL, California, USA - Biofuel metagenome 2 | ecosystem: Engineered > Bioreactor > Anaerobic > Unclassified ...
TATTGAACAGCTAATCTTTTTTTCAAAGCAGTCAGCGGCACGACCTCGGCATACCGCCCCTGCCAAATCTTATAGGTAAAAAACTCATGAAGCTGGCGACCGCTAAAGGTACCGTTGTCGCGAGTACTGGTCGTATCCTCAGGAATAATCATCCGGTATCCATGTTCAAAACCGGCCTTACAGCTCGCATCGATACAGTATTCGGTCTGCAGCCCAGTAAGAAGGATCGTATCGATGCCTCTATCTGACAGATACTCCCCCAAGCCAGTTTTATAAAACATGCTGTTATATTTTTTATCAAAAATCATCTCTCCTGGAGCAGGCTTCAGCAGAGGCACAATCTGCCAGGCATCGCTGCCGACAGTCAGATCACTTGCCGGACCATCATCATGACGAATATAAAGAATGTCCAGCTGCAGTTCCCGGCAAAAAGCGAGCAGCTCCGCGATATTGCCTAATACCTGCTCCCGATTGTAAATATCCTTCACCGCTACCCCGGTCTGCACATCCACAATAATCAGTGCCGCTTTCATAGAAGCTTCATCTCCTGTTAAAATTTTTTAAACAAGGTGACTGCCAACACCAGTTCAATTGCTGTCATAGAGACGGTTTGACGAAAAGCGGGGATCACAGGTGTATTCCACGCCCAATTTTTTAAAAAACTTTTCATCACTGCCCTCGAGCATCGTCGTCGCATGCGCCTGACACCCCTGCAATTTTCTGAGCTGCCGGATCGCACAATGTGCAACTGGACTTGTTGCCGCACTGATGCTCAGAGCCAGCAATACCTCCTGTAAATTCAAGGCCGGCGGATTTGCATGGTCAAAAATCGTCCGTTTCAAATCAAGAATTGGTTCGAGGGTCAGCGGTGACAGCAAATGTAACGAGTCGGGCACTCCCGCCAAATATTTAACGGCATTTAAAACAGCCGCCGCCGAAGCACTCATCAAATCGGAGGACTTGCCCGTCAAAACCGTCCCATCCGGTAATTCAATTGCCATGACGGAAACGAGATCTTCCGTATCCGGCCATTGCACCTGCAGCTCACCGGCAGCCCGCCGGGCCGGACCAACCGGAATCCGGTCCAGCTCTGTCAATTCCAATTCATCAAGCAGCAGTTTTACCCGCTCCAAGGTATCACTGCCGGCAATTCCTTTTTTATAATCACAGGCCGTAGTAAAATAACGGCGGATGACCTCCTGGCAGGCCGCTTCCCGCACAACGTCATCATCAACAATGCCGTATTTAACCTGGTTGACTCCCATATCCGTCGGCGACTGATAGATCGATTTTTCACCGGTTATTTTTTCGATGATTCGCCGCAGTACCGGAAAAACCTCGATATCGCGATTGTAATTGACCGCCGTCTCACCATAAGCTGCCAGATGAAACGAATCGATCATGTTTATGTCCTTCAGATCTGCCGTAGCCGCTTCATAGGCAATGTTTACCGGGTGTTTGAGCGGCAGATTCCAGACTGGAAACGTCTCAAATTTTGCATATCCTGCCTTTACCCCACGTTTCGCCTCATGATACATCTGGCTCAGACAGGTTGCCAATTTGCCGCTGCTGGGGCCTGGAGCTGTCACGACAACAATGCTCTTCGTCGTCTCAATATAAGGATTTTTGCCGTAGCCCTCCTCGCTGACAATGGTATCCACATCGGTCGGATACCCTTTCGTCGCCGCGTGTTTATATACACGAATTCCACGATTGGCAAGCTTTTGCCCAAAGGCGTTGGTTGCGAGTGTATCCTCACAGCGCGTGATGACGACACTGTTGACTTCAAGCTTATGGCGGCGCAAATCGTCAATCATCCGCAAGACTTCAAGTTCATATGTGATGCCAAAGTCACCGCGAATCTTATTGCGCTCGATGTCACCGGCATAAATACAGATAATAACCTCAAGTTTATCTGCCAGATGGTGCAGTAATTTTATTTTTGCATCCGGATCAAACCCCGGCAATACCCTGCGGGCATGAAAATCCGCCATCAACTTGCCGCCAAACTCCATATAAAGTTTATCGTAGGCATGAACCCGTTCCAAAATATATTTTGACTGTTTTTCTATGTATTTTTTGTGGTCAAACCCTGTTTTCATCGAGGTTTTTTCCCCTTCCATTTTCTGATCACCGGCCAAACGTCTCTGATCTGCCAAAAATAATGCGCTATCAGTATAGCATAAAAACTCCCGGATTAAAATAAATGCCCCACCTGCCTGCACAGCAAAGAGCAGCAGGAGCTGCGTCTCCGCCCTGCCCCTGCTGCTCTTTTCCGGCTTATTTGCCAAATACTAGTATTATTACACCTTGAATTTTCTTACCATATCATTGAGATTCGCTGCCAAATGCGCCTGTTCCCCGGCGGTATCAGCAACATTTTTCAATACGGCTGTTGTCTCATCCATGTTGTCGCTGATTGTCTTTGTATGTTCATTTGATTTTTGCGTGTTGCCGGTCATTACCTGGATTGCCTTGCTCACTTCACTGACCGTATGATTTACATCTTCAGACATACTGGCAATTTCCTCTGACATCCGGCTGACAAATTCAGCGTCCTCCGCATAATGACGCCCGGTATCACCATAAGCCGCAAAGTTTTTCTGGACATCCTGATCGATGAAGTCAAGCATTCCCGACCCTGTATCTGTGCTGCTCTTAAAGGCAACCTGCACCTGATCGATTGTCTCCTGAATGTTCAGGACTGATTTTGCCGACTGCTCGGCCAGCTTTCTGACCTCTTCGGCTACGACGGCAAAGCCGCGGCCCTGCTCACCGGCACGAGCAGCCTCGATGGCTGCATTGAGTGCCAACAGATTCGTCTGCGCCGAAATACCGGCAATCGTATCGGCCATCACCTTGATGTTTTCCACTACGCGTCCCGTTGCGATCGCCTTTTCCACATCAGCTTTTTTCTCCGCCAGAATCTGCATCGATTCATCAATGGCCTGACGGCTGTTTTTCTGTGCATTTTGAGCCCGTTCTTTAAAGTCAACCGCATTATCGCTGCCGTTGGCAGCCTTTTGCGAAAGAACATTAATATTGGCCTCAACCTCTTCAATCGAAGCTGTGATCTCTTCTGTAGCCGCACTGGCTTCCTGCATCTGAGAAGATATATCCTGCACGGAATCTGTTATGACGACAACCTTGTCCGATAAATGCTTGACCGTAGACGACAGCATCGTCGATGAACTGCTCAAGCTCTGCGAATTGTTGATGATTTCTTTTACCAATGCGGCTACGCTCGCCTGCATGCTCGACAGCGAGCGGGCAATTTCACCGATTTCATCGGTATTGCCGACAAGACGATCAAGGCGCCCATCTTTTTTCAGATCAAGCTGACCGATCTTGTTGATGATCTGTACCATATCATTGAGCGGCACAAACATCCGATGAAAGACGCCGGCGAGTAACAGCGAAATCACCAGGAAAAATATCACACTCAGGATCGTCTGTATTTCAACAATCTTGTAAATAACTTCCGTAATCCCCGTCTCAGGAATCCCTATATCGAGTGCTCCGACCTGAGTGCCATTTTTATATATTGGCACCATGATGTCATACGTCCAGATTTTCTGCATATCGGCAAAAAAACGTGAAGTCTTTACATTGCCGTTCTTTGCTCCATCAAGCGTGTAGGCATCATCATATTGTTTGCCTATTTTAGCGGCATCGCTATGGGCAATTGCCACAGCATTTTTATCGATGATCACCGCATAAGCAATATTTTTCTGCTTTGACTTCTCTGCTAAAAATGCCTGCAAATCCTCGGTTTTCGCCTGCTGTGCCGACAGCATATTCGTGATATTCTGTGACATTTCCGTTGCTGTTTCAATTGATTTATTCAACAAAACCGTTTCCATCTGCCCTTTGACAAAAAAAGCTACCGCAGCGGTGCTGCTCAGCAGCACCACAAAGAACAGTGCCAGTGTAATTGAAATAAGTTTACCCTTTAGTGTTTTAATTTTCATTATAAAATCCCCCTATACAATCCAAAAAGAAGCCGAATAACAATATTTACTTAATTTTATCATAAATCAGCTGCACGCGCTCCCGACTATTTTCCCATAAAAGATATTTATGGTTTTACCTTGAACTTCCAATAACAAAAAATTTCGCCGGGCAGCCTGTTGCATATCCCGGCGAATCTTTTTGTTCATCACTATTTTTTTACTGCCTGCAACTGTGTTTGAACCTGGCGCAAACACTCACCAGAAACACCACCGTCAAGCGCCGACAAAAGGCTCAGATAAAAAGCCTCTACTTCTTCCTGCATCTGTTGAATCAAGGCGGCAAAAGCTGCCATTAGCAATTCATCATACACTGCGTCAAGTTTCGCCTGTTCCTGTGCCAGATATTCCTCCGCCGGGCTTGTCAAGATCTGCGCGAGTTCATTGCGCATCTGTTCCTTTTCATTGCGCTCAAAGAAGGCTTTCGGGTTCTTAAAACCAGCCAGCATTCGGCTGAACATCGCTGGCGGCAGCGCAGCAAACGCAGGTAAAAAATCAATAGCTGCACTGTCGGCAAACTCGTACTGGGCAAAAGAAAGATCCTGATTGATGCCTTGCAGTGTTTCCGTCAGCAAGCACTGCTGTTCGATCAATATTTTTTCGGCAAACCGGTCAAGCCGAAGCGTCGTAGCTCTCATCTCCTGGGAAAAATCAAAACCAAGCTGAGCCAGCAGTTCTGCCAGCGCATTTTGTAGGGCCTGTTTCAAATCACGACCATCGTCGCGCAGCACGGCCGGATTAAACGACTCCTTAAAAAAATCGTAATAGCGCAAAAATACCCTTTGCTTTATATAATATACAAGTTCTTCGGTTTCCTGCGCCAGCCGCCGCTGCAATGAAGCGGGTGTCTGCTCGGCCAGAATCTTAAGCAGCCTTGATTTTTCTGTTTCCAGACTTAACCGCCGCTGCTCCTTAACCGACTGTTCAGCCCCTGTACTCAAAATCAATTTTTCCAACAGCTGCTCAACACGATTCAATTCCTGCTGTGAAGCACGAACTGCCATCGCGGCTAAATCATGCGTAATAAAATGATAGAAATCGGTTTCAAACACAGGAAGCCCGGAACCCGTCTCGTCCGCCTCTGTCAGCTTTTCCTCTAGCGCCTGTAAACTCGATAGCGGATAAACCTGCGGCTGCCGCACCCCGTATTTTATCAGCTGCCCGCGCACATAATCGACCACTGTTGCCTGCTCCTGTTCGCTGTCAGCCAGATCAATAGCATTGATCATAAAGAACATTTTATCGAGCTGAAAGGCATCTTTGACCCGGCCAAGCTGGATCAAAAATTCGCGATCTGCCTTGGAAAATGCATGGTTGTAGTAAGTGACGAACAAAATAGCATCCGAGTTCTTTATGAAATCAAACGCTACCCCAGTATGTCTCGCATTGATGGAATCTGCCCCCGGCGTATCGACCAGCGTAATCCCTTGGCGGGTCAGAGCACAATCATAATAAAGATCAATCCAGTCGACAAAACATGATTTTTCTTCACAGGCAACATACGGAGCAAATTCATCCGTGGTCGATGACAGCGTCGTGCCAAGCTGGGCCGCCAGCTGTGCATAGCCACGAGAAAACGCCTGCAGAAAACTGTAATTCGTCTTTTCTGCCGCTCCCTGCCAGGCTAAATCGCCACTGAGTCCGGCAATTATTTCCACTGCACCTTCAAGGCTTTGCGCCTGACAGGAAAAAATCTGCAGCGCCTGATTTACATCCTCCAGCATAGCCGCCGGAGTTTTCAGGCTGATATAAACCAGCCCATGCCCATGCGCATCATCGACTGGTTTGATGCGGTTGATCGCTGCCGTCATCGGGTTGGGCGATACCGGCAATACCCGTTGTCCGAGCAGGGCATTGGCAAAAGAGGATTTCCCGGCACTAAAGGCACCAAACAGGGCCACACTAAACCCCTTATTGTCGAGCCGCTGTGCTTTTTCGGCAAGCTCCTGTGACAGCCGGGAAAATCCTGGCAAATCACGGATTATTCTCGCCGATTCTTTAAGTCTGTGCTGCATGGATTTTATCTGATCCTCCGCTGGACTATCGGCCTGTGTACGTGGCTGTTCCTTCACCGTCACCACAGAAACTTTTTCTGCCGCTGGCAAAGGTTCTTCCTGACCGGCAATAATTTCAAAGGCAATCGTTGGCCGCGCAAACAGCATCTCCGCTTCAAAATCCGGGGCGGTCTCTGCCGCCTCAATACATGTAGTCAGCTGCTGCCGTTCCCGAATAGCGGCGGCCTGTGCCCGGCTGATTTCTTCGAGCGCCTGTACATATCGTTCCAGCCCAACCGATTTTTCGGCGACCTTTGCTTCAAGTTGCCGATTCTTTTTATCCAGTTCCTGTAAAATATCTTCCTTTAGCAGGTTGAGTGAAGCCTTAGCCAGCCGCTTTATCTCCTCTGCCACCTGGCTGGTATAATTGAGCAGATATTCCCCCGACAGGCAGGCCCCAGGTTTCAGAGCCCCGGTCAGCACTTCCTCACCGAAGGGAAGGGAAAACTGCTGGGCTGCCGTCAATAATTCAGGCGAATCCAACCGTTTTTGCCGCAAAAAACCGGCCAAAAAATCGCGCAAATGCCATACAAGCTGAGAGCTAACCTTTTCCGCCAGCCCTTGGTAAAAAGCCTGGCAGCGCCGTGCGCGCTCTGCTGCTGTCTTCTTTTGTGAAAACAAAAAACCGATCTTAAAATCGGGGGCCGAAGCTTCCAGATAAGATTCCGCCAGCACCCTCGTCTCAAACGGCATAAGATAGGCATTGGCCAGGATCTTCTGCAGCTGTGCATCAAATTCCTGCGCTGCTGTTTCAAGGGCTCCGGCCAAAGCTGTTTTCTCATCGAGCAGCGACTGATAGTTGGCCGTTAAGTCATTTTGTTCTGCCGTCGATAATTCCTGCAAAACACTTTTGGCCCCGCTCAATTTCGCCTCAGCTTTCCGTTCTCGCCAGCTGAGATGATCCTGTAGCAGTTTGTCCAGGGAGCAGGCAATGGAATCGTTTAGCAATGCCTTGTGGTTGTCCAGCCGCTCCGTGAGAAATTCCTGTAGCTGCAAAAATTGATTTTCTTCATGCGCCGCTTCTTTTAATGACGTGTAAAAAATACGGGCGGGCTTGACGCCCCAGGCAGCAAAGGCCTCAGTGACACTTGCCTGATAGTCTACAAACGAAAGCTCACCGGCCGAGTGCTTATCTACCTGGTTTACGACAAGATATACTTCTTTGCCTGCTTCCGTCAGTTCCTTGGTAAACATGAAATTCAGTTCCGACTGCACATGATTATAATCCATCACGTAAAAAATCAAATCGGCCAGATGAATTGCCGATTCTGTGGCTATGCGATGCGCATCATCGGCAGAATCAATCCCTGGGGTATCCATGATAACAATTCCCGCGGGGATCTGCAGCCCCTGTTGGCTGATTTCAATTTCCTGAATCTGGTCCCCATCTTGACAATAGTTTTTCACCAGATTGTAATCATACGGCGCTTGATACAGGCGAGGTTTCTCATTTTTGAAAAAAACCTTTGCATAGGAGTCGCCGCTTTTGACCTTGACAAGATTTGCGCTCGTTGGAATGGGGCTTGATGGCAATAGTTTGCCGCCGACAAGCCGGTTGATCATCCTTGATTTTCCGGCAGAAAAATGTCCGCAAAACGCGATGGTGTATTCCTCTGCTGTCAGTTTTTCCGCCAGCTGTTTCACCTTCCCGGCATTTTCCTGATCCTTATTTTCAACTAAATATTGATAAGCGGCATGAATCCGTCCCTTCAGGCCTTGGAGCGTCCGCTGATTTTGCTTCTCCTGCATACATCAATTCCCCTTACAAACACATAATACCTATTATTTTATACTATAAGAGCATTGTCCGGCAATGACAGATATAAAATAAAAATCCGGGCGCTGCTGTGGCAGCACCCGGATTTTTTTGTTTATAAAAGTTCTGTTTTATTCTGTGATTTCGATCTGATTGCCTTCCGGCCCGCAAATACAGCTTTCATAGTACCCATCACCGGTCAGCCGCGGCCCGCTTAAAACCTCATAGCCGTTTTCGGCCAGTTCCCGGGTCAGCTGATCGACCCGGTCACGACTGCCGGCAGAAAAAGCGAGATGCGTATACCCTGTGAAAAATTGCTCCTGTCCGCCCGGAAAAAGACCAGGCCGAGTCATAATCTCCAAACGCGATCCCCCCGAAAACGATAAAAAATACGTGCGCAGTCCCGTTTGGGGATTATAGTACTCCTCATTTGTTTCAGCAGCAAAAAAGCGAATAAAAAACTCCTTTGCCCCTTCCAAGTCCTCGACATACATCGCCAGATGATCTAGTTTCATTTTTACCTCCCAGACACGTCTGTTCTTTATGAAAATAAAGCCATAATTTTTGTTTCCTCTTTAGCCGCTAAAAGACTGGGCACGAAATCGGGCTGTTCAAGCAGCCGCATCAGATCTTTCAGGGCATTCGTATGCGTTGTATAGTCGGCAGCAGCCAGGGTAATCAGTACCTGTACTTTTTTGTCTGTCCCCTTGCCAAAGGACAGTGCTTCTTCAAGCAGCAGCAAGCTAAAGCCCGTCTTCAGCCCCCCATCTCCCGGTTTGGCATGCGGCATCGCAACGCCAGGACAAAGGATGATGTAATCTCCCAAGTTATCGATGTTTTCAATCATAGCCTCGATGTACTGCTCTGTTATACAGCCATCAGCCAGCAGCAAATTGCCCCCCATACGGACGGCATCTCGCCAATCAGCCGCCCGCTTTTTACGACAAATGCGATGGGGCTCGATCAACTGGACTAAAGTGGGCTGAATATTCTTTTTAACCATCAGCAATTCCTGCAGGGCCAGTTCAAGTTTCAACGGTTCTTCTACTTTACAGCAGGACTCGACCACCTGCAGAATTTCCTTAATCACAGGTATTTTATTATTTTCACTGCTTAGCGGCTTTCCGGAAGCATATTGCGAAAAAAATATGCTCAATTCGCTGATATTTTTTTCATTTAAAAAGGGCTGAATGGCAATGGTCTTTACGCCCTCGATTTTAAGCGGCACAGTTGTTACAACCAGATCGACTGCAGTCTTTGTCACAAAATCAGCTGCATCGTGCATCGCTACCATCCCGGCAACCTCAAAGTCAAATAAGGCATGCAGCCTTGTTAGCACGAACTTTGAAGTTCCTACCCCCGTCGCACAGACAATCAGCACCTTAGCCCGGCGTTCCTTATGACGGCAAAGACGCTCATGCGACGTCATAAAATGAATGCAGATATAGCCGCATTCCTCATCGCTGAGGCTGGCCTGCCAGTCCTTAGACCAAAAACGAACCGTACGGCACACACAAGAAAAAAGTTCTGCATAATTTTCTTTAATATCATTGAGCAACGGATTATTGATATTAATGCCATGCCGGAAACGATAAATTGCCGAACACATATGCTGGCGTAAATTTTCATAGAGCTGCTCGTCCTTATAAAACGCACAGTGATATTCCTGCGACATTTTTTCTACCAGATTTGATATAATCATCTGCAGATAAATATCATGATCCTTCTCCTGTTCCTGCTCCAAAGAAAAATTGCTGCCCAGCAGATGAATGGTAATATAGCCGATTTCCCCCTGAGGAATTTCCACCGCGAAGGTTTCTTCAATGCGGCGCGCAATTCCTGCCGCGACAGCAAATTCTGCCGTATGCGTCAGATGCTTCAATTCATCGGGATTCATAAAAATATCACGACCAAGCTGAATCCGTTTAATAGCAATTGCCAGATGGATGACGAGATTATTGAACGCATAGTCAGAAAAAGTGTATTTGAGCTGCCGTTCAGCCTCTCTCACAAAGCCCTCAATCGCTGCCATATCAATATCCTTGAACAAGCGAATGAAGTTCACATTGCACAAGTTCAACGTATCAAAATGGGAAAACAGACTTTTGGATGCCATCTTTCTCAGTCCGGCTTCATCCCCGATGACCTTGATGCCCTTTCCTTTTGCCGTCTCGATAAACATCCCCTGGGGGCCCAGCCGTTCTTTGATTTCTTTGATATCATTTTGAATTGTCGTCTTGCTGACGCTCATCTTTTCAGCCAGTTGCTGCAGTGTTGTATAACTGTCTTGTTCCAGCAGATCATACAATAGGTAAACCAGTCGCTCGTCCTGCGACAGGACATAGTTGTAATTGCCCTGGTCATGGACACAGCATAACAGCCGTGCCAACTGTTCAGGTGCTGTATCCAGCGAAACGCCTTCATTGGGCTTGCGTACAAAAGCTGGAAATTCATTTTCCAACAGGTACTCATCAATCCGGTCGAGATCATAGCGAATTGTCCGCTCACTCACCCCCAGAGAATTAGCAATTTCATCTATCTTTAATGGCTGCTGGCTGTAGAGAATTTGGCGGAGAATCTGTGCACATCGTTCGTTCAACATTTAATCACCTGCTTTGCTGCCTGCGAAATAACGCAAGGAAACATCCCTGTGCCTATGCACAGCGATGTTTCCATTGTATCACATATAATACAAATTGCGATTTTTATTCTTCGTCCGGATTATTGATTACCTTGCTGCTGGTTGTCATGAAATTCGGCACAATCAGTACGAGCAAGAGCAGTGCTATAATGGCGAATATTCCCATCTGTC
>Ga0183100_1001674_pt1 | contig 10623 bp, 9 predicted proteins | sample Biomet2_FD_127789 | JGI IMG/M metagenome (GOLD analysis project Ga0183100, IMG submission 127789) | Microbial communities from bioreactor (seeded with anoxic lake sediment) at LBNL, California, USA - Biofuel metagenome 2 | ecosystem: Engineered > Bioreactor > Anaerobic > Unclassified ...
GTATATATTCACTAATTATAAATTTATTAAAAAAGAAAAATAACGTTATTATAATTCCTCTTTTTAATAACGCTATTTCTTTTTATATAATCATTATTTGTTTAACAACAATTTCTCCTGCAACAACAACATCTATTTCTTTTTATAAAGTCTAGAACTTCTTGTTTTGCCTTCTCCTGTCCCGCCTTACAGCCTGCTTTAAATCCTTCAACTTGTCCTTTTTCACGACCATCTTTAAATCCTTCACAGTATCCTTGTTTATACCCATCATTGTAAGCTTCTGCTAGAACATCAGCAAAACGATCACGCTCTCTATGATGACAATTATTCGCTTCACTACGCGAACAATTTCTTATCTCCATATCTTCAAGTTGATCTGCATCATTACTTCTGCATTCTCTTTTATCATTACTGTTTCCCATCTTCTTCTCTCCTTTGTAATTGACTATAATTTATTGAATTAAAAATATTTTTCAAACAGAACTTTAGAAATATTAGTAATTATATACTATTATATTATGCTGATTTTCTATATTTGTTATTAGTTGTATTAAAAATATCAAGTTCCTAAAAATAATGATGTGTATTTGTGAATATTGCTAAGATATATTTTTTTGTTTCATTACATAACAAAAAAAATGAAGTAAAGCAAATTCGAACATCTAACCTAAGATAACCTTTTATCTTATTTCTTATCGAATTTGGATTCACTCCATTTTTATATACAAATTTAATAAATTTTATTTTTTATTCCCATTCAATAGTTGAATAATTTCAGGTATCAGCCCTAAAACCAAAGCCTCACAAACCCAGTATTTATGAGGCTCGTGAGGCTTTTATATACTATTCAAACTCTATAGTAGCTGGTGGTTTTCCTGTACAATCATACATTACACGGTTAACCCCTTTTACTTCATTTATAATTCTAGTTGTTACTTTTCCAAGTACTTCCCATGGAAGTTCAGCTGATTCGGCTGTCATGAAATCACTTGTAGTTACTGCACGAAGTGCTATTGCATAATCATAAGTTCTTTCATCTCCCATTACACCTACTGAACGCATATTAGTAAGTCCTGCAAAATATTGACCTATTTCTCTATCAATCCCTGCCTTTACAATTTCTTCTCTATAAATATAGTCAGCATCTTGAACGATTTTAACTTTTTCAGCTGTTACTTCGCCTATTATACGTATTCCAAGACCTGGTCCTGGGAACGGTTGTCTATAAACTAACTTTTCAGGGATACCAAGTTCCAACCCTGCTCTACGTACTTCATCTTTAAATAATAATCTTAATGGTTCTATTATTTCTTTAAAATCTACACAATCTGGAAGTCCTCCAACATTATGATGTGATTTTATAACTGCCGATTGACCAAGACCACTTTCAATTACATCTGGATAAATAGTTCCTTGTACTAAGAAATCAACTGATCCTATTTTCTTAGCTTCTTCTTCAAATACTCTGATGAATTCTTCACCAATTATTTTTCTCTTTTGTTCTGGTTCTTCTATTCCAGCTAATTTTTCATAAAATCTTTCCTCCGCATTTACACGAATAAAGTTTAAATCGTATTGTCCATTAAGTCCAAATACTTCTTCAACTTCATCTCCTTCATTTTTACGAAGTAAACCGTGATCAACGAATACACATGTTAATTGATTTCCAATAGCTTTGGAAAGTAATACTGCTGCAACAGATGAATCAACTCCGCCTGATAATGCACATAATACCTTACCATTTCCAACCTTTTCACGTATTTCTTCAATTGTCTTTTCAACAAATGAATCCATTTTCCAATCTCCAGAACATCCACAAACATCATATACAAAGTTTGAAAGCATCTTTGTTCCTTCTTGTGTATGCATTACTTCTGGATGGAATTGAACTGCATATAGATTCTTTTCTTCACATTCCATACCTGCAACTGGACAAACTGGAGTGTTTGCTACTATCTTAAAGCCTTCTGGTGCTTTTTCTATGTAATCTGTATGACTCATCCAGCAGATTGTAGATGATGATATCCCTTTAAAAATCTTTGATTCTACACTAACATCAACTTTTGTCTTCCCATATTCACTTACAGGAGCTGTTGCAACTTTTCCTCCAAGAATATGTGACATTAATTGTGAACCGTAACATATTCCAAGTATAGGAATCCCAGCTTCAAATAATGCTTTATCACATAGAGGAGAATCTCCACCATATACACTATTAGGCCCACCTGTAAATATGATTCCTTTTGGATTCATTTCTTTTATTTTATCAACACTTAACGTATATGGATGAACTTCACAATATACATTACATTCTCTAACTCTTCTAGCAATTAATTGATTATATTGTCCACCAAAATCAACAACTAAAACTAAATCTTTTTTCATGTTTTCCTCCTAAATTGTTTTTATATTATCTATTATCAACTAAATAAAACTTTTTATCAATAAATTCAGACAATTTTCAACGGAAAATTCATAAATAATTTTATTATAAAATTTCAACTGCATATTACTTAACTAAAGTAAGTAATGCACAGTTCACATAAGTAACATATTCTACGACTTTGAACTGTGCATTTTTTACTATTGCCCTACACTATAATTAGGAGCTTCTTTAGTAATATTAATGTCATGTGGATGACTTTCTCTAAATCCAGCTGATGTTTGAACTACAAAATTAGCTGTTTCATATAAGATGTCAAAATTCTTTGATCCTAAATATCCAAGACCTGACTTAATTCCACCTATTAATTGGAATATAGTATCTGTAACATATCCCTTATAAGCAATTCTTCCTTCAACGCCTTCTGGAACTAACTTTTTATTACCTTCTTGGAAATATCTATCTTTAGATCCACTTTCCATAGCAGCTAATGAACCCATTCCTCTATAAACTTTATAACTTCTTCCTTGATATATTTCCATTTCTCCTGGTGCTTCTTCACAGCCTGCAAATAATGATCCCATCATTGCAACAGATGCTCCAGCTGCTAATGCCTTTACTATATCTCCTGAATATTTAAGTCCACCATCTGCAATTACAGGAACTCCATACTTTCTGCCTACTTCTGCACAATCCATAACAGCTGTTAATTGAGGAACCCCAACACCTGCAACTACTCTAGTAGTACAAATTGATCCAGGTCCAATACCAACCTTAACACAATCAGCTCCAGCTTTTATTAAATCTTCTGTAGCTTCAGCTGTAGCAATATTTCCAGCTATAATTTGAAGATTAGGATATACTTTTTTAATTTGTGAAACTGCATCTAAAACACCTTTTGAATGTCCATGTGCTGTGTCAAGTGTGATAACATCAACTTGAGCTTTAACTAGTGCTTCAACTCTTTCCATCATATTTCCAGTAACACCTACTGCTGCTCCACATAGCAATCTACCTTTATCGTCCTTAGCTGCATTTGGGAACTTTCTCACTTTTTCAATATCTTTCATTGTGATTAAACCCTTTAAGTATCCATCCTTATCAACTAAAGGTAACTTTTCAATTTTATGTTTCTTTAAGATTTCTTTAGCTTCTTCTACTGTAGTATTTTCTGATGAAGTTATTAAATTTTCTTTAGTCATTACTTCAGATATTTTTCTTTGAAAATTTGTTTCAAATATTATATCTCTGTTTGTTATTATTCCAATTAATTTTCCTTCTTTAGTTGTTATTGGAACTCCTGATATTCTATATTGTGACATTAAATTTTCTGCATCTTGAATAAGATGGTCTTGTGATAAGAATATGGGATCTGTAATAACTCCATTTTCTTGTCTCTTAACTCTATCAACTTCTTTCGCTTGTTCTTCAACAGTCATATTTTTATGTACAATTCCTATTCCGCCTTCTCTTGCCATCGCAATGGCCATCTTTGATTCAGTTACTGTATCCATCCCAGCACTCATTAAAGGAATATTTAACTCTATTGTTTTAGTTAAATGTGTTTTAGTACTTACTTCTCTTGGTAATATGTCTGATTTATTAGGTACTAGTAATACATCGTCAAAAGTATATGCAGTTTTAATTATTTTTGCCATTATAAATCCCCCTTGATTTTAAATTATTTATTTCATTTTTATAATTTTATGATTTTTTCATTGCATATTTCACGCTATTTTTATGTATAAAAAAAGCACATTAACCTTCCAAGTGACGTTAATACGCTAATAAAAATCTAGCTTTAGCCTATACTAATATCACTCATAGTCGGAAATTTACGGTCTCCGGTAGATACTCCTTGCCATATTCAAGGTATATACAAGTTTTTAAATGTGCTATGTTTTGAATTAAAACCATTATAATGTATGTCTAATCTAAAGTCAATAAATTTGAAATTGAAATTGCATTTTATAATACTGCAATTAGGGTTGCTTTATAAAAGTTTTTATTCATTATAGTTTATTAACCTGTAGTAGATGAACTAGTATTTTATGTTATTGATGCTTGTATTAGCATATCATTATTATCTTCTATATTAAACTCTGCACCATTTATAATAAGATAACATTGATTTAAAGTAGTGTCAGATGGTAAATTGCTTAAATCAACTCCATTCAAATACTTACTTACTCCATTTTCCGTTTGCATTTTTGACACTGTTGTATCGTTTGCTAATGAATTATATTTTAATTTATATGATTCAGCTGCCATTACAACTTTTCTGCATTGATCTACCACTTTAGTCTTTTTTGCTTCTTTTATATAGCCAGTAGCTTGTGGTAACATTACGCTTGCTAAAATTCCAATAATGGCCATAACAACTATAAGTTCAATTAATGTAAAGCCTTTTCTTTTTGTATAAACTCTTTTGGGTATAACCATTATGTTGTTAAACTTAATATTAATATCATTTCTAAATTTCATAAATCACCTTCCATATAAATATTTAGATATCATATTAAATATTGCCTGTTTACATAATTTATATACAATAAATGAATTAATAAATTAAAAAGAACGAAATTCTCCTAAAGAATTTCGTCCTTTTCAATAATATTTTTTTAAATAATTTAATTATATATAGCTTAAATCATTTAATTGTGATCAACTAAAATTTATCTTAATTTATACATTAGTACATTCCATCCATTCCCATTCCTGCGCCACCTGGCATTGCTGGTTCCTTTGATGGAATATCAACTACTGCGGCTTCTGTTGTTAAGAATGTTGATGATACTGATGCTGCATTTTGAAGTGCTGATCTAGTAACCTTAGTCGGATCTACTATTCCAGCTTTTATCATGTTTATATATTCTCCATGTAATGCATCATATCCTATTCCAGGTTCACTAGTTTTAACTTTTTCAACTATTACTGAACCTTCTACTCCTGCATTAGTAGCTATTTGTCTTACTGGTTCTTCTAATGCTTTAACAATTATATTTATACCAACTTGTGTATCAGGAACATCTGAAGTTAACTTAGAAACTTCATTAATTACATTAATATAAGCAGTTCCACCACCAGCTACTATTCCTTCTTCAACAGCAGCTTTTGTTGCAGCTAATGCATCTTCAATTCTAAGTTTCTTTTCCTTAAGTTCAGTTTCAGTTGCTGCACCAACTTTGATTACTGCAACTCCACCAGCTAATTTAGCTAATCTTTCTTGTAATTTTTCTTTATCAAATTCTGAAGTTGTTTCTTCAACTTGAGATTTTATTTGGTTGATTCTTTCTTTTATTGAAGTAGAATCACCTTTACCGTTAACTATAACAGTATTTTCTTTACTTATTTTAACACTATCAGCTGTACCTAGCATATCAATTGTAACTTCCTTTAAGTCTCTACCTAATTCTTCAGCTATAACAGTTCCACCAGTTAATATAGCAATATCTTGTAACATTTCTTTTCTTCTATCTCCGAATCCTGGCGCTTTTACAGCTACACAAGTAAATGTTCCTCTTAATTTATTAACTACTAATGTAGCCATTGCTTCTCCCTCAATATCTTCAGCAATAATTAATAATTTCTTACCTGATTGAACTATTTGCTCAAGTATTGGTAAAATTTCTTGAATATTTGTGATTTTCTTGTCTGTTATTAATATATATGGGTTATCTAAATTAGCTTCCATTTTTTCAGTGTCTGTAGCCATATAAGGTGATACATATCCTCTGTCAAATTGCATTCCTTCAACTACATCTAATTCTGTTCCCATTGATTTAGATTCTTCTATAGTAATAACTCCCTCATTACCAACTCTTTCCATAGCATCTGCTATTAATTTACCAACTTCTTCATCAGAAGCTGAAATTGCAGCAACTCTAGCTATATCTTCTTTACCATCTACCTGTTTAGAAATCTTTTTAATTTCTTCAACAGCTTTATCTACTGCCATTTTAATACCAGTTCTAATTAAGATTGGATTAGCTCCAGCGGTTACATTTTTTAATCCTTCTCTAATTATAGCTTGTGCTAGTAGAGTTGCAGTTGTAGTTCCATCTCCAGCTACATCATTAGTTTTTGTTGCAACTTCTTTAACTAGTTGCGCCCCCATATTTTCATACGGATCTTCTAACTCTATTTCTCTTGCAATTGAAACTCCATCATTTGTTATTAATGGTGCTCCAAATTTTTTATCTAATACTACGTTTCTACCTTTAGGTCCTAAAGTAACTTTAACTGTATCTGCTAATTTATCTACACCTATTTGCATAGATCTTCTTGCATCTTCTCCGAATTTTAACATCTTAGCCATTTATATAACACTCTCCTTATAATAACTTATTTTAATTTCTGATTATTTTCAAACTTTTCAACTTCCATTTCAAATTAATATACAACTCAGTATAAAATTAGAGTAATTAATTATTCAACTATTGCTAGTATATCTTCTTGCTTTAATATAGTATATTCTTCTCCATCTACTTTTACTTCTGTACCTGCATACTTAGAGTATAAAACCTTATCTCCAACTTTTACTTCCATTTCTATTCTTTTTCCATCTACAATAGCTCCAGGACCTACCGCAACCACTTCTGCTTCTTGTGGTCTTTCCTTTGCAGTACCAGTTAAGACTATCCCACTTTTAGTCTTTTCCTCTGCCTCTAATTTTTTAATTACTACTCTTTCACCAAGTGGTTTAATGTTCATGAAAAACCCTCCTTATAATATATATATTTTTTATGTTTCAAATTTCTGTTAGCACTCGTTAATGTTGAGTGCTAATATAATTATAATATCCTTTATAACCATATAATTCAAACATTACTTCTAATATTATATCCCTTTTTTCAGCGAATATTACTTTCTACCTTAAAATATATCCCATTTACTTAAATTCTCTGCATTTTATTCATTCTAATAAAAAAATTCTAATTTGCATTTCATTCACACAGTTTCTGATTATAATTTTTTCTTATAGATCTCTATAAATTTTATCCTATTTTATAGGATAAATAATAAAACTCTAATCAAGTAAATTATACTGATTAGAGTTTTATTATTTTAAAATATTATCTTTCTAAGTTTATGTCATGGTATTCTTCTATTGTTTTATTAGATAACACACTCTTAATTGTTGCTTGTTGATTTATTTTGGTAAATGGTGCTTTAGCTTTCATTACTGATGCAATCTTAGCAGCCCCATTTATACAACCACCTTCACACATCATACCTTCAATAAAGTTTCCACCTAACTTACCAACTTTAGCCATAGTCATAGTCTTCTTAATTTCTGCTCCACCAGAAACCTTAACTGGCTTAAAGTCTACTTCAACACCTTTCTCTTTAACATAATTTTCTATAGCAGCAGTTAATCCACCCCCTACAGCAAATCCTCTAGCAAAAACTGAACCATCATCAACTACTATATCTTCACAAGTTGCAGGATCCACTTCAAATGCATCAAATAAAGCTATTAATTCTTCAAAAGTTAATACATAATCAACAGAGTCTTTAATTGAATCTATTAACACTTCATTTTTCTTAGCAGTACAAGGTCCTATGAATACTACTTTTGCGTCCTTATCTTTAGCTTTTATATATCTGCCAGTAGCCACCATTGGTGAAACAGTTCCTGAAATTCTTTCAGCTTGATCTGGCATAATTTTTTCAATATAACTTAAGAAGCCTGGACAACATGAATTTGTCATATAGCTATCTCCATTTTCCATTCTTTCCACGAATTCATTACTCTCATGTACAGTAACAGCATCCGCTCCACAAGCTGCTTCTACCATATCTGTAAACCCTAGTGCTTTAATTGCATTCTTAACTTGTCCATAAGTTGTCTTTGGTCCAAATTCTCCAGTTATTGCTGGTGCAACTACAGCATAAATATTCTCTTTGTCCATTAGTCTATTAACAACTTTAACTATTGAACTCTTATCTTCTATAGCTCCAAATGGACACGCTGACATACAAGCACCACAATTCACACACTTACTTTCTGTAATTTCAGCACTTAAATCCTCTGCATTAAAGTTTAATGCTCCTGTTGGACATGACTTTTTACAAGGTCTCATATCTTCTGCAATAGCATCATAAGGACATGCTTTCTTACACATTCCACATTCTTTACATTTATCTGGATCAATATAAGCTCTTCCGTCAACATATGTAATTGCTCCAAAATTACATATGCTTTGGCACTTATGAGCTATACAATTTCTGCAAGCATCCGTAACTTGAAATTTCTTTGTTGAGCATCTATCACACGCTGTTTTTATAACATATAATATTTGTTCTTCTTCATCTATATTAACTAGTTCCTGTCCAGATTTACCATTTGGCATACAACCTGCTGCAAGTTTTGCTCTTTCTAAGACTACATCTCTTTCGTGTTCAACAGTATCTCTATACGTTGCAATTTCTCCTGTAATCATAGCATAAGGAATTTTCTCTATTTCTTCTTTACTGATCTTATTCTCCTTTGCTAATACTGCAACTCTAGTAAGAACCTCATGCTTTAGCTTTAAAAGTTGATTATCAAATTGAAACATTATACACACTCTCCCATGAATAATTTTATCTTATTTAGACACATGAAAGAAAATAACAAGTAAATGACACAAAATATACTAGCATGCTGACTTGTTATTTTTTTAAATATGCCTTATTAACATGATATAATTATAACATACTATTGTTAAAAATATAACAATTATTATATAGTTTAAATTTTCTGATTTTTACTTTCATTTCAATTTCTATATACTTGTTTTTTACTCCTTTAGACATTTGAACAAAAACTCTGATATTTAAAATATCTTTTATTATGATTTAATCTTCAATTTTTATCTTATTTTCTCTTGCATAATAGAAAAAATATTGTTGTGCAAATCCAGCTAATTTGCCAAATTTGTTTCTTGAAAAAATTCTGATTTTACTTAAAGATGAATCTTCTGCTCCGTAAAAATGAATCATAGCACGCTTAACCCATACATCTACTGGAAACGCCGATGTTTTTTCCATAGAAAATAGCATTATACAATCCGCAACTTTAGCTCCAACTCCTTTAAATTCTTGTAAAGCAGAATGACATTCATCATCATTTAAACTTTTAATATAATCTAAATTATATTTCATAGATGAATTTCCTTCATTCAAATTCGAATCTTTTTTTTCTCTTGTAGAATTATATACATTCTTAATTGTATCTATTATATACTTACTTCTAAAGGAAGCTCCTGTTTCTTGTATTTCTTCTAACGTAGCATCTTTTATTTCATAAATAGTTGGAAATGCATAATAAATCTTCCCTTTATAACCAATTTCTTGACCCCACTTAGTTGATATTTTATTCACAGTCTTTTTTATTGATGGAATATTATTTCTTGCTGAAATGATAAAACTCAATAACATTTCAAATGGATCCTGATTCAAAACCCTTACTCCATATCCAAACTCAATACTTTGTCTAATTAAATTATCTTTTGATAATTCTTTTTTTATATTTGAATAATCTCTACCCAAATCAAAATATTTAATCCATATATCTTCAACTTCTTCTTTTGTTGAATTATATATTAATATATTATTGCCTTCTTCCTTAAGTTCTATTAACTTTCCAAAAGCAATAACAATAAAATCACCTTCTGCAATTTCCTGAAATCTAAAAATCTGTCCACATTCAAATATATGTTTCAATTTAAAATTCTTAACTTCTTCTATTATTACATAGTTATCACAAGACTTTACAGTTTTATAATCCATTATATTTTGAGCCTCCTTTATGTTTAAATATAATATTTTATTTAAGGTATATTAAATAAAATAACAATTCAAAGATATGATGTTTATTTATGTTTCTCTTTAAGAATAATATCAGCTAAAATTTCTGCACCTATTTCTATCATTAGTGTACACTTTTTTTCATTTATATATTCTTTCTTTAAATCAACACATTTAATATATCTAAGTTTCTCATTAAATCTTTTAATAAATTCTCTTGTCATTTCTCTAATTATTGGACTTTTATGTCCACTTACTTCAGTAAAAATTATTCCAATCACTCCAATAGATCCAGTTACTACTCCGCAAACATCACCAGTTGCCATTCCACCTCCAAAACCTGCCATAACTTTTAATGTTTGTTGTGATAACTTTAAATTATATTCTTCATTTGCTGCATACATAATACATTCTGCACAATTTGAATCATACTCTTCTGTCCAATA
>Ga0183100_1001675_pt1 | contig 10620 bp, 8 predicted proteins | sample Biomet2_FD_127789 | JGI IMG/M metagenome (GOLD analysis project Ga0183100, IMG submission 127789) | Microbial communities from bioreactor (seeded with anoxic lake sediment) at LBNL, California, USA - Biofuel metagenome 2 | ecosystem: Engineered > Bioreactor > Anaerobic > Unclassified ...
CGCGGGAGCCCCCCCCCGCGCGGCCCAACCGTCATGCATGCGGCTCTGTTGAATAAAGCGTCCCCCCCGCCAGGCCAGCACGCCGCAGGCCATGTCCACGCGAACGATCTCCGGCCCCGGCTTCAGCACCGGGCGCGATTGGGCGGTGCCGCGCGCCAGGCCCAGGCACAGCGGGCCAAGGGGGCAGGCGGTGCACTCTGGATTGCGCGGGCGGCACACCAGCGCGCCCAGCTCCATCAAGGCTTGGTTGAAGGCCCGCGCCTCGTTCCTGTCCAGCAGCTCCGCGGCGGCGGCCTCGATGCGGCGCTTCACCGCGGGCGTGCTCACGGGCTCGCCGATATCCAGCACGCGGGCCAGCACGCGCAGCACGTTGGCGTCCACGGCGGGCACGGGCGCGTTGAAGGCCACGCTGGCGATGGCCCCGGCCGTGTACGGCCCCACGCCCGGAAGCGCGCGGATGGCCTCCACATCACGCGGGAAAACGCCGCCGTGCCGCGCCATGACCTCCCGCGCGGCCCGGCGCAGATTACGGGCGCGGGAATAATATCCCAGCCCCTCCCAGAGCTTCAGCACCTCGTCCTCGCTTGCGGCGTCAAGCGCGGCGATGTCGGGAAAGCGCGCGATGAAGCGCGTGAAATAAGCCACCCCCCGCTCCATCTGCGTCTGCTGGAGCATGATCTCCGAAAGCCAGACATGGTATGGGTCGAGGCTGCGCCGCCATGGCAAATCGCGGGCATTGGCGGAAAACCACTCCAACAGGCGGGCGCGGAACGCCGGGATGTCCAAGGCCGGCGAGACGCCCACGGGCGCTGGGGAACGTTTGCGCGGCACGCTAGCCCTTTGCTGCGGACGCCTGCTCGGCCACGGCGCGCGCGGCGGCGGCGACGGCCTCGGGATCGCCCAGGTAACGGCGCCCCAGGGACCGCAAATCATCGTCCAGCGTGTACACCAGGGGGGCGCCAGTGGGGATGTTCAACCCGGCCACCTCGCCGTCGCTCATGCCGTCCAGATATTTGACGAGCCCGCGCAGGGAATTTCCATGGGCCGCGACGATAAGCCGTTTGCCCGCGCGGATCTGCGGGGCCAACACCTCGTGCCAATAGGGCATGACGCGCGCAATGGTGTCCTTGAGGCTTTCGGCGCGGGGCAGCTCCTGCGGCGCAAGGCTGGCATAGCGGGGATCAAAGCCGGGGAAACGCGGGTCGGCAACGTCCAGCGCCGGGGGCGGCACATCAAAACTGCGCCGCCACTGAAAGACCTGCTCGTCGCTGTACGTCTTGGCGGTCTCGGCCTTGTTCAGCCCCTGCAGCGCGCCGTAATGCCGCTCGTTGAGCCGCCAGGTGGTCTCCACCGGCAGCCACATCAGGTCCATGCGCTCCAACACGGTCCACAAGGTGCGTATGGCCCGGCGCAGGTAGGAGGTGTGGCAACGGTCGAAGAGGAAGCCGCCCTCCTTGAGCAAACGCGCGGCCCCCTCTGCCTCCAGCAAGCCTTGATCGGAGAGGTCCACGTCGGTCCAGCCGGTGAAACGGTTCTCCAGATTCCATACGCTCTGCCCGTGCCGGATAAGCACCAAGGTATGCATGGCAAAAGCCTCCTGCGCCGCGCAGCGCGCGGGTTTGGCGTTGCGCCTACTTTTTGCCCTTTGCGGCGGGCTTGGCCGAGGGTTTTGCCGGAGCCGTGGCCCCAGGCTTGGCCTCCGCCTTCTCTTGCGCCGCTGCGGGCTTGGCCGGGGCAGGCTTTTTCTGCACGGCCTTGCGATGCTCGGCGCGGCGGTCGGCATCGGCCTCGAAAAGCTGGCGCTTCTTGCGTTCAAAGCTCATCACGCTCAAAAGCGAGGACGTGCCGAGGGCAAAAATGGAGACAAGGAAAAGCAGGCCTTTCTGGAAGGCCCACTTCTGGGCCAAAATGCCGTCCACAATCCAGTTGCCGGCCATTTTGCTGGAATAGAACATCAGCACCGGGATGGTCAAAAGCGCCAGCGCCAAGCCCACTACCTCGATCCAGACGAAGTTCTTGCCGAGAATCATGGCGAAAAGCGTGCTGTCACGCACGATGCGCAGCGAGACCAGCCGCTTGGAAAGACCCGTGAGCCGTTCTTCAATCTCTGGCATATGGCGCCGCGCGGTGCGGAAGTTATCCGCCGTGCGCAACGACTGGGTCATGATCCAGTTGATGCGTTTGACACAGAAGTTGAAGTCGTTGTTAAAGTCGCGCAGGAGCTTGGGAAACGGGAACCAGCCCGCCTCATACTGCACGTCGCGCAGGCGCTGGGCATAGGCGGAAGCGCGCTCCTTGATGCGCTTGATCTCCTCGTCGATCTGCTTCTGCATTTCTTGGGTGAAGCCGTCCATGCCGCGTCCGAGCTCGCGGAAGGCCACATAATTCTCCGTGTGGGCCAAGGCGTCCATACGCTCCAGGTGCGCCTGAGCGGGCGCGCGGAAGGGATGGTCCTCCTCGAACCACTGCGGCAGCTCCTTGAGCAATGCGGCCACATTGAGCCCCACCGCAGCGGCGCGCGCCTGCGAGTCGGTCCAGGGGTCCCACAGGCCGGAAAGCACATGCACCCTGCCCCGGTCGATCTCCGTATCCACGAGGATGCGGTTGAAGATCGTCGGCTCGCGGCCGACAAGATCGGCGAAAATATCCAGCGACTGGCCGGTGAAGCCCATTTTGACCATGCAGACGCCTTCGCGGTAGGTGGGCTCCAGCCACTTGGGCGACCCCATGTGCACCTGACGATACAGGCCAAGCGCCTCGCGGAATTCGCCGCCTATTTCATGCAAGCGCGCCTGCAGAAACTGCGCGTAGCACTGCTGCACGTTGCTCTGGGCAAGACGGGCGGCCTCCTGCCAATAGAACTGGGCCATGTGCTGGTCGTCGCTCTCCAGCGCCACAAAGCCTTCCAGGCAGGCGGCCTCAAAAGTGCGGCCGCTCTTTGCGCTCACCGCGCGCACAGCCTCCTTGGCCTTCTCCGTCTCCCCGCTCAGCAGATAGGCGAAGGCGTCGACCAAGGGCCAAGGCTCCTCTGGATTCAGCTGCTCCGCTTCAACCGGCCATTCACGATTTTTGATGCGCGGCAGAATGGGCAGCATGCCGATTTGGCAGGGCGAGCCGATGGCGAACATGCCGCGAAGCAACGCCGAATCCACACCCTCGTTCTTTTTGAGCAACGCGGTGGCTTGGGAAAGAAACTTCGCCGGCTCGGACGGTTCGTCCAGGCTCTTGAAGGCCTGCGCCATGTCGGTCAAATCCTTGCGGCCAAGGTCCGTCCAAACTTCCCCACGGAAGGGCGGCAAGGACTTGCTGGGGCACTGGGACGCGGCGTGGTTGGAAAGCCCGCAGTAGAAGCATTGCTTGCCATTGCCGCCCAGCCAGCGTCGCGGCAGGGCCATTTCAATGGTGCCCTGGCCGCCTTGGCCCTCGCCCTGCCGCAAGCTGACGTTGCACCACGACTCCAAGGATTCCTGGTCGCCGCCGTAGCTCAACTCGTTCACCTTGAAGGCATCATACAGGGAGTAGCCGTCGCGGTAGCGCATGTGCAGGAAATCCGGCGTCAGCCTGTTCCAGTCCAGGCCGAAACGATTGGGCAAATCCAACGAGAAGGACATGCCCCGCTGCTCGGCAATGGCGAACACGCAGGGCCAATATGCGCGTTGAGTGCTCTTGAGTTCGGCCAACAACGCGGATATCTCCGTGCAGTACAGCCGCATTTGCCGGTAGTTCTCCAACGGAAAGATGACATAGCCCTGGGCGTCGTCGGAAAGATACTTGATGCTCAGGCGCTGGAACACGCCCTGCACCTCGGAAAAGAAAGCGCGCCACCCGGCGATGGCCTCGCGTTCGCCCAGGCGTCCCAAGGGGCGGATGACGCCATACCAGTTGACGGGCGAGGTGTAGTCAATGCCTTGGTCGGAATTCAGCCCATGCCAGTTGATGCTGGCCAGCCCCTGCATGGACACCGGCTGGCCCATGGAGAGCCCATGCACGGCCTTCACCGCCTCGGCCAGCTTGGGGTGCACAATGACCTCCAGGTCCTCGGCCACGCCCGCCTGCTGGCGGGTCAGCTCTCGCGGGACGGAGACCGAGAGGCTCATGTCGTAGCCCACCAGCGCGGTGAGGGGAAATACCTGGCAGAACAGCGGCAACGGGTTCAGCTTGGACCAGATCTGCAGCTTCGCCATGGCCCGGAACACTTCCGGTCCGAGGGAAACCCAGAAGGATTGGCAGGGGTCTTCCACAATCTGCACAAGGCCATGGTCGCGCAGGGTATGGCCCACGGCGTTGTTGAACGAGCCGGACCATACCATCCACAGCCCGTAGCCGGAGCTGATGAGTCGCGCCTGCGAGACGCTCGGCAGTCTTTCCAACAGGGTCGAAAGCGTGTACATTTCCTCTCCAGATAAACATCTATTGGAGGTCAGGTATGGACATAAGCCAGGCCATCGCAGAACTCAAGAAGGAGCCGGGCTTCACGGAGCACGTGGGCATGATACTTGTCCACAACGGGGTGGTGCGCGGCTGGTCGCGCAAGGACCACTCGGACGTCCTTGCCGTGGAGATCACCCCGGACCATGAAAAAATCAAAGCCCTGTGCGAGGAGCATCAGAAGCGTCCGGGCATCTTCCGCGCCTTCGCCGTGGCCAGGGGCGGCCTGCTCAAACCCGGCGACGACGCCCTGTTCATCGTCGTCGCCGGCGATATCCGCGAAAATGTCAAACCCGTGCTCTCCGACCTGCTCGACCGCATCAAGAGCGAGGCCATGACCAAGCGGGAAGTCTTTGCCTAAGCACGTTGCTTCCCCTACGCGGTCTCATCGGCAGCTCGCGGCCGGAGCATAAGGTCAACCATGGTCATCATACAGGTCGCCAACGTCCGCTGGTTCAACGCCACAGCCTGGTACGCGCTGTATCTCTCGCGCCTTTTGCAAGAGGCGGGGCACACGGTGGTGGTGCTCACCCAGGCGGACACGGACACGCACAAGCGGGCGTTGGAATGGGGGCTGGATGCCCGCCCCATGGATCTCAACACGGCCAATCCGCTGCGCCTTGCCGTCACGTTCGGCAAGCTGGTGCGGCTGCTGCGCGCGCTGCGGCCGCAAATCGTCAACTGCCACCGTGGGGAAGGCTTCTTCCTTTGGGGGCTGCTCAAGTCCCTTGGCTTCGGCTTCAAGCTGGTGCGCACCCGTGGCGACCAGCGCCCGCCCCGGGCCGATGCGGTGAACCGCTTTCTGCACGCCAACGTGGCCGATGCCGTCGTGGTGACCAACTCGCGCATGGCGCGGCACTTTCTCTCGGCCATGCGCACCCCGGAGGACAAGGTCTGGCTCATCCACGGCGGAGTGGACCGCGAGCGCTTCCGCTTCGACGCGGCCGGACGAGAACGCGTGCGCGCGGAGTACGGCTTCGGCCCGCGGGAAACGGTCATTGCGCTGGTGGGGCGCTTCGACCTCGTGAAGGGCCAGCGCGAAACAATCGAAGCAGTGTCCCGCCTGATCCACAAACAAGGCTATCGCCACACGCGGCTCATGCTTGTGGGCTTCGGCAGCGCCACCGGCGAAGAAGAGGTGCGCGCCTGGATCAAGGAATTCCAGATGGAGCGTTTCGCCGTCATCACCGGCAAGCGGGCCGACATCGTCGCCTGTCTCTCCGCCGCGGACATCGGCATCGTGGCCTCGCTCTGGTCGGAGACCATAGCCCGCGCGGCGTTGGAGCTTCTGGCCGTGGGGCGTCCGCTCATCTCCACCGACGTGGGCGTTATGCCCGACCTGCTGCCACCAGAGGCGCTCTTCCCCCCCGGCGATGTGGACGCCATGGTGCGCATGCTGGCCCACGCCATGGACGACGCGCCGTATCTTGAGGAATTGCGCCGGGCCGGAGGGCTCACGCTCTCGCAGCTCTCGGGGCGCGACTTTGTGCAGCGCACCCTCACCCTCTACGAGGGCTTCTTCGACTAGACGGAATGCATGCTGGCTCGGAGCCGCTGACGCCGCTTGGGTTTTAGTCGTCGTCGCGCAAGCGGTCGGCCACGGCCATGATGGTGCGCGTATAGGGATGCGAATGGTTGTAGCGGTACAGCACGGCCATCTGCTGCTCACGCGTCAGGCCATCGCGCCAGCCATTGGCGGAGAGAAACCGTGCCGTGCTCAGCACCGCGTCCATGGGATTGAAGAGATCCACCCGTCCGTCGCCATCGAGGTCCACGCCGTAGCGCACGGCGTTGGAAGGCATGAACTGACAGATGCCGATGGCCCCGTAGACCGAGCCGGGAATGCTCGCGGGGTCGAACCCGGCGCCTTTGGCGTACACCAGCAGGGCCTTCAGCTCCTTGTAGGCCCACGCGGCCTTCTGCGCCGTGCGCCAGCGCAGCCACAGCGCCATGTGCGGCGGCAGGTCGCGGTAATCTATGTGCGGGGCCACCAGCGAAAAGTCCACGGCCAACGCCATGCTGGCCAAGGTGGAGAGCGCGCTTTTGCTGCCGATATTGCGCCCCAGCTTGGTTTCCACCAGCAACAGCGCCGTCAATATCTCCGGCGGCACGCCGTAGCGGGCGCGGGCCTCGCGCAGGGCGCGCTGGTTGGTGTCCAGAAAACCCCGCGCCTGCATGAGCAAAAACGGATTCAAGTAGCTGATGTACAGCTCCGGGGGCTCGGCTTGCGGCTTCGCAGGGCCGAGTTTTACCTCAAGCAGGGCGTTCATCTTGCGCGCCATCACCTGGGGATCGAAGCGCACCTCCGCCCGGGAGAACAACGCGGTGAGCATTGCCTGGTCGAAACCATCGGCAGCGAGGCGGCGGATAAGCGGGTCCCACACGCCCTGGGCCGGAGCCAGCAACTGCTGCGCGGGCGCGGAGACGGGAGCAAGGATCAGCGCAAGCAGAAGCACAGCCCCGAAGGGCCGTGCAAGGAGATTCATCCAGCGCGATGCCGAGCGGCGGGCGCGCAGGCCGGAAAACACGCTGTCACAGGCGGTCCAGGGGCACAAAGCCCAGCTCCTCCTCAAAGTCGTCGTCCATCTGGTCTGCAAAGTCCTGCAGTTTGTAAGTTGCGCCGCAGCCCGTGCAGCGAAGTGTCACTTCTCGTCAGGCCTTGTTCAGCGCAATGCCGCCGCCGCATTCCGGGCACTTGAGCCCGGGCAGAAGCCTGCCGCCGCCCGCCCCGCCCGGCCGCCAGCGGCAAGAGGATAAACCGCCCACTTCCGCAGCGCCTAGCGGATGTCCAAAGGCGGATTTTTCTCGCCCATGGCCACGTAGAGGTTGGAAAGGGCGGTCTCGTAATCAGCCAGCGCCTGCGAAAGCTGCGCCTCGCTGCTGCTGACCGAGGCCTGCGCGGTGAGCAGGTCGGTGTTGGTGCCCACCTGCGCCTGGTAGCGCGCAAGGGCCATGCGGTAGCTCTCGCGCGCGGTCTCAACGGACTTGCGAGCCACGCCGATACGGTCCGCCGCCTCGCGTTGGCTGAGCAGGTACTGCTTCACCTCAAACCCGGCACCCAGCTTGGTGTTTTCCAGGTCGGCGCGCATCTTGTTCACGGTTTCGCCGCCGCTCTTGTACGTGTTGTAGGTGCTGCCCCACTGGAAGAACGTCCACGAGGCGTTGGCGCCCACCGTCCAGTAGTCCCTCCCCTGATTGGAGAGGTACTTGCTGTTCTGCATGTCCGGGCTGTCGCCCTTCTTATACATGTTGTAGTCCGCGCTGACCTCTGGATAGAAGGAGCTGCCGGCGATGGTCTGGTCTTTCTCGGCCATGGCCACGCTCTTGACGCCGATCAGAATGTCTGGACGATTCTTGTAGGCCTGGGTCAGGCAATCGTTCAAATTCAGGGAAAAAGGGCTGAAGGCCAGCTCGCCGACGTATTCCACCGGGGCTTCCAGCGGAAGATTGAGCAACGAATTCAGCTTGGCGCGAGTGGTGTCCAGCGAATTGCGCGCGATCAGCAGCGTCTGCTGCGAAGTGGCCAGGTCCACCTGAGCCTGCAACACGTCAAGCTTCGGCTTAAGGCCAACCTCATAGAAGGCCTGCGTGACCTTGAGCTGCGACTGTAGACGCTCGACCGAATCCTCGGCGCTCTTCACGTCCATCTTGGCCTTGAGATGCGAAAGATAGTAGGTCTGGATGGAGCTGATGAGGGAAAGCTCGGTCTGGGTGAGTTTGGCCTCGTTCTGCTCTTTGGTGAGCTTGGCCTTCTGAAACGTGGAAAGCAGCCGGAACCCTGTGAACACCGGCTGATGCAGGTTCAGCTGGCTGGACCAGAGGGTCTGGTCGCCGGTGTTGACGCCGCCGTTCTTGGGCTGGCGATCGTAGCTGGTGACGCCGTACGACGCCGTGGCCGTGGGCAAGAAATCGGCCATGGCCGCGTTTTGTGCATATTCGCTGCCCAAAAGCTGCGCCCGGGCCGAAACCATTGTGGGGTTGTTGGCCAGCCCATATTCCACAGCCTTCCGAAGATCAAAGGAAGTGGGAATGACCTTGCTTTGCCCAGCCGCCAGCGGCGGCGTCGGGGCCGGAACCGAAGCCGGAACCTGGGCGGCATTGGAGGACTGGGGCGGCTGCCCCTGGGCCAGAGCCGCGATGGGCGAAAGTCCGGCAAGGCACAGCGCCGCGGCCAGCGCGAAAATATGACGTGAGGCGTTGGTACGCATCGTGCTAAATCCTTGTGGCTGCTCGGTGTTGGTGCGGCGAAGGCCGCGTTTCAAATCATATCGGCAGCTTTCAAACACGTGTTTATAGCCCTTCGTTCCGGGAACCGCAAGAAGCAAAAAACAGCCATGCACTCAGGTGGTTGCGCAGTCAGAGGGATCGCCCTGAAGCTTTTCGACAGTATGCGCCACGGCCGGGAGCACCGCGCCCAGGCATTCGCGGACGGCCTTTGGGCTGCCCGGCAGATTCAGAATAAGCGCCCCGCCGAGCGTGCCGCACACCGCGCGTGAAACCGCCCCGCGCGGGGTCTTGGCCAGGCTGGTCTGGGTCATGGCGCGCTCGAAACCTTGCAGTCGCTTCTCAATGACGCGCAGAGTCGCCTCCGGGGTCACGTCGCGCGGAGCCACCCCCGTGCCGCCAGTGGTGCAGATAAAATCAAAGCCGTCAACAAGGGCCAGTTGGGTCAACAAGGCGGCAAGGGCGCGCTCGTCGTCCGGCAGCACAAAGCCGCGCGCCAGGCACAGGTCCATCTGCCCGCGCGCCAGTTCCTCGATGAGCGGACCCGAAGCGTCTTCCCGCTGGCCCACCGCCCCCTTGTCGCTCATGGTCACCCAAGCAAGTGCAAAGCCGGAACGGGAAAGTGCAAGTCCGCGCACATCCTCCAAGCCAGCCGGAGCGGGCACAAGCGTTTCAAGCAGCCAGCAGGGCGCGTCCGCGCGGGTGCCCACACCCGGCCACCAAAAGCGGCCCAGCACCTTGTGCTCCTCGCGTTCGCCGCGCAGCACATGCCCCGCGCGCAAGGCGGGCAGGCCCTGCGCATGGGCCCAGGGCAGCTCCGGCGGCAACGGCGCGGCGGACAAATAAAAGCGCCCTCCGGCCGTGGTTCCCGCATGTTTGCCGAAACGCAACGTCAAATCGCTCATGCCGTCTCCTTTGTGCTACGCCAGCAGCACGGCGATGATTCCTGCGAGAAATATGCCGTCGAACGTGCCCGCCCCGCCGATGGACAGGAGCGGCGCATCCAGCAGCGCAAGCGTGCGGCGGTTGAGCATGTGCCCCAGGTCTGCGCCGATGAGCGTGCCCAGTGTGCCCGCCATGTAGGCCGCGCGCGGAGCCAGGGATTCGTGCCCCGGAAGGTTTGGCGCAACCAGGATGGCCGTTATGGCCGCCACTGCGGGCGGCAGCAGGATGGGCACCGCGATGCCCACGCCAGGAGTGGGCCGGGCCAGCAGGTAGCACGCCAGCGACGGAATGAGCAGACACAGAATCATCCACCCGCCCAGCACGCCGGAAACCTGCATCTGCCACAGGAACCAGGCCGAAAGCGCGCAGGGCACCAGGCAGCCGCCCACGTTCACCGCCACCACCTGTTCGGAAAGCACGAGGTCCTGCCCCACGCCGAAGCCGCCGCCGGAAAATCCCCCGTTGAGGCCGCCATTGAAGCCGGAGCCTTGCGCGGTGTTGTTCCCGCCGCCAAAGCGCACCCGGCCTATCTGCCCCCTGAAGTTGAAGATGCGGCTGGCGGGGGCGGCCTCGCCGCGCACCAGGCGCGTGCCGCGCCACAGGGGCAGGTTCCAGCCGCTGCCCGCGATGGTGAGCAGAAACACGGCCAGGCCCTGCGCGCCCGTCAGCCCCAGCTTGCCGAAGGCCGAAGCGACGAGGCTGAGCGGCACGGCGACGAACAACGCGATGAGCGCGACGAGCACTATCGCCATAAAGAAAAATGGGGGTCCAGCCTGAAGAAACATGCGGGCTCCTTGTTCCTGTGCGTGGTCCGATTCGTGTCCGGATGCGGCGCGCGCGGCGGTTGCCATGCACGGCCCAAACAGGATAATCACTCCGGAAGACTAGCAACCCCGGCGCGTGATGTAAACCGCGCCACAGCACAGCAACATCGGAGCAAGCATGAAGGGCATCATTCTGGCCGGCGGCAGCGGCACGCGCCTGCACCCCCTCACCCGCGTCCACAGCCACCAGCTGCTGCCC
>Ga0183100_1001676_pt1 | contig 10618 bp, 8 predicted proteins | sample Biomet2_FD_127789 | JGI IMG/M metagenome (GOLD analysis project Ga0183100, IMG submission 127789) | Microbial communities from bioreactor (seeded with anoxic lake sediment) at LBNL, California, USA - Biofuel metagenome 2 | ecosystem: Engineered > Bioreactor > Anaerobic > Unclassified ...
GTGCGGGCAGAACGACTACTCTTGCTCTATTTGCAGCATCTGCTGCCGCGTCCTTTAAAATCCTTGGCGTTTATTGAGCAGCTGACGATTCTTACACCGGCCGGGAGAACGGTTGCCGGCAGCTGACAGTTGTTTTTTGCGATTGACAATACCGGGGGGATTTGCTAAACTAAATGCAAGTATTTATGCGATGAGGAAAAGAGTAGCTCCTGCAAAAAGCGAAGCGGTGACGGTGTGAGACTGCTATAGGGAGTGAGAGGCATTTCGGAGCAGTGAGAGGAAAGCCACAGCGGCAAGTAAAACTCACAAATGATTGAGGTGGGCGCAAGCCAATCAGGGTGGAACCGCGGGAAAGTATATCCCGTCCCTGTAACATGATTTGTTACAGGGACGGGATTTTTTATTTGCGATTCCGAAATTTGAGGAGGTAAAATTCTTATGAAGTTTCAGGAAATTATTCTGACTCTGCAGCAGTTTTGGGCTGAACAGGGTTGTATTTTAGGGCAGGCCTATGATGTGGAAAAAGGGGCCGGGACGATGAATCCGTCGACATTTCTCCGCGTTTTAGGACCGGAGCCGTGGCATGTGGCGTATGTAGAGCCGTCGCGCCGTCCGGCCGATGGCCGCTATGGCGATAATCCGAATCGACTGTTCCAGCATCATCAATTTCAGGTGATCATGAAACCATCACCGGATAATATCCAGGAATTATATCTGGCCAGTCTTGAAAAACTTGGCATTCGGGCTGCAGAACATGATATTCGCTTTGTTGAGGACAACTGGGAATCGCCGACTCTAGGCGCCTGGGGTCTTGGCTGGGAAGTATGGCTTGATGGGATGGAAATTACGCAGTTTACGTATTTCCAGCAGGTAGGCAGCGTTGACGTGAAACCGGTTGCTTCAGAAATTACGTATGGCCTTGAACGCTTGGCGATGTACATCCAGGGCAAGGAAAATGTTTACGACATTGAATGGACGGAAGGCTATACGTATGGGGATATCTTTCACCAGAACGAATATGAGCAATCGGCTTATAATTTTGAGCTTGCTGACACAGCGCTGTTGTTTGATCTGTTCGAAAAATACGAAAAAGAAGCTGTCCGCATCATCGACCTCGGCTATGTACATCCGGCATATGATTATGTGCTGAAATGTTCCCATGCATTTAACCTGCTCGACGCCCGGGGCGCGATTAGCGTTTCTGAGCGCACGGCATTTATCGGTCGGGTCCGCAACCTTGCTCGCCTCTGTGCCCAGGGTTATTTGAAGCAGCGAGAGGAACTCGGCTATCCGATGTTAAAGGGAGGTAAAAAGGCATGAGCAAAGATTTATTATTGGAAATAGGTACGGAAGAGGTTCCGGCACATTTTATGCCGGGGATTTTGGCCCAACTGAAGGAAAATGCGGCCGAAAAACTAAAGGAACTGCGCCTTTCATATGAGGATATCCGCACTGTCGGAACGCCGCGTCGCAGTGCACTGCTGGTAAAAGGATTGGCTGGCCGGCAGGCTGATGTTGAAAGTGAAAACCGGGGACCGTCGCTGGCGATTGCCTTTGATGAAAACGGCGAGCCAACAAAGGCTGCGGCCGGTTTTGCCCGAGGGCAAAAGATCGATCCCAAGGATCTTATCGTCAAAGATGGCTATGTATATGCGATCGTCCATGAGGTTGGCAGCGAGACGGAGGGGCTGCTGGCGACTGTGCTGCCGGAGCTGATTACGGGGCTGAACTTTCCCAAAAACATGCGCTGGGCAGATCTTGATTTTAAATTTGTTCGTCCGATTCGCTGGATTGTAGCTTTGCTCGATGAGAAAGTCATTGACTTCACTGTGGCGGAAGTAAAAAGCGGTAAACAGTCCCGCGGACATCGTTTCTTGGGTCATGAGGAGTTCGTGATTGAGCGTGCAGCCAATTACGAAACCGCGCTGAAAAAAGAATTTATCATTGTCGACCAACAGGAACGCCGCGAGTTGATTCGCCAGCAGATTGAAGAATTGGCGGCTGCCAAAGGCGGCCGGGCTGAAATCACCGAGGAACTGCTCGAGGAGGTTGTCTATCTTGTTGAATATCCTACGGCGCTGTGCGGCAGCTTTGAAGAAAAATATCTGCAATTGCCGCCGGAAACGGTTATTACACCGATGCGTGAGCACCAGCGCTATTTCCCGGTGCTTGATGCAGCCGGGAAGTTGATGCCTCTCTTTATAACGGTGCGCAATGGCAGCCGGGAACATCTGGAAATTGTACAGCATGGCAATGAGCGCGTGCTTCGGGCCAGACTTGCCGATGCCCAATTCTTCTTTGATGAAGACCGGAAAAAGCCACTGGCTGATTATTTGGAAAAGCTAAAAACGGTTGTGTTCCAAGAAGGCCTGGGGACTATTTACGATAAGAGTCTTCGCATTGAAGCACTGGCTGCATTTATTGGTGAGAACATCGATGCCTTGCCAGAGGATATCGCAACGGCCAGACGTGCGGCAAAACTGGCAAAGGCGGATCTTGTTACCGGTATGGTCTGTGAATTCACGGAGCTGCAGGGTATTATGGGCCGTGAATACGCATTGCTCGATGGTGAAGGGGAAGGCGTAGCCACGGCGATTTATGAGCATTATATGCCACGCTTTGCCGGGGATGAATTGCCGGGAACTGTGGCGGGAAGGCTCGTCAGCATAGCTGATAAGCTCGACAATATGGTCGCAACCTTTAGCCGTGGTCGTATTCCTACAGGGTCACAGGATCCTTTTGCCCTGCGCCGCCAGGCCCTGGGACTGGTCAATTCGCTGCTTGATGCAAAATGCAGCCTGCAGCTGTCGGCTGTTGTTGAAAAATCGATGGATCTATTGGGGATTACGGATCCTTCGGCCCGCGTGAAGCTGCAGTCTGAGGTAGCAGAATTTATTCGCCTGCGCCTTAAAAACATCCTCAGTGATGCCGGGATTCGTTATGATGTCATTGACAGTGTCCTTGAAGATGTCGATGACAGCTATGCGGTTTATTTGCGGGCAGCGGCTGTTAATGTCGAGGTTGGCAAAGCTGCTATGGCAAAATCCATTCAGGCCTTTGTCCGGGTTAGCAATCTTGCTAAAAATTCTGCCAGTGCCCAAGTCGATCCGGCCTTGTTTGTTACAGCTGAGGAAACGGCTCTGTATCAGGCCTATACTTCGGCTGCGGCAGCGCTGGAAAGCCTGATTGATGGCAGTGATTTCACGGGGGCATTGGATGCACTCTCCGATTTGGCTGCGCCGATCGACGCTTTTTTTGCTGCTGTAATGGTTATGGATAAGCAGGAAGAAATTAAAAACAATCGTTTGGGACTGCTCAAGGCAATTACAGAGCTTGTTGGCCGGATTGCCGATTTCAGCAAAATTGTTCAGGTCTGATAAAATAGGTTTTTCTTAAAGAAATAAAAATATCCGTCGCATTTAGCGACGGATATTTTTATTTTTATGATCAGAGGATGATGTTTTCCGGAACATTGTAATGAAGCTGGTCGGTGGAAAACTCACTGCCGTCCTTTTTTACATGCACGTTTTTGTGGAAGTCGGCAATTTTTGTACTCCAGTTATATGTGGTGCTGTCGGCTGTGATGGACAGACCCTCACGATGCAGACTGACACCCCCGTCAATCTGAGCGGTTTTGTTGTTGCCATTCACATAGACGCTGTCGCCGGTAAAGGTGATGTCGTCCTGCATTACGGTGATATTTCCCTGTCCCCAGACCTCGAAGGAGGTAATATTAACCTGGGCATTATCAGCTGTGATGATGCGGGAATCGGTTTCGATGCGGACATGCCCCTCGAGGATATAACGGCCAGTGTTGATATCCAGATAATTCGAATCTGAGGTAATGGAGGGCTTGGCAGCCAAGGCCATTGTGCTTGTAAAAACCAGCAGAGCGGTTGTAAGGCACAAGGCAAATATGTTCTTTATTTTCATGGGGTAAGCTCCTTTATTCATAAAATCGCAACGGCTGTTGCTACCTTCATTATAACAAACCGTGCTGTAAAAAAAAAGTACTGCGAGCAGGAGAGGTAAGGCGTGTTTGGCGAATAAGCAATACAGAGAGTAAAAAAGGCGGTGATCAGGAAATGAACATACGAGAACGCAGTGAGGCCATAGAAGAACAAGTTTTATCACCGCTGGCGGCAAAAAGTCGTGACAGTCGGCGCGCGCAACCAGAAACTGCGTGCCCGTTTCGGACCGAATATCAGCGTGACCGTGACCGGATTTTGCATTGTAAGGCATTCCGGCGACTCAAGCACAAGACGCAGGTATACATTGTATCAGGCGATCATTATCGAACGCGCATGACCCATAGTCTTGAGGTATCACAAATTGCCCGGACTATTGCCCGGGGCCTGCGGCTCAATGAAGATCTGACGGAGGCCATCGCACTTGGTCATGATGTGGGACATACCCCGTTTGGCCATGCCGGAGAAGGCGTTATGAACCGGCTGACAGGACATTTTTTTCATAATGAGCAAAGTCTGCGGGTTGTCCGCTTTTTGGAAAAGGGCGGACAGGGGCTGAATTTGACTGTTGCCGTTGAAGACGGAATTCTCCATCATTCCGGTCCGGGACTGCCGGTGACGCTAGAAGGAAGAATCGTTCGCACGGCCGATCGCATCGCCTATCTTTGTCATGATTATGACGACAGTTTGCGGGCGGGGCTGCTGCAAGTCGGGGATTTACCGCAGCTGGTCCAGCAGCATTTTGGCTGCAATACCTCATCGATGATAACGACAATGGTATCGGATATGATCATAGCGTCGGAAGCGGCAGGTGATATTGTGTTTTCGCCGGCAGTGAACGAAGTGATGCAGCTGTTTCGTAAATTCATGTTTGAGCGAATTTATCATTCCAAGGCACTGGAAAAAGAGCGGGAACAGGCGATGTTTGTGATTGAGCAGCTTTACTGCTATTACTTGAAGAATTTTTCGGATCTGCCGGAGGAGTTTTTGCAGCGTAGTAAAATATGGGGGAAGGAAACGACGGTTACCGATTATATTGCCGGACTCACAGACAGCTACGCTGTGCAGTTGTTTCGTGAACTCTTAATGCCGCCAGTGGGGATTATGGTCAATAAGTAAGGCTTTTTCGTTGATTTTGCCGTATTTTTAAGGAAAATTGCTTTTTTTTGTAAACAGCAAATTTTTAAAACTTTGTCAATAGGAAAAAGGATATTGACGATTTATAGGGAATATCATATATATGGGAATGAAAAATTATTTTAAATAGGGGAAAGGCGGGCTGACGCTGCATTATTAAAATTTTTATTTTAAAAGAAGGAAATCGATAAGATACAGCGAATTTAGCTTAGGTGTTTATTTCTTCTAAGACGTTGGTCCGGTAGGGAGAGCGCGATGAAAGGTGAACTTAATGAAGGGCAATAGAGATTATGATGAGTTTATACAACGTGTGCGCTCACAATCAGATATTTTAGCAACGGTTTCCGGCTATGTGACGATGAAAAAGAAAGGCGGCCGTTACTGGGGCTGCTGTCCGTTTCATAATGAGAATACGCCGTCTTTTTCTGTTGTGCCGGAACAAGGCTTTTTTTATTGTTTTGGCTGTCATGCAGGTGGCAATGTATTTAAGTTTATTTCACTCGTGGAAAACATCTCGTATTTTGAAGCGGTCAAGCTGCAGGCAGAACGGCTCAATATTGATCTGCCGCAGCGTGAACGAACTGAACAGGAAATTCTGCAGGAACAAAAAGTGGCAGACCTGCGACGGATACATGAGATGGCCCGTGATTTTTTTCATAACTGCCTTACAAGAACTAAGTACGGTGCTCCGGCGTTAGCATATTTTCGCCAGCGGGGCATCAGCGATGAAGTCATTGAAAAGTTTCGTCTGGGATATGCACCGCCAGCCTGGGACAAGCTGCTGGCAGCTTTCCGTCAACGGGGGATTTCTGCGGAATTGCTCGTTGAGGCTGGTCTGGTAGCTGAGCGTCAGTCGGGCGGGTTTTATGACCGTTTTCGCAACCGGGTCATTATTCCGATCAGCGATGAGCGCGGCCGGGTGTGTGGCTTTGGTGGCCGGGTTCTCGATGACAGCCAGCCTAAATACTTAAATTCCCCGGAGACAGTCCTGTTTAACAAGCGCCAGCTGCTGTTTGGCCTTGACCAGTCACAGCGGGCGATAAAAGAGGCAGGTTATGCCATTGTTGTCGAGGGATATATGGATGCGATTGCCGTATACAGCCACGGCATAAAAAATGTCGCAGCCTCTTTGGGGACGGCTTTTACTATTGAACAGTGCAAAAAGCTTTTGCGTTATGCATCTGAGCTTTATTTTGCCTATGATAGCGACAGTGCTGGGCAAAATGCTACGATCCGCGCGCTGTCGATTGTACGCGAAACAGGCGCCAGCGTAAAGGTTATCATGTTGCCTGACGGCAAGGACCCGGATGAATTTATTCGCCGGCATGGAGCTGACGAATTTCGCACTTTGATTAAAAATGCTTTGCCGTTAGTGGAGTACCGGCTCAGGCATGCGCTTGCCAGTGCTGATTATACAGCACTTGAGGGCAAGGTCAAGGTGCTCAATGAAATACTGCCGATTTTGGCGGAACTGAACAATGCAGTGGAGCTCAATGCCTATATTGCCCGCATATCGCAGGTACTTAGTATTGATGAAGGGGTTATTCGCAGCGAACTGCAGAATTTTTCCGGTAAGAAACAGCATCAGGCAGAACCTGCGCGTGCTGGCATGCGATTTGCAGTCAAACGTGTGGATAATGCCATTTTGCGGGCGGGCAGATATATCATAAAGACATTATGGCTGGAACCTTCGGTGCTTGGCTATGCTCAGGCACAACTTAGGGTGGAGGAAGTACAAAACAAGCTCCATCATGAAATTTTACAATTTATCGCCGATAGTGGCGGGGACGAGAGCAAAATGGACGATGTTGCAGCATCACAGATCCTGAGCCCGGAGGCAGGTGCGGAGCTTTCGCGTTGCCTGGTTGAGGAATTCGGTCCGGAGGATAAGCTGCAGCTGTTTGATGACTGTGTCCGAACAATTCGGTTATCGTATTTAAAGCAATTATATGAAGAACATCGGCTGCGGGCAGATGAATTAGAGCGTATGGGGGATGAAGGCTTTTTGCAGGAACTTGCAGAAAGCCAGCGAATTAAAAATGAAATTAATGAATTATAAAATGAAGTATGGTCGTATAGCAATGAATATACAGAAAGGAGGCATGTAAATGGCCGAGAAGAAAAAAGCAGAGGCAGTAGCGTCGCAGAGTTCGGATATTGTTTTAAAACTCCTGAAAAAAGGAAAAAAAAGCGGCGGCGTGCTGACATATGGAGAGATCGTCGAAGCGTTGCAGGCCGAAGACATGACGCCGGATGAAATTGATGATTTGTATGAAGCATTCAGTAAAAAAGGAATAGATATTGTTGATACCTCGCATGAACAAAACAATGATGAAGAAGATATCGAAAAAGGGGAAGAAGTCGATATTGATCTGAGCATACCGGAAGGTATCAACATTGACGATCCGGTCAGAATGTATTTGAAGGAAATTGGTAGAGTACCGCTCCTGACTGCGGAAGAAGAAATTTTCCTAGCAAAACGCATGGAAGAGGGCGATGAAGAAGCACAAAAAAGACTGGCAGAAGCAAATCTGCGCCTTGTTGTCAGTATTGCCAAACGCTATGTCGGCCGTGGCATGCTGTTTCTTGATCTGATACAGGAAGGAAATCTCGGCCTGATAAAGGCTGTAGAGAAATTTGACTACAATAAGGGTTATAAGTTTAGTACGTATGCTACCTGGTGGATTCGTCAGGCCATCACGCGCGCTATCGCTGACCAGGCCCGTACGATTCGCATACCGGTTCATATGGTTGAAACGATCAATAAATTGATTCGCGTATCGCGGCAGTTGTTACAGGAACTCGGCCGGGAACCGGCACCGGAAGAAATTGCCAAAGAGATGGAAATCACCGTTGATCGTGTGCGGGAAATTATGAAGATTGCCCAGGAACCTGTTTCGCTTGAAACACCGATCGGTGAGGAAGAAGACTCACATCTTGGTGATTTTATTGAAGACCAGGATGCACCGGCACCGGCGGAAGCGGCCTCCTTTATGCTGTTGAAAGAACAGTTGGAAGAAGTTCTCGAAACACTTACCCCACGAGAAGAAAAAGTCCTGCGCCTTCGCTTTGGACTTGATGATGGACGCGCCAGAACATTGGAAGAAGTTGGTCAGAACTTTGGCGTTACTCGCGAACGCATCCGCCAGATTGAGGCTAAAGCCCTGCGTAAATTGCGTCATCCAAGTCGCAGCAAGAAACTGAAAGATTTCCTGGAATAAAAGGGAAAATCCTTATTGACAAGTTCGCTGCTGTTATGTATAATATTTGATGTTGGCAATATTCCTTGATAGCTCAGTTGGTAGAGCAATCGGCTGTTAACCGATCGGTCGTAGGTTCGAGTCCTACTCAAGGAGCCATTTTTCTTTGCGGGCCTATAGCTCAGCGGTAGAGCAACCGGCTCATAACCGGTCGGTCCTTGGTTCAATCCCAAGTGGGCCCACCATCAGAGGTAAAATAGATGCAAAGCAGATTCCTGCTTTGCATTTTTTGTTTACGCGCAGTCCACTGGCGCTGTGCGGAGAGGGAGTGGATTTTTATGAGTTTAGGAGAACGGTTGACCGCGGTAGCATCGCTTGTTCCGCAAGGTGTACGGCTGGCTGATATCGGGACAGATCATGCTTATCTGCCAATACATCTGTGCCAAAATGGCGTGGTCACGGCTGCGGTTGCTGCGGATGTCAATAAAGGTCCTTATCAGGTAGCACTGGCTTCAGTTGCTGCTGCTGGGCTATCGGGAAAGATTGAAGTTCGTCTTGGCGACGGGCTTAAGGTTCTCGCGCCGGGTGAGGTTGATGTGGTGACGATTGCTGGCATGGGCGGAGGCTTGATGCAGGAGCTTTTGACTGCCTCGGCGGATATAATGGCAGGCTTGTCGGGCTTGATTTTGCAACCGATGAACGCCGGTGCCGGGCTGAGGAAATGGCTCTATCAGCATAGCTGGCATATAACCGATGAGGTGCTGGTCCTTGAAGATGAACGCCTGTATGAAATTTTATATGCTGTTCCTGGTGAGGGGGCAATGCCGGATGATATAATGTTGTCGGTCGGACCGATTATTTGGCAAAAAAAAGATCCGCTTCTTCGGTTACGGCTGGAGCAACTGCTGTCCCAGGAACGACGGATTTTACAGGGATTAGCGAGCAGTGATCGGGCGAAATCCAGCTCGAAATATCGGACAACCATAGAAAAAATTGAAAAACTGGAGGCATTAAGCCAATGGTAAAATGTCAGGTTGTTATGGAAGCTCTGGATAAGATAGCCCCGCGCTATTTGGCTGAAGACTGGGATAATGTCGGTTTGCTTGTCGGCAGTCCGGCACAAGAGGTCCATAAAATCATCGTGGCCCTTGATGTCAGCGAAGCCTTAGTGGATTTTGCTGTCACGGGAAAATACGATATGATAATTTCTCATCATCCTTTGTTGTTTAAGCCGATGAAACAGCTGCGGACAGATCTGCCTCAGGGGCGAGTGCTGCAGAAGCTTTTGACAGCAAACATTGCGGTTTTTGCTGCCCATACAAATCTTGATATTGCCAGCGGCGGCGTCAATGACGTTTTAGCGGAAATTCTGGGGCTAAAGAATATTCGCCCATTTGCTGTTACGGCTGAGGAAGAGCTGGTAAAGCTGGTCGTATTTGTTCCCGCCGCGCAGGCCGATGTTGTTCAAAAGGCACTGGGGGATGCTGGGGCCGGCCATATTGGCAACTATTCGCATTGCGCGTTTCGCTGTGAGGGGCAGGGAACGTTTTTACCGCTCGAAAAATCAAACCCGTTTATAGGAAAACCTGGTATTTTGGAACAGGTGGAAGAAGTGCGGCTGGAAACTATTTTTCCGGTGCAAAGTCAAAACCGCATCGTGCGGGCTATGTGCAAAGCTCATCCCTATGAAGAGCCGGCGTATGATCTTTACCCGCTGAAAAATAAAGGGACGGTTATGAGCCTGGGACGTCTGGCTGATCTCGAAACTGCAGTGCCGGTGGAAATCTTTGCTCATAAGGTCAAGTCGGCGCTTGCCGCTGATGCTGTACGGCTGGTCCGCGGCGGCGAAAAAATGGTCAGCCGGGTGGCGCTATGCAGTGGCAGCGGGGCGGAGTTTATTGCCAAAGCAGCGTATATGGGCGCAGATGTTTATGTCACTGGCGATGTGAAATATCATGAGGCGCAACGGGCTGCTGAATTTGGTTTACACCTGATTGATGCCGGCCATTTTGCTACGGAAACACCGGTGGTTTCGGTTTTGACGGAAAAGCTCAAAGCAATAGCTGCAGCTGGCAAATGGAACATCGAAATTTTTGCTGATGAAACCGGCGAAGATCCGTTTGAATTCATTTAAATCCAGAGGAGGCAGATCATATGGCAAGGGCTGAGGCAATGGAAAACTTTAAAAATACGGGGCTTTATGCTATAACAGCAGAAAAGATGTCACGGGGGCGCAGCAATGCGGAAGTTGTCGATCAAATGCTTGCTGCCGGTATTCGCTTTTTACAGTATCGTGAAAAAGAGAAGAGTGCC
>Ga0183100_1001677_pt1 | contig 10613 bp, 6 predicted proteins | sample Biomet2_FD_127789 | JGI IMG/M metagenome (GOLD analysis project Ga0183100, IMG submission 127789) | Microbial communities from bioreactor (seeded with anoxic lake sediment) at LBNL, California, USA - Biofuel metagenome 2 | ecosystem: Engineered > Bioreactor > Anaerobic > Unclassified ...
AGTACCGTGAGGGAAAGGTGAAAAGAACCCCTGTGAGGGGAGTGAAACGAGAACCTGAAACCGATTGCCTACAAGCGGTTCGAGCCGGGCTTGCCCGGTGAGAGCGTGCCTTTTGCATAATGAGCCAGCGAGTTACCCTGTCGTGCGAGGTTAAGGCTAAAATGCCGGAGCCGCAGCGAAAGCGAGTCTGAATAGGGCGCTTAGTACGGCGGGGTAGACCCGAAACCGGGTGATCTATCCATGAGCAGGTTGAAGCTCGGGTAAAACCGAGTGGAGGACCGAACCCATATGGGCTGAAAACCATTGGGATGACTTGTGGATAGGGGTGAAAGGCCAATCAAACTCGGTGATAGCTGGTTCTCCCCGAAATATATTGAGGTATAGCCTCGGATAGGAAGCACGGAGGTAGAGCACTGAAAGGGCTAGGGGCCCCACCAGGTTACCAAACCCTATCAAACTCCGAATGCCGTGCTTTTATTGTCCGGGAGTCAGACTCTGGGTGCGAAGGTCCAGGGTCAAAAGGGTAAGAGCCCAGATCGTCGGCTAAGGTTCCCAAGTCCATGCTCAGTGGGGAAGGAAGTGGGACCGCTCTGACAGCCAGGAGGTTGGCTTAGAAGCAGCCATCCTTTAAAGAAAGCGTAATAGCTCACTGGTCTAGTGGTCCTGCGCCGAAAATGTAACGGAGCTAAGCATGGCACCGAAGCCACGGGCCTATCTTACGATAGGCGGTAGGGGAGCGTTCCCGGACGGGATGAAGGCAGGTTGTAAAGCCTGCTGGACTAACGGGAAGTGATAATGCTGGCATAAGTAACGATAAAACGGGTGTGAAACCCGTTCGCCGTAAGCCCAAGGTTTCCTGGGTAAAGTTAATCTTCCCAGGGTGAGTCGGTCCCTAAGGCGAGGCCGAAAGGCGTAGCTGATGGAAAACAGGTTAATATTCCTGTACCTGTTCGCGTGTGCGACGGAGGGACGCAGGAGGGTAGGTCAGCCGGCTGTTGGATGTGCCGGTGTAAGCGTGTAGGCTTGAGGAGTAGGCAAATCCGCTCCTCTGGACGGCCGAGACGCGATGCCGTGTCTTACGACTCAAGTGACTGATCCCATGCTGCCGAGAAAAGCTTCTAAGTTTAGCACGAGCAGACCGTACCGTAAACCAACTCAGGTGGGCGGGGAGAGTATCCCAAGGCGCTTGAGAGAACTCTGGTTAAGGAACTCGGCAAAATGACCCCGTAACTTCGGGATAAGGGGTGCCCCCTAGAGTGAAGTACTTGCTACGTAAGCTTCGGGGGGTCGCAGAGAAATGGTGGTGGCGACTGTTTACTAAAAACACAGGTCTGTGCGAAGTCGTAAGACGACGTATACGGACTGACGCCTGCCCGGTGCCGGAAGGTTAAGGGGTGGAGTCAGCGCAAGCGAAGCTCTAAACCGAAGCCCCGGTAAACGGCGGCCGTAACTATAACGGTCCTAAGGTAGCGAAATTCCTTGTCGGGTAAGTTCCGACCTGCACGAATGGCGTAACGATCTCCACGCTGTCTCGACCAGAGACTCAGTGAAATTGATGTGGCGGTGAAAATGCCGTCTACCCGCGGAAAGACGGAAAGACCCTGTGCACCTTTACTATAGCTTGACATTGGAGCTTGGGCAATCGTGTGTAGGATAGGTGGGAGACTGCGAAATCGGCGCGCTAGCGTCGGTGGAGTCAACCTTGAAATACCACCCTCGATTGTCTAAGCTTCTAACCTGATGCCGTTATCCGGCTCGGGGACATTGTCTGGCGGGTAGTTTGACTGGGGCGGTCGCCTCCCAAAGAGTAACGGAGGCATGCAAAGGTTCCCTCAGGCTGATTGGAAACCAGCCGTTGAGTGCAAAGGCATAAGGGAGCTTGACTGTGAGAGAGACATCTCGAGCAGGCACGAAAGTGGGCCTTAGTGATCCGGTGGTCCCGAATGGAAGGGCCATCGCTCAATGGATAAAAGGTACGCCGGGGATAACAGGCTGATCGCATCCAAGAGTTCATATCGACGATGCGGTTTGGCACCTCGATGTCGGCTCATCACATCCTGGGGCTGGAGCAGGTCCCAAGGGTTCGGCTGTTCGCCGATTAAAGTGGTACGCGAGCTGGGTTTAAAACGTCGTGAGACAGTTTGGTCCCTATCTTCCGTGGGCGCTGGAGACTTGAGAGGGTTTGTCCCTAGTACGAGAGGACCGGGATGAACGAACCACTGGTGTTCCTGTTGTCGCGCCAGCGGCATCGCAGGGTAGCTATGTTCGGAAAGGATAACCGCTGAAAGCATCTAAGCGGGAAGCCTGCCTCAAGATGAGGTCTCCCTGAAGGATCCAGGTAGACTACCTGGTTGATAGGCCGGATGTGCAAGCGCAGCAATGCACTCAGCAAACCGGTACTAATAATCCGTTCGGCTTGATTTTTGCCAACTATCGATCCCATCCCTTATTTTAACTTATATATTTGCCTTGGTGGCCATAGAGGAGGGGGTACACCCGAACCCATTCCGAACTCGGAAGTTAAGCCCTCCATCGCCGATGATACTGCGTATCCTTGCGTGGGAAAGTAGGCCGCCGCCAAGGCTTTTTTTAAACCAAACGCCCGTATGTCCACAGACATCCGGGCGTTTGGCGTTTTAAAACCCTGCCCTCCACAGCTCCCCCACCCGGCCCCGCCGGGTGTCCCACAGCGCAACCCTGCCCCATACAACTCTTTCGTCCGGCCCCCGAAACTCTTCGGCTGGAGTAGCCCCCCGTTTGGCCCTCTCCCCGGAGGCGCAGCCGCTCCCCACGTCCGTGCCCGTACGCCCCTGGCGAGCCTGGGGTGGCCTCGCGCGGCCCATCCCGCGCCCGCTCCAAGCCAATGCGACAAAGCCCACTCTTCGACGTCTACGCCAGCGCTGGCGACCGGCGTGCGTACATCCCCTCGTATGCAGCCTCCAACGCCCCAACAAGCCCAGGGCCGTCACACACCTCAGAGCGGCGCATCTGCTCGCGCTGCCCCAAGCGACACATGCGCCGCGCCGAAACCGACTCTCCCAGGTGAAGGGCCAGGGCGACATAGGCGTCTTCGCCAGCAGTAATCCATTCGGAGCGTCCAAGACCCGTCAGGATGGCGGCGCACATCCGTCGGACCATCCCCCGGCCGATCATGGTCACGACCGGCAATCCCATCTCACCACGGCGCCATCAAACTGGTCCTTCCCGTCGGGGGCATCTTTTACGGCGCAGAAGTGAGGAATTCTATTTGCTCAACCTTTTGATTTTGGTATGCTTTAAACAATTTTATAAAAACTGGTCCGGCGAGGTGTCCATGTCGGAAGTCGAAGAAAACACAGAGCAGCTTGTCACTGCATCAGAAGCTGCACGTTGTCGTATCACAGCGTTGGAATCAGCGCTGCATCCTGCCGTTGCATGTCAGGATCGTTATGACGCATCGCCTTATGTGTCTCTTGTGCGGTTATATGAATTGGAGATTGCTTCTCTCCAAGATCTTTTTGATTTTGCTTTAGAAGAAGCGTTAGTCCTGACAAAAAGTTCGATTGGTTATATTTGTTTTTATAATGAAGAAACAAAAGTATTCACATTATATTCATGGTCGAAAAGCGTCATGCCTGATTGCCGCGTCATTGATAAACCAGGGAGTTTTTGTCTTGAAAATACTGGAGTTTGGGGAGAAGTCGTTCGCCAAAGGAAAGCTGTTGTCATTAATGATTTTTCAAAACCGAATAAATTGAAGAGGGGATGCCCGGATGGGCATGTTACAATAAAGAATTTCTTGTCGATACCTGTATGGAAAGAAAATAAAATAGATGCAGTCATCGCGGTTGGGAATAAGAAAAATGACTATACTGGGTTTGATATTCAGCAGCTTGATCTTTTTGCAAAAGGCGTTTGGGTCATTGCCCGACGGAAGGAGGCTGAAGACGCTCTTCGATTGAACGAAGAGCGGTACCGTTCCGTAGTAGAAGCGCAAACCGAAGTTATTAGCCGCTTTACACCGGAAAGAACATTTTTATTTGTGAATGAAGTCTACTGTCGTTTTTTTGGGAAAACTTCGAAGGAGTTAATTGGGACGCAATGGACCCCTGTTGTCGTGGTTGAAGATATTCCTCTGGCCCAGAAATTCCTTGATACCCTTTCCGTAGAACATCCTGTTGGAACAATTGAAATTCGTGTCTACAATGCACAAAACAAAATTCGATGGATGCAGTTTGTTGCGCACGCTATCTTTGATAATCATGCAAAGATGATAGAAGTTCAGTCTGTTGGACGGGATGTCACGGCGCAAAAGGAGGCAGAGGAAGCTCTGCTCGAGGGCAAATTACGCTGGGAATTTGCTTTAGAAGGTAGTGGAGATGGCGCTTGGGATTGGGATGTCGTAAATAATACGTTGTTTTTTTCGAAAAGATGTAAATCCATGCTTGGCTATGAAGACCATGAGATAAAAAATGATCCAAGTGAATGGCACTCACGAGTGCACCCCAGCGATTTGGAGAGTTGTCTCGACAATTTATATAGACATTTGCGTGGTGAAACTCCTGTATACGAAAAAGAACATAGATTGCGTTGTAAAAATGGAACATACACATGGGCACTGAGCCGAGGGAAGGTCCTGAGGCGTGATGCGCGAGGAAAGCCGCTTAGGGTTATTGGAACGATCACAGATATTACTGAAAGAAAGAGAATCGAAACGTTGAAAGAAGAAGTCGATAAAATAATGAAGCACGATTTGCGCTCTCCACTTATTGGGATTGTTGGGCTTCCCGATATATTGCTTGAGAATAAAACGCTTGGCGCTCGTGAAAAAAATATATTGCACGCCATTCAGGATGCTGGCTACAAAATCTTGTCAATGATTGATAATTCCATAAGTATTTATAAAATGGAGATGGGGTTGTATGAATTGAACGCAATCGTACAGGACGTGATACCGATGCTCTTCAAGGGAATTGATAGCCTTGATAGGCAGTTTAAAAATAAAAAAATCTTATTTTTAATAATGATTGACGGTCGTGAATTGTCACAATGCGATCGTTTTATGATTAAATGTGAAGAAACTTTTTTTTGTAATATGATTTCAAATCTTCTCTTGAATGCGGCGGAGGCTTCTCCAGCCCACGAGACCATTTATATTATTCTTTCTACCGCGATGAAATTTTTGAGTATTCTGAACAAGGGCACTGTCCCGATAGAAATCCGCGACCGATTTTTTGAAAAATATGTGACCGCCGGCAAGGAAAAAGGGACGGGACTGGGGACGTATTCCGCAGCGCTTATTGCCAAAACACATGGCTGGAAGATCCGGTTGGATACTTCGATTCCGGGCGAGACCGCTGTGATCATTGCGTTCTAACGCTCCGAAACGTCCGTAGCCAGATCGGAAAGCCTCCACGCCATCCTTGGTTGTCACAAAGCCCGGCCGTCACGCCAAGGCGTCTTCATCGGCAGCAAGGCACAATCGGTGGCGCGACGGCGCGGCGTCTACGGCTTCCGAGCTGCCCCTGTGAAATGGCCGACGAGCCATTTCCCAAGCCAGATGCCCGGGGCCTCAACATATAAAAAAACGAGAGAGGAAAGGGAAATGACGATACCGAGCGTCAGCGCCGCACACATTGAAAAGGACATGATGGGACCAAGATTGAGCGCCTCAATCTTGGGATAAGTGTGGCGTACGCTGAGGATGACCAGCGGATGGATGAGATACATGGAGAACGAGATTTTTCCAAGGAACGCGGTTGCCGGCGACACCAGGGCCGGTAAAGGGAAAAACATTAATCCCAAGAAAATTAAGGAAAAAGGGACCAACATGGAATAGTACTTGATCTCATGCAGGATCTGCCAATTTCCAATAGCTTGATACAGAAAGACCGCTGTGGCGCAAAACAATATGGAGAGAACGAGTTTGAGTTGCTTTGGAATGGTGAGAGCCTTTCCAATATAATAAAGAAACATGCCGCCTGTAAAGATAGGCATATATTTTAAGATTGAAAAATTATAATACGATACTGGAACTATAAGTTTGAAAAGACCGCTGATAAACAGTGTTGCAACAAAAAGTCCTCCAGTGCGAGACAATGTGTTGCAGTACTTATAGAATATTGGGAAAATTAAGTAAAAAAGAATCTCAGCACCAATGGTCCATCCAGCCATGACAAGTGATTCCTGATACCCAGGGAAAAGATTGTAGGTGCAGGAAATATTTGTCAAAAGCGTAAACAAATCAGGCTGTTTTCCATTTTTTGAAGCAAAATAGATTGAAACGATCAGGATAAAATAGAAAAGAGGTAGTATCCTACACGCGCGGTGTGTGAAGAAGCTTAAAAGAAGACGCCCTGATTGTATATGCCGGGGCATCGTCATGCATAAAGAATAGCCGCTGATAATAAAGAACATTTCGACGCCAAGACCACCCACCAGGAAAAAGCTGAATAACCCTGGAGGTCGTAATACAGGATCAGCAAGAAAGATCATATGATAGAGGACAACAGAAAAGGCACTGAGGCCGCGAAGCGTATCGATAAAAAGAAGACGTTGTTTGGGAGGAGCTACTGTCTCAGGCATTTTGTGCGACTTTTGCCTTTTATAAGTGAGTCATAATGGATTGCTGTTCCAGGCGCGCACGTGTCACCGCCGTGGCGGACAAGAACAGTATCAATTCCTTTCTCTGTACTTCCGAAATATTCTGCAAGCCTCCCTTGAGGCCCAGGGGGCCATGGGCCGGTGCAATGCCGCAGCAGAGATGGTCGTCAAGAAAAACAACAAGGATACAGGGCAACGTCCGGAAAGGATACAGGGGAAAGAAGTGGGAAGCGAGGGGAAAATATGACAAGCTCGGTACAGGGAATTTTCAACGACAAAGGGCGTGCCCTGGATTTTTCCTGTGGCACGCCCTTTGTCGTGTGTGGCTTGGGCACCTGGCCCGTACGCGGTCTTCCCAAGTGACGTTTCCCTGGTGGCTTATGAGTCGCCGGCAGGGTGCCCGGCGCGGCGATCGTAGATGATCATGAAGACTTGATCGACCTGGACATAGATATCGGGCAGAGCCCAGATGGTCTGGACCATCGTGCGCTGGGTCGGTTCGCCGAAGATGGCCGTGGCCTTTTCGACCAGCTGCGGGACGGCGAGCAGATCATGCGACAGGATGACAAGCGAAAACCGGCCCGTGTTTTTGTCGCAGCCATAAAAAACCCGCCCGAGTGGAATCCCCTCAAAACTGGGTTTTTCATCCTTGTCGTAGTGCAGGATGATGGGGCTTTTGGCTTGGATTTGCGGATCGTATTCCAGGCCGAACACACGGACTTTTTCATCCCAGACCGGCCGGGCCTGTTCGATGGCGAAGGAGGGTCCGGAAAAAAGCTCCTGGCAGGAGTCTCCGAACTTGTACTTCCCAAACCCCTCGTGCGGATCCAGGGCGAGCGCATTGGCCACCGTCAGGAAAACGAAAAGACAGGCAAGTGCGATGTGTTTCATAGAACCCTCATTATAAACGGATCGTCTCCGATCCGGTTTTGTCCAGCCCGCCTGTTAGGCGTTCCCCTGTCGCTTGTAAAGACCACCTTGGGAAGGCCTGTGCCATCGGGGCAAAACGAGGCGTGGCGGGCCTCCCAGGTAGAAGGGGAGGGTCAAAGGGGGAATGCCGGCCTTGGCGGGCAACAGCTCCCGAAAGGCGGCGTCGAAGCGTTCCATCCGGGTGGCTTCCGCCAGGGCGGCCGCATCGCCGGCGGCGGCCAGACGGCGCAGGGCGAGAAGACGCAACAAGTCGGTTTCGGCGTCATGGTGGGCGCAAAGTTCCCCCAGGGGACTTGCCGCAGGCAGGATGTCGCTCCGGGTTATCCGGTCCAGCCGATACATGGCTGCAAGTGCCTGCGGGGCCTGGCACGAGAGCGCCCGACATTCCGCCGGTCGGGTCTGGTGGATCGAGCAGACGTCGGGAGCTACGAAAAACACGCAGGTGCGGCCATCGTCGCCGGGGCGGATTTTGACGAGTTCCTCAGGGGTAGGGCCGACGCCGCCGGCCACATTGTCCGTGACGAACGCGCCCCGACGGATGGTGACAAGGGTTGCCGGCGTGAGGATGCCGGTTTCAATGAGGAACAAATCCTCCCGATGCAGGGCCGGACCGCCCAGGTGGCAGCAGTGCCCGCACCGGCGACAGACAGGGGGCTCTTGCGGTTGTGGCATGGACCCTTGCATGGGGGAAAAAGCCGGGATTAGCAAGCGTAGAGGCGCTTCCTGGAAATAACCTTTGCAACGACATGGCTAAAATGATAGGGCAAAGGTTGCAGACAGAACCAGCCACCAGCCCGATTTCCCGTTGACAGAGGGCCTTAGGCATTTTAGGACGGGAGCGATTGTTCAAAAGTTCACGTTCCATCCAGAATTACCGAGTGAATAACACCCATCCGTCGACGAGCAGGGTCGGCCGGAAGGGAAAACGCTCATAGCGGTGCTTACTCCCGCCCCGAGCGTCTGTTAGCTGGTTAAGGCGGTAACTCTTCAAAAACCACTGGAGGAAGCAAATGGCGAAACACCAAACCCCCTTGTTGGACCAGCTCGAAAGCGGGCCTTGGCCCAGCTTCGTGTCCGACATCAAACAGGAAGCCGCTCACCGGGCCGCCAATCCTGATGGCCTGGATTATCAGGTCCCCGTTGATTGCCCAAGCGATCTGCTCGGCGTGCTGGAGCTCTCCTACAAGGACAAGGAGACTCACTGGAAGCACGGCGGCATCGTCGGCGTCTTTGGGTACGGCGGCGGCGTCATCGGCCGTTACTGCGACCAGCCCGAACAGTTCCCCGGCGTGGCCCACTTCCACACGGTGCGTCTGGCCCAGCCCTCCGGCAAGTACTACACCTCGGAGTACCTGCGTAGCGTCATGGACGTCTGGGATCTGCGCGGTTCCGGTCTGACCAACATGCACGGCTCCACGGGTGACATCGTCCTGCTCGGGACCACCACGCCCCAGTTGGAAGAAATTTTCCACGACGTTACCCACAAGCTCAACACCGACCTCGGCGGCTCGGGCGGCAACCTGCGTACCCCGGCTGACTGCCTTGGCAAGTCGCGTTGCGAATTCGCCTGCTACGATACGCAGGATCTCTGCCACACCCTGACCAACGACTATCAGGACGAGCTGCACCGCCCAGCCTTCCCCTACAAGTTCAAGTTCAAGTTCGACGGCTGCCCGAACGGCTGCGTGGCCTCCATCGCCCGTTCCGACTTCTCGGTCATCGGTACCTGGAAGGACGACATCCGCATCGATCAGGATCGCGTGAAAGCCTATGTTGCCGGCGAATTCAAGGCTGGCGGCGGTTCCCATGCCGGTCGCGACTGGGGCAAGTTCGACATCGTCAAGGAAGTCGTGAATCGCTGCCCCACCGGTTGCATGAGCTACGACGGCGCCAAGCTCACCATTGATAACAGCAACTGCACCCGGTGCATGCACTGTATCAATACCATGCCGGCGGCCGTGAAGATTGGTAAAGAGACCGGAACTTCCATTCTCCTCGGCGCCAAGGCCCCGATCCTGGATGGCGCGCAGATGTCGTCGTTGCTCGTGCCCTTCGTCGTCGTCGAGAAGCCCTACGACGAGATCAAGGAAGTCATCGAGAATATTTGGGACTGGTGGATGGAAGAAGGCAAGAACCGCGAGCGCGTGGGCGAGACCATGAAGCGTCTCTCCTTCCAGAAGCTGCTCGAGGTCACCAATATCAAGGCCATGCCGCAGCACGTTGTTGAGCCGCGCTCCAACCCCTACATCTTCTTCAAGGAAGATGAGGTGCCCGGCGGCTTTGCCCATGACGAAAAGGCCTATCGCCAGAGACACATGAGATAAGCGGGGGGACACTGACATGGCATTCATTTCTTCCGGATATAATCCCGACAAACCCATGGAAAACCGGATCACGGATATCGGTCCTCGTAATTTCGAGGAGTTCTATCCGCCGGTCATCAAAAAGAACAAAGGTCAGTGGGATTACCACGAGATCGTCAAACCCGGCGTCCTGAAGCACGTGGCCCTGTCCGGCGACACGGTCTACACCGTGCGCGTCGGTGCCGCCCGCCTCATGAGCGTCACCCATGTGCGTGAAATCTGCGCCATCGCCGACAAGCATTGCGGCGGTCACCTGCGTTTCACCACGCGTAACAACGTCGAGTTCATGGTCGAGACCGAGGCCGCCCTTGAGGGCCTGCTGGCTGATCTGGCCTCCCGCAAGTTCCCCGGCGGCAGCTTCAAGTTCCCCGTCGGCGGCACCGGCGCCTGCGTCTCCAATATCGTCCACACCCAGGGCTATGTGCACTGCCACACCCCGGCCACCGACGCCTCCGGCCCGGTCAAGGCCGTCATGGACGAGATGTTTGCGTACTTCCAGTCCATGACCCTGCCGGCCATGGTCCGCATCTCGCTGGCCTGCTGCCTGAACATGTGCGGCGCGGTCCACTGCTCCGATATCGGTATTGTCGGTATTCACCGCAAGCCCCCGATCGTGGAGCATGACCGTCTGGACAACATCTGCGAAGTCCCGCTGGCCGTTTCCGCCTGCCCGACCGGCGCCATTAAGCCGACCAAGATCGAGATCGAAGGCAAGAAGGTCAACTCCGTGGCCGGCAA
>Ga0183100_1001678_pt1 | contig 10611 bp, 12 predicted proteins | sample Biomet2_FD_127789 | JGI IMG/M metagenome (GOLD analysis project Ga0183100, IMG submission 127789) | Microbial communities from bioreactor (seeded with anoxic lake sediment) at LBNL, California, USA - Biofuel metagenome 2 | ecosystem: Engineered > Bioreactor > Anaerobic > Unclassified ...
TTATTATAGAAGAGTATATTATAGAGCTCTTCCGGGACGAATATATCAGTTGCCGTTTTGAGAATAAGCAGAAAATCAAGTTAGAACTATTGAAACATGAAAAATTTTATTCGAAGAGACTTTTTTAAAAGCATTGCAGCCGGAGGATTATTCGCATTAATCCCCCGAAAATTGTATTCGCAGGAAAATCAAGCAACGACCTTATTGCCAGAAGGTACAGGTTTAATTAATGTGTGCGATTTTGGAGCTAAAGGTGATGGCAAAACCGACAATACCGCTTCATTCCGGAAAGCGATTAACGAAGCTGCAAAAACAGGCGGATCGATAATCATCCCTCCCGGAGTTTATATGACTTCAACATTCCAATTGCAACCACATATAGGACTTATCGGCTACCCGTCATGGTCATTTCAGCAGTTTGGTGGTTCAATTCTCAGGTTGAACGACCCCAATGCTAATTGCCTCCTTGATATCACCGGGGCTTTTGGCGTGACAATTAACGGCCTTTGCCTTGATGGAGCGGGGCTTGGAAAAGACATACACGGGATATTCCTGAATAAGCCTGATTATGGGTCGCAGGAAGATACACCACTTATTGAAAGATGCCGGATAAGCAATTTTACTGGCGATGCAGTAAGGCTCAGCCGGGTTTGGTGCTTCCGTATCCGTAGCTGTATGCTTTCATTTTGCAAGGGAAACGGTTTGTATGTCAGAGGCTGGGATGGTTTTATCATGGACAATTGGCTGACGGGAAATGATGGATTTGGCTTTGCTGCAACAGAAGAAAATGCCAGTTGTACATTGACCGGAAACAGGATTGAATGGAACAAGGGTGGAGGAATTGTTTGCCGGAATGGCAATAATTATAACATTACCGGCAATTACATCGACCGCTCTGGCGGCCCGGCAATCTATCTTAAAGAAAATTCATATAGTATTACGATGACAGGGAATGTAATCTTCCGTAGCGGAAAGCCGGAATGGACACCGGATGAAAATGACAGTGCGCATGTAAAAATCGAAAATTGCTCAGGAATCGTTTTGGTGGGAAATTCTCTTCGCGCCGGACGTGACGATGGTGGGAAAGGCTTCTTTTCGCCTTTATATTCAATTATATATGGAGGTCTGCAAGATAGTGTAATTAAAGACAATACCGCATATAACGGATGTACCAAAGGTCTTTTTATCGATAATGGCGCACATGGCGAGAATGTGGTCGTAAAAGATAATCCGGGGCGGATATTGAAAATTCAATAGTCCGGGATTACTTCTGTTATTAAGAAACACTGAAAAACAAATACCAGCTAACCTAAAAAACACTGAAACAAACAATTATCATAACCGGAATACTCCTGTTTTTTAGCCTGACAGTTTTATCCGTAATGCTAAAAAATACGTGTCATTGGTCTGTGCACCGAATACCTTGAAAGCCCAATTGGCCAGGGGACTCCAACTTTGCGGCTGTCTTGGATTTTTGAGGGCGGAAATGCTAATTTTAAAGCATCGAAAACCGAAGTGACTATTCGGGACAATCCGGAACAAAAAGACGAAAAATTTTCTATTGTAAAAGATCATGTATCAGGCGAAAAGCTGATTACATCGGTCAGCGTTGGCCATCGGCTAAAACCGCCAACACGATTTTCCAAAGGGAAAATTGCTAAAAACAGAATCACCTGGTTTTATTTTGAAGGAGTCGCCGAAAAAGGCTATTGGTATAGAGCTGACTAAATTGCACGGATCAATCGTTAAAAAGGGAAAATTACATTTTGGCAGTAAAATAAATGGGTATCAGCCTCCTGATTTGACCAAAGAGAATATTGAATTTACGATCAATGCCAAAGAAGAAAAGCTGCCTATCTACAACAAAAAATGCTGAATCAGATTTGGTTGCTGATCACTGCAGACCTAAATTTGAGTCCCGTTTCATTCAACCTTTCAAACAAAATCGGGAACTGGAATTTTTTCCCAGGCTTCCAAAAAGTGTTTCTCCTCGAATTGAAGACCAGAAAAGTGTTTGAATTGAATGTTTCGGATTAGTTGGTAACTATAATACGGCCGCCGGCACTAAGGGCGTGGTATTGTTTTAGCGGTTCTTTGGCAGGCCCTTTAATCGGACTTCCATTCCCTCCAAAAAGCATAAATTGAGAACCACATTCAGGACAAGTTGCTATTCCGCTTCCACTTTCATCGACTTTCACTCTGATTGATGAAGAAACTTCGTTGGTGCAGGTCGCATCAAAGGCCAAAAATGGAGTGGTCGTGTCGCCCCAATTGTTGACAATGATAACTCCGCCATATCCATAGTTTTCAAAGTAAACCGCTCCGCCGGGAATGTTGAACTCAATATAATTGGTGGGATTAATATTCATATCGACACGAACGTACGGAACAACTGAAGTATAATCGTCTTTACAGCCGTTGATACCAGTCAATAAAAAGAAGCACAGCAAAACAGTTTTTATTAACTTCCGCAGAAAAAGGTTCATTTTTTTATATCTTTAGTCCTTCTATAAAAACAAAGTAAAGAACAATTTATTTTATTCATTCCATAAATTTTAAAAATGGAAGATTATATTTTTTTGATCATAGCTATTGTTCTTTCTATTTTTGGCGCGATCAATCAGAATAAAAAAAAGAAATTCAATGAAAATCCATTTCCGGAGAAAAAAGAAGAGCCCCGGAATCATTTTATGGATCAGTTGTTGGGCAGTGATTTTCTGGATGAGCCGGAAGTAAAGAAACCTCAATCAGTTCGGATTAATCCGGTACCTGTAAAAGTCGGCGCTGAAGCTTCGGAGAAATTTTATCATCAGGTATTTAAAAGCACTTTGCCGGATCGGCCTAAACATGAGTTGATACAGACCACTCGAAAACAGAAGGAAGAAGAGATTGGCGAGGTTGAGGAATCAATCGATTACCTCGAAGATTTCTCCTTGAGAAAGGCATTTGTTTATTCCGAAATTATGAATCGAAAATATTAATTCAATGCGAAAATAAGGAGATTGAAACATTTTAATATTCATTCGATTAATTGTTTTATAACGCATTAGATTCGTAAAAATTAAAAATTTTATTTAAGTTTGTGAGACAAAAGAGTTCCGCAATAGTCGGAATTCTTTTTGTTTTAATATAGTTTATATAAAAAGAGAAAACCATGGGAAAGGTTACTTACATTACAGAAGACGGCCTTAAAAAAATGAAAGAAGAGCTGGATCGTTTGATTAACATTGAACGTCCGGCAATTTCAAAAATGATTGGCGAAGCAATTGAGAAGGGTGATATTTCTGAGAATGCAGAATATGATGCCGCTAAAGATGCGCAAGGCATGCTCGAAGCTAAAATAGCTGTTTTGGGCGCAAAGGTTGCAACTGCCCGGATAATTGACGAATCAAAAATTGACACATCCTGTGTTCAAATCCTCAATAAAGTTCCCATCCGTAACAAAGTGAACAATGCAACGATGCAGTATACTATTGTTTCTGAACATGAAGCCGATTTGAAGCAGGGGAAAATTTCAATTCAAACGCCGATTGCCAAAGGATTGATGGGAAAAAAACTGGGCGATGTGGTTGAGATCCAGGTTCCTTCCGGGAAAATTGAGTTTGAAATTGTTGACATTGCAATCTAATAATGCATTGATATGGCAAGCCTTTTTACCAAAATTGTGAATGGAGAAATACCTGCATGGAAAGTAGCCGAAGATGAAAATTTTCTGGCCTTTCTTGATATTTTTCCAGTTGCCAAGGGGCATACTTTAGTTATTCCCAAAAAGGAAGTGGATTACCTGTTTGATCTGGACGATGAAACCTACGCTGGTTTACAATTGTTTGCTAAAAAAGTGGCAATTGGCATTCAAAAAGCGATACCGTGTAAGAAAGTAGGAGTCATGGTTTTAGGACTTGAAGTGCCTCATGCGCACATTCATCTGGTTCCTATGCAGTCGGAAACTGATTTGTTGAACTTCTCAAAGAAATTGAAACTTCCGAAAGAAGAAATGGCTGAAATAACTGCCCTGATTGCTAAGGAAATAGAATCAGTTTAAGTAGTGATTTAAAAGTGAAAATATGAATCCCGGAAACCCGGGATTTTTTTTGCTCCATATACTCTGGGTTGCCGATTAATCTATTTTTTTACCCGATCAGGATTTTTCTTGACAAAATCGCTCCAGCTTTTTGCTCCGGATTTTCCTATCGGATTTTTCATTTGCAGGTAATGGCAGATAGCCACAGCCACGGCGTCGGTTGCATCCAATTCCTTTGGAAGTTCATTCATGGTAAACATGTTTTTCAGAAAAAAAGCTACTTGTTCTTTTGCTGCACGCCCCATTCCGGTAATCGATTGCTTCACTTTTAACGGTGCATATTCAAATACTGGAATCTCCCGGCTTAATGCCAGCCCCATCACCACTCCCTGTGCCCGGCCTAATTTCAGCATGGCTTGAATGTCCTTGCCATAAAAAGGCGATTCAATGGCCAGTTCGTCAGGTTGAAGTTCTTGCAGGAGTGCATTGGTTCGATCGAAAATGTGCCTGAGCTTTTGGTAATGGTCGCTAAACCCGGTGGTTTTTACGACTCCGACTTGCAAAATCCGTGGTTTGTTATCAATTACTTCAATCAACCCGTAACCCATCACATTCGTTCCCGGGTCGATGCCTAATATTTTAACTGGTTTGTTTCCCATCACTAATCTTTGTTGATGTTCAAAGGTAATCCTTTATCCTTTTTATCACTTCTTCTGCTGATACCAAATTCCTGAAATGATAAAGGCAAGACCAACGAATGTGGTGTAAAAGATCGTTTCGCCCAGAATAAAATGAATGAAAACCAATGAAAGAAATGGCGAAAGGAAAATGAGGTTTCCGGTTTTAGCGTTGTTCTCGCTTAGCTGCATGGCTTTCATCCACAAAATGTAGGTAATCCCGAGTTCGAATAGCCCAACATAGGCGGCTGCAGGCAATCCTCTGGGATCGGGTAGGCTAAAATCAGTAAATAAAAATGCCGCAATTAAAAGATAAATCAGTCCAAACGTGAAATTCCAGAACAGTTTGAAGATTTCATTGCGTTTATCGAGAACACTCAGAACCCAAAAGAGCGCCCAGATTACACTGCTCCCAACAGCCAGTAATGCTCCGGTCAGGTTCGTGTTGGCCATTCCTGACAGACTTCCCTGCGACGAAATAAATACCACGCCCACAAAACTAACGAGAATGGCCACGATGTTTCGGATTGTAATTTTTTGCTTCAGTAGCGGAGCCGAAAGTAGAGCCAGCGTAACGGGCCAAATCATATTGAGAGGTTGGGCAACCTGTGCAGGCAAAAGGCTGTAAGCTTGAAAAAGGATAAGGTAATAGCCAAACGGGTTTAAGGCTCCAAGCAAAGCCGATTTCCCCAATCCGGATAAGGTGACCGTAAATAATTCCCCGATTTTTCCCTGGATGAGAATAACCACGAAAAAAATGAGCAGCGAGAACGCAGAAGCCAGTAAAATCAGGTAAAGCGGTGAAAGAGCCATCAATCCCAACTTAAAGGCTGTGGCCACTGTCGACCACAAAAGAACCGACAGCAAGGCATAGATATAGGCTTTCGAAATACGCTTCATCTGGAAATCAAATATTTATTTATGGGCTTTACCCTAATATGAAAAACTCTTATTTTTTCTCCTGAATAACAGGGGCCTCGGTCTTGATCTCCGAGTCCTGCATTTTCCTGTATTCGGTTCGGGCATCAACCACATATACACTTCCGGGGTAATCGGTTAACATTTTCTTGAAAAGCTCCATTGCTTCCGGCTTTCGGTTCAGTTTGTTCTCATAAATTGTTGCCAGTTGAAAAAGCGCATCGTCGGCCAACATCTCCCAACTGTAGTTTTTCACAATAGCCTCATATAAAGTTGCAGCTTCGGCATATTTCCCCTGTTTCTGAAGGATGGTGGCTTTTCTGAAGTCGACATCATCGATAAGCGAATTATCAGGATAAATACTGGCCACAGAATCGAGTGCTGCAACAGCTTTTGGAAAATTATTCCGGAAAAGTTGAAGGTCGGCATGGGCAAATATTTTGAGCGGTGCGGCAGTACTATCCGTTTCCAGATTTTCACTGATGAAGAGCGAGAGGTCCATAGCGTCGTTGGCAATCAGTTTCGAAGTGCTTGCCCTCAACGCATCGAGTTGTGCTTTTGCCCAGCGAAAATTGCCCATGTAGTAGCCGAGTTTTGCTTTCTTAAATTTCGCATCATCGCCCAACGGATTGGCTTTATTGCCCTCAATCACCTGCGAATAGGTGATCACTGCCTCCCATAAATCGCCTGAATATACATACACATCCGACAACTCAGCTTTCATAGCCGAGGTTTGTTGCATGTTGATACCAGCCATTGCCAAGCCGTCGGTTAATGTTTTAATGGCTTCGGAAGGTTGACTGAGGTAAAATGCCAGCAAATGAGCATAGGAAATCAAAAGGTCTGATGTTTCGGCTGAAATACCAAGAGTTGCGAATGTTTGGTTGAACAAATTCTGAAGCTCTTTGGCTCGAACCTCATCCAGAACGCCGTCATCGATGAAACGGTAGTAATTCATTCGCATTCGTTGCTGGCTGGCCATGTTGTAATATTCGGCTTTTTTGCCTTTGCTGATCAGGTAATCATATGCTTTTGCTGCATCATCGTAATATTTATTGGAGGCCGAAACGTTGGCCAGATCGAAAATATTGGCATCCTCAGCGCCTGTGCGTTTATCGAGAGCGATGGCCTGCCTGGTAGCTGCCACAAAATTTTTATCCTGAATGAATAGCCAGATTAGCAATCGGTTGTAGGTCAGTTGTCCCGGTTCTTGTTGAATGCGTTTTAAAACATAGTTTCTCATTTGTTTGGCTATATCTCCGTCATTGTCCATCGACAGCACCGATTGAAGGTTGCTCTTCACAATATCCAGATTACTTTCCTTTTGTTTCATCCATTCCATGTACTCGTTCAGCATCTGGTCGTAGTTGCGCATGTAGTAATAAATTCGTGCCAGTTCATAGTTGTATGTTGCCGGGTTCTGGCTTGCACGGGCTTTGATGTACACTTTTTCGGCACATTCGTATTCGCGTCGGTTAAGAAACTGGTTGGCCAGATTTGGATACTCATTCGGATTTTCTGAAAGCGATGAAATTGCCTTTTCATACATTTTTGCCGATTCTGTAATTTGTCCCTGAGCCTTTTTTAGAAATCCCCATTGAACGTACCAATACGAATCGGCAGAATTGCCGCGAAGTCCTTTTTTGATTGCTCTTTCGGCTTTTTCGTAATCCGGAATTCCCAATAAACAATCGAAATAAATATTGAAATAGCCTTCTGATTTTGTACTCGAATACAATTGTTCATACAATTCAGCCGCTTTACCAAACTCTTTGTCTTGATAATACCTGCTGGCCAAATTTGCCAGATTTTGCAGGTCTTTATTTTGTCCGAATAAGATTGCCGGTGCCAACAGAAACAGAATTCCGAGCCAAGTTCTCATGAACCATTTTTTTGATTGAAGTACAAAAATAGCAAACCAAAGCGTTTCCTGTTGGTTATTTACGACTCAGATTAATAAGATTTATACAGATTATGAATTAAAGTAAGTTTCCTATCTGTGTTTATTCGGTCAATCTGAGGTAAAAACAGTTATTAGGCTTATTTTTGACAAATTTTTGATTCGAATGACTACTGAAATGAAAGAAAGGCAAAGGCTGCCACGATGGATGAAAATGCAATTGCCCAAGGGGAAAAGCTATTCCATGGTGAAGAATCTGGTGAACGAGTACCATTTACACACAATTTGTACAAGCGGAAACTGCCCCAATATTGGCGAATGCTGGAACCGTGGAACTGCCACATTTATGATTCTGGGCGACATTTGTACCAGAAACTGTAAGTTTTGCGGTGTAACCACTGGCAAACCATTGGTTCCCGATCCTGAAGAACCGCGTCGGATAGCCGAATCAGTAAAAATCATGCAGTTGAAACATGCAGTGATTACTTCGGTCGATCGCGATGACTTGTCTGATTTAGGTGCCGGTTTTTGGGCCGAAACCATTCGCGAAGTCAAAAAGCTTAATCCTGAAACTAAGATTGAAGTTTTGATTCCCGATTTTCAGGGAAAGATCGAGCTGATTAAAAAAGTAATTGATGCTGCTCCTGAAGTGATTTCGCACAATATGGAAACAGTTGAGCGATTGACACCCCAAATTCGCAGCGCCGCCAAATACAAAACCAGCTTGGAAGTGATTCGCTTTATTGCGGATTCAGGAATTATTGCCAAATCAGGTATTATGCTGGGATTGGGCGAAACCGAAGCCGAAGTTTTACAGGTAATGGACGATCTTCGTGAAGTTGGCTGCAAAGTAATGACCATCGGGCAATATCTGGCACCAACTGTCGGGCACATTCAGGTTGAAGAATACATTACTCCCGAACAATTTGAACGTTACCGAACAATTGGGCTTGAAAAGGGTTTTTCTTTTGTCGAAAGCAGTCCGTTGGTCAGGTCATCATATCGGGCGGAGTTACACGCGGGCATAAAATAACTGAATTATTGAATGACTGAAAAAAATGGCAAATTTTAAATACGAAGATCTGGGTCTGAAAGACTATAAAGAATGCTGGGATTATCAGGAAACCATCCACCAGCAAGTGGTTGATGATAAACTGGCTAATAAGAGATGTAGTGAACTCAATCGATTTTTGCTGGTCGAACATCCGCATGTTTATACCCTTGGTAAAAGTGGCGATGAACACAATTTGCTGGTTAATGGCGATTTTCTGAAGAAGATAGAAGCCGTTTATTACAAAATCGATCGGGGAGGCGATATTACCTATCATGGCCCTGGTCAATTGGTTGGCTATCCAATTGTCGATCTGGAAAATTACAAGGTTGGTGTGAAAGACTTTATCTTTAAAATGGAGCAAGCCATCATTCAAACCATTGCAGAATACGGATTGGAAGGAGCCTTGAAAGACGGTGCTACCGGTGTTTGGCTGGATTCGGCCATTCCGGCAAAAGCGCGAAAAATATGTGCCATTGGCGTTCGGGTGAGCCGCTACGTGTCGATGCACGGTTTTGCCTTAAACGTGAATACCGACATGCGCTATTTCAACTACATCAATCCATGTGGGTTTGTTACCTATGGAGTCACTTCCATCGAAAAAGAACTGGGACGAAAAATCGACATGCAGGAAGTGAAAGAAATTGTAAAGGCAAAATTTAACGAGATTTACTAACGAGAAAAGATTTGAGAATTTGAAGATTTGGAAATGGCATCTTCACATCCCCAAATCTCCACATCCTCAAATCGCCTAGTTTCCTAGCTGATACGTCAACCGTTTGAGTTCAATCTCAGCAATTTTGGCGGTATAGTTTAGGTTAATCAATTGGTAACCGGTGCTTTCGTAGCTTGCTTGTGCCGCTTTTACATCGAGAATGGTTGCCTGGTTGACCTGAAAGCGTTGCAACACCACTTTAATTAACTTTCCGGATAATTCAATTGTATTTTTCTGTGCATCCAGCTGTTGCAGGTTTGTGCTGTACGATTGGTAGGTTTTCACGGCATCAGAAGTTAACGTATTGAGTAAACTTTTTTGCTGCAACCTGGCATTTTCGACGTTGAATTCTGCTGTTTCTTTTTGAACCTTGTAAGCATTGCCATTATAAATTGGTATTTGCAATGATACACCGGCTGTGGGGCCATAATTTTGGTTCAGTAATGTCAAACCCGCCGAGTTCTGAACTCGGTTCACATTGTAACCACTGCTAAGTTTTAGCGAAGGATAGCGTAAGGCAGAAACCTCTTTCACAACTTGTTCGTAAATTTTAACCTGCTGTTCACCGGAAAGATATTGTGGGTTTTTGCTCAGGTAGCTGGTAACTGTGTTTAGTTGGAGCGATCTGTCAACCACAATGCTATCGTTGATTACAAAGGAATAAAATTGTTTCTGGCTCATAATCTGAAGCAAATCCGTCTTGGTTTGTTCAACCACCAATTCCTGGTTCTTCAAATTCTGTTGTGCGGTATTTACATCAATCAGTGCCTGAAGGTAATCGGCATCGTTCGCCATGCCAACATTTTTCCGTTCTGTGATTATATCCAGTTTTTTTTGAGACACATCCAACGAATTCTGAATGATCTTCAAGTATTCTTGTTGCCTGATAATGTCGTAGTATTTCGCCATAACAGTAGCAATACTGTTTTGAATCTGAATGTTTAGCTGCAATTCGCTTTGTTGTTGCAAATGCTCTAAACGCCCTTTGGTTGCCATGAGTTTAAACCCATTGAATAAAATCATAGAAGCGGTAACGCTCGAATTCATGGTATTCCCATTGGACTTGGGTTTATTTATTTTTACGCCAGTATTCAATTCCTGGTTGACGTTAGTGATCGATTGGTTGTCGCTTACACTGGCGCCCACAATGGGCAAAGCCCCTGCAACACCGCGCGTATTATTGATTTTGCTGGCTTCGAAATTATTACTGGCTATCTGGATGTCGAAACTGTTCCTAAGCGTTGTATCTATGGCGCTCTTCAATGTTACCGTAGATTGTGCTACCCCCCAGAGAGGAAGGAAAAGCACTAGATATATAAATATTTACCT